>Ga0070738_10001630_pt1 | contig 42661 bp, 35 predicted proteins | sample Coa_R2_2_FD_66446 | JGI IMG/M metagenome (GOLD analysis project Ga0070738, IMG submission 66446) | Surface soil microbial communities from Centralia Pennsylvania, which are recovering from an underground coalmine fire - Coalmine... | ecosystem: Environmental > Terrestrial > Soil > Unclassified ...
TTATCCGCGAGGATCTAAACCGCCGCGCCCCCCGCGTGATGGCCGTGCTGCGCCCTCTGCGCCTGGTGATCGACAATTATCCCGAAGGACAAGTCGAGCATCTGGAAGCCGTCAATAATCCGGAAGATCCCTCGGAGGGAACGCGCACCGTTCCGTTCTCCCGGGTCCTTTATATCGAGAGGGAGGATTTCCGCGAGGACCCTCCCAAGCAGTATTTCCGTCTTTCCCCGGGCCGCGAAGTCCGGCTGCGCTACGGCTACTTTGTCACCTGCACCGGAGTGGTGAAGAATGAAAAGGGCGAAGTGGTGGAAGTTCACTGCACTTATGATCCGGCTTCTCGCGGCGGCGACTCGCCCGATGGGCGCAAAGTCAAATCCACGCTCCATTGGGTCTCGGCCCAGCACGCCATCGACGCCGAGGTCCGTCTCTACGATTTGCTATTCGCCAAAGAAGCTCCGAGCGAAATCCCGGACGACCTCAATCCCCACTCGCTTGAGGTTCTGAAAGGCTGCAAGCTCGAGCCCAGCTTGCAGGGAGCGGCGCCGGGCAGCCGCTATCAATTCGAGCGCCTCGGCTACTTCTGCGCCGATCCCGACTCGCGTCCCGGGGCCCCGGTGTTCAACCGCACCGTGGCCCTGCGCGATACGTGGGCGAAGATCGAGAAGAAATCGAAATGAAACCGGCGCCACTTCCGACGGCATGCGCCTCCGCGCTGAGGCTCGCGGAGATCGCTCAGATGTTCTGGCAGGCTGCGGAATGCGCGTTCCCCCAGGCCATCGAGGCGGCGGCGGCCGCCATCGGCGAGGCGATCGAAAAGGGGGGCAAGGTCCTGGCGTTCGGCAATGGCGGCAGCGCCGCCGACGCCCAGCATTTCTGCGGCGAATTGATGGTCCGCTTCCAACGGGAACGCCGCGCTTTGCCCGCCATCGCGCTGGTTTCCGACGCAGCCGTTCTCACCGCGTGCGCCAACGATTACGAGTACGAAGAAGTCTTCGCCCGCCAGATGGAAGCGCTGGGCAAGCCCGGCGATATCGCCCTTGCCATCTCCACTAGCGGCGAGTCGGCCAACGTGGTGCGGGCATTGGAAGTCGCCCGCCGCCAGGGTCTTCAAACCATCCTGCTTACCGGCGCGGAGGCCGGCGCGGCGGCCCGTTTCGCGGATCTGGTTGTCGCCGCGCCCGCCGCCGCCACCGCCCGTATCCAGGAACTTCACCTGGCCGCGTATCACCTGATCTGCGAACGTCTTGATGCGCGCTTCGCTTCCGCATGAACAGAGCTGTTTGTCTGCTGAGCGGCGGCCTGGACTCCTCCACGTCTCTGGGAGTGGCCGTCCGCGAGGGCTTCGAATGCCACGCGCTCTCGTTCGATTACGGCCAGCGCCATCGAGCCGAGTTGAAAGCCGCCGCGCGCGTCGCCCGCCACTTCCAAGCCGCCGGACACCGCATCATTCGCATCGATCCGGGCGCGTTCGGCGCAAGCGCGCTCACTTCGGGAATCGAAGTTCCCAAGGGCCGCCCGGCCGCCGAGATGGCCCGGGGCATCCCGGTCACCTACGTTCCGGCCCGCAACACCATCTTCCTGAGCTACGCCCTGGCGTGGGCCGAGGCGCTGGAATCCTCTCACATTTTCATCGGCGTCAACGCCATCGACTACTCCGGCTATCCCGATTGCCGGCCCGAATACATCGCCGCCTTCGAGCGCATGGCCAACCTGGCCACCAAAGCCGGCGTCGAAGGCCGGACGCATATCGCCATTCACACGCCGCTCGCTCAACTGAACAAGGCCCAAATCGTCCGCCTGGGCGCGGAGGTCGGCTTGGATTTCGCCCTTACTCATAGCTGCTATGATCCTGGGCAGGGAGGCGAAGCTTGCGGCCAGTGCGATTCGTGTTTGCTTCGCCGCAAGGGCTTTCAGGAGGCGGGGATTCCAGATCCTCTCCGTTATCTTGCTTGAACGTTTCCGAGATCTTCTATTCCATCCAGGGCGAGGGCATGCTGGCCGGCGCGCCCAGCGCCTTCGTGCGCCTTAGCGGCTGCAACCTGCGCTGTTGCTGGTGCGACACTCCGTACGCCTCCTGGAGGCCGGAAGGCGAGGCGCGAAGACTCGAGGAGATTCTCGCGGAGGTTGGCGGCTACCGGGCGTCTCGCGTCGTCGTGACGGGAGGCGAGCCCATGATGGCGCCCCAAATCGGCGATCTGACGCGAGGGCTGAAAGATCTCGGCCTTCACATCACCATCGAGACGGCGGGCACCGTGTACGCCAACGTCGCCTGCGACCTCATGAGCATCAGTCCGAAGCTCGCCAACTCGACTCCCTCCGGCAGTTGGGCGGCTCAACATGAGCGCCTGCGTTACCAGCCGCCAATTCTCCGCCGCATCATGGGCGAATACGAATATCAATTGAAATTCGTGCTGTGCGAACCCTGCGACCTGGCGGAAATCAAAAGAATCCTGAACGAAACCGCCGCCGACCCCACCCGCGTCGTGCTGATGGCGGAAGGAACGACGGCCGGGGCGATACGTCAGCGCGCCCCCTGGATCGCCGAAATCTGCAAGCGCGAAGGCTTCCTCTACAGCCCCCGTCTTCACATCGATCTTTGGGGCAACCAGCGCGGCCGCTAAGGGCGCCCGGCTTTGCGCTCCGTGAAACACCGTAGGGCCTTTTTGGCCGTGGCGCTGAGAGGTATTGCCTCCAGCGCTCCGGGCGCGAACCAGCGCATCGGAGGGAGCGCGGTCCGAGCAAAGCCCTCGAATACATGGAAGCGATATTGGCGATGGAGAATGGAGTGGCGGAACGAGCCGATCCGGCTGCCGATTTGCGCGCCTTCAAATGCGTCCGGCAAATCCCAGAAGCCTTTGACCCGGGAGCTGGGGGCAAGCAGAATGCTCTTGCGCCTCCGGATCAGCAATAGCGTTCGCTCCAGCCGGACCGTTTCCGGCCTTGGCCGGGGCGGCGGCAAATGCGCCTGGGAGCCGGCCCGATTCGCCGCGCATTCCCTCACGATGGGGCACGCCTGGCAGCGCGGTTCGGCCGGCGCGCAAATCAGCGCGCCCAGCTCCATCAGGGCCTGATTCCACCGCCCGGGGCGTTGCCGATCGAGCAGGCGGTCCGCCAGCGCTTGCGCATCCGCCGCGCCGTCGTTGGCGAGCCGCGCAAGAACGCGCCGCACGTTTCCGTCCACCACCGCGTGCGGCAGATCGTAGGCGATGCTGGCGATCGCCGCGGCGGTGTATCGGCCCACCCCCGGAAGGGCGAGAAGGCCGTCATAGTCACGGGGAAAACGGCTTGCCGCGGCGATCGTTTGGGCGGCCAGGCGCAGATTCCGCGCGCGCGAATAGTAACCCAGTCCGCTCCAGTGCCGGAGCACTTCCGTCTCGCTGGCGCGCGCAAGCGACGCGGCATCGGGGAATCGGGCCAAAAACCGCTCGTAGTACGGAACGACCGCAGTCACGCGCGTCTGCTGGAGCATAATTTCCGAAATCCAAATCCGGTAAGGATCGCGCGTGCGCCGCCAGGGCAGGTCGCGAGCGTTGCGTGCGTACCAGCGCGTCAACTTGCGGCGAATTGCGGCGAGGTCCGCTTCGCTACCGACGCGCCTTTCGCTTCGCCAAATGCCCATTGTTCGGGAAAGCATAGGCCCGTGCTTCATCGCGGCCCGTAGCGACAATCATACAATGACCGCGCGACCGCTAAAATAGAGTCAAATCCTTCCCGGATCACCGCCTTGGAAAATTTCATCCGCATTCGCGGCGCACGCGTCCACAACCTCAAGGATCTTTCCGTCTCCATTCCGCATGAGCGGCTCACCGTGATTACGGGGGTATCCGGATCGGGTAAGTCCTCGCTTGCGTTCGATACGATTTACGCCGAAGGACAGCGGCGCTACGTCGAATCTCTTTCGGCCTATGCGCGCCAGTTTTTGGAGCGGATGGAGAAGCCCGAGGTGGAGGAAATCGACGGCATCGCGCCGCCCGTCGCCGTCCGGCAAAAGAACACCACGCGCAATCCGCGATCCACTGTCGCCACCTCCACCGAACTTTACGATTTTTTGCGGCTCCTTTGGGCGCGCGCCGGCCGCACTTATTGCCCCAATTGCGGAATCTGGGTCCAGAGGGATTCGGTGGATCAAGTCGCTGCCCGGATGCTGTCGCAGCCGCCAGGCTCGCGCTGGTACGCGCTATTTCCGATCGCCCCGGAGAGCTCGACGGAAGCGCTTCGCGACCGCCTCTTCGAGCTTCGCAAGAAGGGCTTCAACCGCCTCTACCAAAACGGGCGGGTGTTTGAGTTTTCCACTCCCGAATCGCTGCTGGACGTCGATTTCGCCAAGCCCGTCTTCGCCCTGGTGGACCGCCTGGCGATTTCCGCGCCGGCGCGGCAACGCCTCGCCGACACGGTCGAGATCTGTTACCGCGAATCCGGCGAAGTGGTGTTTGAGCCCGCCAGCGGCGGCGAGTCTTGGCGCTTCAACGAGAAATTCTCCTGCAAACGCTGCGGCAAGGAATTTATCGAACCCGAGCCGGGCCTGTTCAGCTTCAACAACCCCCATGGCGCTTGCAAGCGCTGCCAGGGGTTCGGCAACACGATCGACTACGATCTCGACCTGGTGATCCCTAACCCCGGACTTTCGCTTCAGCAAGGCGCCGTGGACCCCTGGACCAAGCCTCAGCATTCCGGCTATCTCGCCGAGTTCCGCAAATTCTCCAAAGGCAAAGTTCGCTTCCATGTTCCGGTTTACGAATTGCGGGAAGACGAACGCGCCATTCTCTATGACTATATCCGCCGTTATTTCAAGGAAATTGAACACAAAAAATACAAAGTCCATGTGCGCGTGTTTTTGAGCCGCTATCGCGGCTACACGCAGTGCCCGGATTGCGGCGGCTCGCGCCTGCGCCCGGAGGCGCTATGGGTCCGCGTGGGCGGCAAAAACCTGGCCGAAGCGACGCAACTGAACATCGCCGAGGCCCGGAAATTCTTCGAAGAGCTGGAGCTTTCGCCCGAAGAAGCGTCGATCGCCGAAAAGGTGCTGGTGGAAATCCGGCAGCGGCTCAAGTTCCTGAATGACGTAGGCCTGGAATATCTCACTTTGGACCGGCTTTCGATGACGCTCTCGGGAGGGGAAGCGCAGCGGATCCAGCTCGCCACTTGCCTGGGATCGCGGCTGGTGGGCGCCTGCTATGTTCTCGACGAGCCATCGATCGGGCTGCATAGCCGCGATACGGCGCGGCTGGTGAACATTTTGGAGGAATTGCGCGATCTGGGCAACACGATTTTGGTGGTGGAGCACGATCCCGACGTGATGCGCTCGGCCGACCACATTATCGATTTGGGACCCGGAGCGGGAGAACACGGCGGCCGCATCGTGTTCGAAGGCCCGTTCTCCAAGCTGATGCAGGACGGCGCGGGGTCGCTGACCTCGCGCTATCTGCGCGGAGAGCTGAAAACCTCGCATCTGACGGCCCGGCGCGCGCCGAGTCCCAAGCGCGCGGTGCGGTTCTTGGGCGCGCATGCCCACAATCTCCAAGGCGTCGATGTGGCGATTCCGTTGGATTTGATGGTCGCGGTCACGGGGGTTTCCGGCTCCGGCAAATCCACGCTGGTGCATGAGGTGATTTACAAATCTTTGAAAAAACGAATGAGCCGCGAGGCGCCGCCGCCGCTGCTTGAAAAAATGGGCGAAGGGCCGGAAAAGCAAACCTGCCGCAAAGTGGAAAACGCGGATTTGCTAACCCAGGTGATCCTGGTCGATCAATCCCCTATCGGCCGGACGCCCCGCTCGAACCCGGTGACTTACATCAAGGCGTTCGATATCATCCGCGATCTGTTCGCCTCCACGACCGAGGCCGGCCGGCGCGGCTATACGGCGGGCCATTTCTCCTTCAACATCCCCGGAGGCCGTTGCGAGACCTGCCAGGGCGATGGAACTGTAACCGTGGAAATGCAATTCCTCGCCGACGTGGAGTTGGTTTGCGACGATTGCAAGGGCGCGCGCTACAAGCCCGGAGTCCTGGAAGTAAAATACAAAGGGCTGAATATTCACGAAGCGCTTCAACTCACGGTGAAGGAAGCGCTTTCGTTTTTCTCGGCCACGCCGCGGCTGGTGGACCGTCTGCGCGTATTGAACGACGTCGGGCTGGGATATCTGCGTCTGGGCCAATCGGCGACGACGCTTTCCGGCGGAGAGGCGCAGCGCGTGAAGTTGGCCGCCCATTTGGCGCAAGCCACCAGCAAAGGCGTGCTTTACATTTTCGACGAGCCGACGACGGGCTTGCATTTCGACGATATCGCCAAGCTTCTGGACGCCTTCGAGCGCCTGCTGCGCTCGGGCGGAAGCGTCCTGATCATCGAGCACAATCTCGAGGTGATCCGCCGCGCCGATTGGGTGATCGACCTGGGCCCCGAAGGAGGCGCCGCCGGCGGCCGCATCGTGGCCGAAGGCACGCCCGAGCAGATCGCCGCCGTGGGGTCATCGTATACCGGCCAGTATCTGCGCGCGGCGGGCGTCGGTGCGCCGAGCTAGAAGATAAAACTTCGCTGATCCGCGTGATACACTGAACGGCGTGAAGAACCGGACCTACGGAAAGATCACTGGGACCCGCGACGAAGTCCGGGAACGCACAAACTCGAAACGCTAGAAGCAGACGCCGCCGGGGCTTGGCGCCCGGAACGCTCAGGCCCAAGGCCGCGAGATTCCTTGCAGGGAGGGTCTGGCGCGGGCAGCGGCATGGCTTGGCGGCGGCGCGGGGCCCGATCCGGCGATTCCAAAGCAAACCCAAGCGATATGCCCACGACCCCCCACGTCGAGCATCATTTCGAATCCTCCGATACCGTCCGCGACGTTGTGATCGGCATGGCGGATGGCTTAACCGTGCCTTTTGCGCTGGCGGCGGGCCTGGCGGGCGCGGTCGATGCGACGCGCTTGATCGTCATTGCGGGACTGGCGGAAATCGCCGCCGGGTCCATCGCCATGGGCCTCGGCGGGTACCTGGCGGCGCGCGGCGACGCCGAGCATTACGCCAGCGAGCGCGCGCGCGAAGAGCTGGAGATCGTTGAAAAGACCGACGTGGAGCGCCACGAGGTCTTGGAAATTCTCCAATCCTATGGCCTGACGCATCAAGAGAGCGCGCCGATTCTGGCTGCCTTCGAGCGGAGCCCCAAGGTTTGGGTGGACTGGATGATGCGGTTCGAACTCGGTCTGGAAGAGCCCGATCCCAAGCGCGCCGTGCGCAGCGCCGCCACCATCGCCGTCTCCTATATCGCCGGCGGCTTGATTCCGCTGGCGCCCTATATGTTTTTGGATCGCGCCACGACGGCGCTGCGATTTTCCGTGGCGGCCACGGTGGCGGCGTTGGGGATCTTCGGTTACGTGAAAGGCCGGTTCACCGGCGCGCCCGCCGCGCTGAGCGCGGTCCGGACGACCGTCATCGGCGGGCTAGCCGCGGGCGCCGCGTACTCCATCGCGCGCCTGTTCCGCTAACCGGAGGGCAAATGGGAGCGTGCGCCGCCCCGGCGCCAGCGGAGTTACGCTACTATAATAAAAGTTCGTCCCGCTCGGGGACTGCCTGTACTTCTCTCTCAACTTGGAGGCCATTAGAGATCGTAATGCGTTTGACCACGTTGTCCACCGTGTATCGCGCTTTGCGCGCGCAAGGGAAACCGCTGCTGGCGCAGTGCAAATCCCTGTTTTTCTTCCTCGCGATGGCCGTGGCGGCTTCGGTCCCTTTGCGCGCTCAAGGCGGCGAGGCGGAATTGAAATTGCCGTCGCTGGACGTTCCCTTTCTGGGAGGCGCGATTCAAGGGCCCACCATTCTTCTAATCGGTCTTGGCGTGAGCGTGCTCGGCTTCCTGTTCGGCTTGATGATGTACATGCATTTGCGCAATCTGGCCGTTCATGAAGCGATGAAGGAAATCTCCGAGCTGATCTATGAAACGTGCAAAACCTATCTCGTAACGCAGGGCAAATTTCTGCTGATCCTGGAAATCTTCATCGGAGCGATTATCGTCTTCTATTTCGGATTTCTGCAAGATTTGGCCATCGAGCGCGTGCTGATTATTTTGGCCTTCAGCGTAATTGGAATTCTGGGCAGCTACGGCGTGGCGTGGTTCGGCATTCGCGTGAACACCTTCGCCAACTCCCGCACCGCGTTCGCGGCTCTTCGAGGCAAGCCCTTCCCGTGTTACGCCATTCCGCTTCAAGCGGGCATGAGCATCGGAATGCTGCTGATCAGCGTGGAGCTGTTCATCATGCTCTGCATCCTGCTGTTCGTTCCCGGCGATTACGCCGGGCCGTGTTTCATCGGCTTCGCCATCGGCGAATCGCTGGGCGCGGCGGCGCTGCGAGTGGCGGGAGGCATTTTCACCAAGATCGCCGACATTGGCGCGGATTTGATGAAGATCGTATTCAAGATCAAGGAAGACGACGCCCGCAACCCTGGCGTGATCGCCGATTGCACGGGCGACAACGCGGGCGATTCGGTGGGGCCTTCGGCGGACGGCTTCGAAACCTATGGCGTCACGGGGGTGGCTCTGATCACCTTCATCCTGCTGGCGGTCAACAGCGACATCACCAAGGTTCAACTGTTGATCTGGATCTTCGCCATGCGCGTGATGATGATCGTCTCCAGCGGGTTGTCCTACTTCATCAACGATTTCATCGCCCGGGCCAAATATGGCGATAGCGACCACATGAATTACGAAGCGCCTCTGACGTCTCTGGTCTGGATCACCAGCGTCCTTTCCATCGCCGCCACTTTCGGCTTGAGCTTTGTAATGATCCCCAGCCTGGATAACGACACTTCCATGTGGTGGAAGCTTTCCATGGTCATTACCTGTGGAACGCTGGCCGGCGCGATTATCCCCGAATTGGTGAAGGTATTCACCTCCATGCATTCCGCGCACGTAAACGAAGTGGTGACCTCTTCGGAAGAAGGCGGCGCGTCGCTGAATATTCTTTCGGGATTCGTCGCCGGCAACTTCAGCTCCTATTGGCTGGGCATGTCCATGCTGACGCTCATGGCGATCGGATATTGGGTGAGCACGCTCGGCATGGGCGATCTGATGAAAGCTCCCGCGGTGTTCGCCTTTGGACTGGTGGCGTTCGGATTCTTGGGAATGGGGCCTGTCACGATCGCCGTGGACTCTTATGGCCCGGTGACGGACAACGCCCAGAGCGTATATGAATTGAGCACCATCGAACAGATTCCCGGCGTGGGCAGCGACATCAAGAAGAGATTCGGATTCGACGTCGATTTCGAAAGGGCCAAGCACAACCTGGAGGAAAACGACGGCGCGGGAAATACTTTCAAGGCCACGGCGAAACCCGTGCTCATCGGAACCGCCGTGGTGGGCGCAACCACCATGATTTTTTCCATCATCGTTGCGCTGACCAACGGGCTCACCAGCAACCTAGACCATCTCTCTCTTCTTCACCCGCCCTTCGTTCTCGGCCTGATCACCGGCGGCGCGATGATCTATTGGTTCACCGGCGCTTCCACCCAGGCCGTCACCACCGGAGCCTATCGCGCGGTAGAGTTCATCAAAGCGAATATTCACCTGGAGGGAGCGACCAAAGCCTCCGTCACCGACTCAAAGAAAGTCGTGGAGATTTGCACCCAATACGCGCAACGCGGCATGTTCAACATCTTCCTGACGGTGTTCTTCGCCACCCTCGCATTCGCCTTCTTCGAACCGTTCTATTTCATCGGTTACCTGATTTCCATTGCGCTGTTCGGTTTGTATCAGGCCATATTCATGGCGAACGCCGGCGGAGCCTGGGATAACGCCAAGAAGATCGTGGAAGTGGATATGAAGGCGAAAGGCACGCCGCTGCATGACGCCACAGTCGTCGGCGACACCGTTGGCGATCCGTTCAAGGACACCTCGTCGGTCGCTCTGAATCCGATCATTAAGTTCACGACGCTATTCGGCCTGCTGGCCGTCTCTTTGGCCGTCTCGCTTACCGCCAAGCAAGGTCCCGGCCTCTCGACCGGATTGGCGGTGGTGTTCCTGGCGATTTCTCTGTTCTTCGTGTGGCGCTCGTTCTATGGAATGCGCATCGCCTCGGTGAAGAAAAACGCCTAAGGCGGGCAGGGGCGGGACCTCTCTTGGAGCGATAGCGATGGTGTATGCTTTTGCTGTCGTCTCGTTCACTTTCCGAATGCAGGGAGGAAACCACCATGCCGCCGCACAAAACCAAGCGATTTTTAAACCTGGTCCCGTTCCTTAGTGGTTCGGCCGCGTTTGTCTTTCTTTTAGTTGTCCCCGCCAAGACCCAGCAGGGAGCCGTTGACGGGAACTGGACTTCTTATGGCGGCGATGCCGGAAACACCCGCTATTCGCCGCTAAGCCAGATCGACGCCGGCAATTTTTCCAAGCTCGAAGTAGCCTGGACCTTCAGCACCGCCAATCTCGGCCCGGCGCCGGAAACCAATCTGGAGGCTACCCCGTTGGTGATCGACGGCGTGCTCTACTCGACGGCCGGGGACCGGCGCGATGTGATCGCGCTCAACGCCGCCAACGGGGAGCTGCTGTGGATCCACCGCGAAGACGAAGGCAAGCGCGCCGAGGTTTCGCCCCGCCGTCTTTCCGGCCGCGGGCTGGCGTACTGGGCGGATGGCTCCGACAAACGGATCGTATACTTCACGACCGGGTATCGCATGGTCGAACTGGACGCAAAAACCGGCAACCGCATACCCAGCTTCGGCGTGGACGGCGTGGTGGATCTTAAACAGGATGACGACCAGGAAATCGATCCCATGAGCAGCGAAATCGGCATTCATGCCACCCCCATGATCGGCCGGAACACCATTGTGGTGGGAGCCGCGCACAAGCCGGGCGGAGTTCCCACCAGCAAGACTAACGTCAAAGGATATGTGCGCGGCTACGACGTTCGCACGGGCAAGCGCAAGTGGATCTTCCATACCGTTCCGAAGCCGGGCGAAGTGGGATTCGATACCTGGCTCGCCGACTCCTGGTCTTACACGGGCAATACGGGCGCTTGGGGACAGTCCTCGATCGACGAAGCGCGCGGAGTGGTGTATATCGGAGTCGAGGAGCCAACCGGCGACTTCTATGGCGGACCGCGGCCCGGAAATAACTTGTTCGGAGAAAGCCTGGTTGCCTTGGACCTGGAGACGGGCCAGCGCCTCTGGCATTTCCAATACGTGCATCACGGAATCTGGGATCACGACAACCCTTCGCCGCCGATCCTCGCCGATGTCCAGATCAAGGGCCGGCGGGTCCCGGTGGTGGCGCAGCCGAGCAAGCAAGCCTTCCTGTATGTATTCAATCGGGAAACCGGCGAACCGGTCTGGCCTATCGAGGAGCGTCCTGTGGAGAAGGGCGACGTCCCGGGCGAGTGGTATTCCCCCACGCAACCCTTTCCCACCGCTCCTCCTCCCTACGAGATTCAAGGCGTCGGTGAAAGCGACCTGATCGACTTCACTCCCGAGCTGCACAAAGAGGCGCTCGAGATCGTGAAGCATTATAAGATGGGCCCGATCTTTACGCCGCCTGTGGTGAGCAAAGCGGAAGGTCCCTGGGCGACGCTGGTTTCCTCGCTCTCCGGCTCCAACTGGATGGGCGGCTCGATCGACCCGGAAACCGGCATTGTCTATGTGGGCTCCAGTCACGGCATCATCGGCATGGGCTTGGTGCCCTCGGGGACCCGTTCCGACGTCGGATATATTTCCGGGCGCGCGCCGGGCGCACAGGGAGCGCTGACCGTCGAAGGTCTGCCCTTAGTGAAGCCGCCCTATTCCCAGATCACCGCGATCGATCTGAAGACGGGCACAATTCTCTGGCATGTCCCGCACGGCGACACGCCCGACAACGTTCGCAATCACCCGGCTTTGAAGGGTCTGACGATTCCGCGCACCGGGCGTGGCGGCGCGGCGATCACGCTGGTGACCAAGACGCTGGTCATCGCGGGAGAGAAAGGCGTGGTGACCCTGGCCGACGGACGCAAAGGCGCGATGCTTCGAGCCTACGACAAGGCCACGGGGCAGGATGCTGGCGCGGTGTACATGCCGGCGCCAGCCACCGGCGGTCCGATGACATATATGGTGAATGGGGCGCAGTACATCGTCATCGCCGTCGGCGGCAACATCAACGGACGCCCGCAGGCGCAGTTCATGGCTTTCCGGCTGCCGAGCGGCGGCGCCCGCAAACAGGCCTCGCCCGAATAGACGCAGATCTCGCGCGCCATTGGGCGAAGGCAGCTTGCCCGCACCGGCGATTCCGGTCTATTTATACTTGGTCCATGTACACCAGGAGCGAAAGATGAGTGACTTGCTTTGGCGGCCCATCCAGGCTGGAGAGCTTCGCTTGAAGCATCGCCTGGCGATGGCGCCCATGACCAGAAACCGATCGACGCCGGAGGGGGCGCCCACCGAGATCAACGCCGAGTACTATGCGCAGCGCGCATCCATGGCGTTGATCATCAGCGAGGGAACTCAGCCGTCGGAAGACGGGCAAGGATACATGCTGACTCCCGGACTGTATAACGAAGCCCAAATTGCAGGTTGGCGCAAAGTCACCGACGCGGTTCATGCCGCCGGCGGGCAGATCGTCGTTCAGTTCATGCATTGCGGACGAATCGGGCACCCGGATAACACGCCGCATCATCGTTTGCCCGTGGGCCCCTCCGCCGTGCAACCCAAAGTGAAGATGGTCACACCCGCCGGATTACAGGACGTTCCCACGCCGCGCGCGCTGAGCGCCGATGAAATCGCCCAAACCATACGCGACTTCCGCCACGCCGCGGCGTCCGCCATGAAAGCCGGCGCCGACGGCGTCGAGATCCATGGAGCCAACGGCTACATCGTGCACCAGTTTCTTTCTGACAATGCAAACCGGCGGACCGACCAATACGGCGGTTCGATCCAAAACCGGATTCGCTTCGCCATCGAGGTGGCGGCCGCCGTGGCGGACGAGATCGGTCCGGGCCGGACGGGCATCCGCATCGCGCCCGGCAACACGTTCAACGACATTGTTGAAGCCGATCCCCTGGCGGTGTATGAGCCGCTGGTGCGGGAGCTCGGGCGGCTCAAGCTCGCTTATCTTCACGTGAATCACGTCGGAGATGAAGCCGTGTTGCGGATGATTCGAGCCACCTGGCCGGGCGTGCTGTTCCTCACCCGCGGCCAGGCCGACATCCCCACCCGGATCGCCGACCTCGAAAATGGCCTAGCCGACGTCATCACGGTGGCGAAGCTCTCTCTGGCGAATCCCGATCTGGCCGAGCGCATTCAGTTGGGCGCGCCGTTGAATACTCCCGACCCCACTACATTTTACGGCGGCGGCGCCAAGGGCTACACAGATTATCCGACTCTGGCTCGAGTCGCGCAAGCGTGAACGGCCGGTTTCCATGCTCCGATCGCTTTGGGGTTTCCGCCGCGAAAGATTCTAAATCCGCGCCGCGTGACGTTCATCGCCCTCCATAGCGCTGGGAATCTCTTCTGTTGTGCGGCATGATGAAGAAGAGGGGCCACCAATATGACGGGTTGGGTCGGACGAATCCTTCAGAAAAGGCTGCTGCGTTTCCCATTTTTTCTTGCCTCCGCTGTCTTTGTGGCGAGAAGCGGCGAATTCGAGACGCTACCCGGCATGCCGCGCGTGCTAAATCCAAACGACATCTATTCGGAAGCCCGCCCTGGGAATCTTTCCCCTGCCGTAAAAGGCTTTCCGGAACGAGTTTACGTTCCCAATAGCGGCAGTAATACGGTGGATGTGATCGATCCGCATACGTTTCAAATTGTGGGTCATTTCAAGGTTGGACGCCAGCCCCAGCACGTCACTCCGTCTTACGATCTGAAAACCCTGTGGGTCCTGAACGATCTCAGCGACACTCTGACCAGAATCGATCCGGCTAGCGTCCAGAAGCAAGACACGGTTCCGGTCAAAGATCCTTACAACATGTACTACACGCCGGACGGCAAATACGCGATCGTCGTGGCCGAACGGGTTCATCGCCTGGATTTTCGCGATCCAGCCAGCATGGCGCTCGTCGAATCGGTTTCGGTCCCCTGCCGCGGGATCGATCACCTGGACTTCTCAGGGGACGGACGATATCTCATCGGGAGCTGCGAGTTTTCGGGAACCTTGCTGAAGCTGGATGTCGCCAGAAAAGCGGTCGTTGGCGCGCTGGCGCTAGGCCGGTTGCGGGACGGCGGAGCCAGGCTGGAGTCCGCCGCGATGACGCATGCCGCGGCGAGCCATGGAGGCAGGCGCGGCTACGAACTGAAGCATGCGCCCAGCGGCTCCATGCCGCAAGACGTGAGAGTTTCTCCGGATGGCAAGGTTTTTTACGTCGCGGACATGTTGGCTGATGGCGTACATGTGATTGACGGCGATAAATTCGCGAGCATCGGTTTTATTCCCACCGGGCGCGGAGCGCATGGCCTTTATTTCAGCCGCGACTCCAAACTTTTATATTGCTCTAATCGGGATGAAGGCTCCGTTTCGGTGATCAACCTGGCCGAAGGCAAGGCCGTTCAGAAGTGGATCATTCCCGGCGGCGGAAGCCCGGATATGGGGGGGGTCTCCGCGGACGGGAAGACTCTTTGGCTGTCCGGAAGGTACAACCGCGAAGTCTATGCGTTCAACACCGCCGAGGGTCGCTTGTTGGCGCGCATTCCCGTCGGCAAAGGGCCCCACGGCTTGTGCGTTTACCCTCAGCCCGGCCGCTATTCGCTGGGGCACACGGGCATTCTTCGATGAAATTTCCGTTGTAGAGCTCCGCAGGCGCGCCGCCGGCCTTCCATCGCGGCGCCAATTTCCGCACCCGCTCGCGCCCGTTTCAGATTCAGAAACTCTCCCGATGATGTCCACATCTAATTTATAGCCGCGGCAACGGCGGCTCCCCACGTGTCCCATCGGGAGCGCCAGCCGGCGAGCGCCCGTTAGATTTTCGAGGCTCAATGAATCCCTCTCATGTCGACACTTCGGAGTGGTGGAAGTATTTTGCACCCAAGACCCTATCACGAGCCTGGAACCAGCACCGCCAGCGCTGGATTATGGCGGCGGTGTCGTTGGCCTGCCTTGCGGCCATCGCAGGGATCGAGATGCGCTCCGCGCCGATCGAATCGCGTTTATTCGCCAGCATTGACCGCCACTTGCGGTTTTACGTCCAGCCAGGTCCCGCTTCTGGCCTGGAGCGGCCAAGCGGCGGCCCCTATGACGAGCGGCTTGGGTTTTCGAGTTTGCGTGATTTTGCAACCCGGCTGAAACAAAATGGATACGAAATAACCCAACAAGCCCGAACGCCGCAACTGGCGCGAATATTTGGCTTAGTCGGCCTTTCTGGGATTTATCACGAAAAGGCCCAGGCGGGGCTGAGCATCGAGGACGCTGAAGGCGTTCCCCTATTCCAGGCTCTTTTTCCCGCCAGAGTCTATCCGGAGTATCGCGCCATTCCGCCGCTGGTGGTAAATACCCTGCTATTTATTGAGAATCGTAAATTATTAGACGAATCGCATCCCCAGCGGAATCCAGCCATCGAATGGGCTCGCATGGGCAGGGCCACCATCGATCTGGCGATCCACGCCGTGAATCGAAGCTATCCGATCGTCGGCGGCAGCACCCTCGCCACTCAGCTTGAAAAAATGCGTCATTCCCCCAGCGGCCGGACGGGCTCGGTGACGGAGAAGGTGCGCCAGATGGCGTCCGCCTCTCTGCGCTCCTATCTGGACGGGATCGATACGCGCCCGGCCCAAAGGCGCATCATTCGGGACTATCTCAACTCGATACCGCTGGCCGCCACTCCCAGTCAGGGCGAGGTGCTCGGCCTCGGCGACGGGCTCAAGGCCTGGTACCGCGCCGATTTCACCAGGGTTAACGAGCTCTTATCGGCCGATGAATCGAGCCTCGATGAGCGCGCCAGCCAGGAGCGCGCTACCGCGTACCGCCAGGTTCTTTCCTTGTTCCTCGCGCTCCGCGCTCCCGGCTGGTATCTGGTTCGGCATCCCGATCAACTGAAAGTTCAAACCGACCGCTATCTGCGCGCGCTAGCGGCCAGCGGCGTCATTTCCCCCCAGTTGCGCGATCGGGCGCTACGAGCCGATCTGCAACCCCGGCCCGAGGCGATCAAGCCCGCCGCCAGCTTCGTTTCCAACAAGGCTCCGGATGCGATCCGCTCCACGCTGCTGGGTCTGATGGGGCTGGACAATACTTATGCGCTGGACCGCCTCGATCTGGACGTGAAAACCACTCTGAATAAGAAAGCGCAAGACGCTGCGACTCAGTTTTTGGTGGGTTTGTCGGATCCGGCCAACGTTGCAGCCGCTAACCTCAACCAGTATCAATTGCTGGACAGCGGCAACCCGAAATCCGTAATTTATAGCGTGACCCTATATGAGCAAAACGACGGCGTGAACCAGTTGCGGGTCCAGACCGACAATTTCGATCAGCCGCTTGACATAAATCAGGGAACCCGGCTGCAATTGGGATCGACGGCGAAGTTGCGGACGCTCGTTCACTATCTGGAAATCGTCTCTTGGCTGCATGACAGATACTCTGTAATGTCTCCCGAGCAACTGAAAAGAGAGCCAATTCTGCAGGGGGACGCGCTTACGGCCTGGGCGGTTTCTTATCTGTCCTCGGCTAAGGATAAAGGCTTGGAGCCGATGCTCGAGGCGGCGCTCCAGCGAAGCTACTCGGGCAATCCAGGCGAAGCCTTCTTTACTGCCGGGGGCCTGCACTCCTTCGCCAACTTCGAGTCGTCGGAGAACTACCAGATGTTCACCGTAAGCAGCGCCTTCCAGCACTCCGTCAACCTGGCGTTCATCCGGCTGCTTCGGGATATAGAGCACTATTACCGCTACCGAGTGCCGGGCGCCTCTCCCGACGTGCTCACCAACCCGGACGACCCGGCGCGGGCCCGGTATCTCGCCCGCTTTGCCGATTTCGAGGGCCGCGAGTTCCTCAAGCGCTTCTATGAGAAGTACCAGGGCCAGACGCCCGATGAAGCTCTAAAGACGCTGATTGCCGGCCTGCCTGTGGTAAGCCCGCTGCGTCTGGCGGTGATCTATCGCTCAGTGCGGCCCGAAGATGGACCTGACAAGCTGAATGCATTCCTCTCCGCTCATTTTTCCGCTCAGGAACTGGCGCAAAAAAAATGGAGCGGCCTTTACGAAAAGTATGGTCCCGACAAGTTCGATTTGCAGGACCGGGGATACCTGGCTCGCGTCCACCCGTTGGAGTTGTGGCTGTTGAATTACCGCCAGCATCATCCCCAGGCGAGCCTGGCCGACGTCTATGCCAACAGCTCGAATGAGCGTCAGCTTGTGTATCGGTGGCTCTGGAAGCCGAATCACCGGCACGGTCAAGACAAGCGCATCGAGACGTTACTCGAAATGGATTCTTTTGCGGAAATCCACCGCGCCTGGCAACGGCTTGGGTATCCGTTCGATTCGCTGGTGCCCTCCTACGCGACAGCCATCGGAGTGTCTGGAGATACCCCCGCCGCCCTGGCGAAACTGGTCGGCATCGTGTTGAATGACGGCATGCTTTACCCCACCGAACGCATCGAGCAACTCCACTTTGGGCCCGGATCGCCATGGGAGACGGTCTTCGCGCGCCGGGTGGCGCCCGGCAAGCAGGTGCTGCGCCCCGAAATCGCGCGGTTAGTGCGCCAGGAAATGCTCGGGGTCGTGCAGAACGGAACCGGCCGCAGGGCTCATGACGGAATCAAGCTTCCCGACGGAACCGTCCTTCCAATCGGCGGTAAAACCGGAACGGGAGACAACGAATTCCACATCTACGCGAAGAACGGGGGGCTGCTGGGTACGCACCCCGTCAATCGCACCGCGGCGTTCGCCTTTTTCATCGGCGACCGGTTTTTCGGAACCGTACTCGCGTTCGTCCCTGGCAAGCAATCCGCCAGTTACAACTTCACCAGCGCGCTGGCGGTTCAGGTTTTGAACGATCTGACGCCCGCCTTCCTGCCTGTTATCCAAAAAGCGGAGCCGCAGCACTTCACGCAGCCTCATCCGCCTCTGGTTACAAAAGCGGTCGCTCCCGCCGCGTTATCCGCGCCGGCTTCTGCTCCGTCCGCGCCGGCGGCGGCACGTCCTCCTTCAAGACCAGCGGCGGAGCCTGCTTTGTCAGACCCGCTCCAGTGAGCCTGGCACGCGCGCTTCTCGCATCAGAAAGTGGATTTTGTGGGCGGCGAGGGATAGCAACGCCTGCCGGGGCATCCAGATTGCCGCCAATGCGGCAAGCTAAAGTGGAAGAAGAGCAGTTTTTAAATCCTCGGCAGTATCGATGAAATCCCTCCTTTTATTTTGTTTAATGGCCGGAATATCCGCTGCGTCCGGCCTGACGGGCAACTGGCTGGCCGTTACTCCCAACGGCGACGGCACGGCGCAGCGGACCTATTTTCATCTTCAACAGCAAGGCGGCCGCATTACCGGCACGATTCGATGGACTCTGCACTTGTTTTCCATTACCGCAAGCGCAGGCGGTCCAGAGAATTTCACCATCGCCGCGGCAATGCCGCTGAGCTGGGGCGAGCGGCGCGTTGCTTATCGAGGCACGCTCGCGGGAGACGAACTGCATCTAACGAAGATTTCCGGCTTCGGGCCGGACCTACCTTTGATCGCCCGCCGTGCGCCGCCGGGCGAAGGCGATCTTCCCGCCCGAATCGAGCCTCCGTCTGTGCACCCCGTGCGCGATAACGGTCTAGCTCGGACGCCGCCCATGGGATGGAATAGTTGGAACAAATTCGCCAACCGCATCGACGACGCGACGGTTCGCGAAATCGCCGCCGCCATGGCGAGCAACGGCATGCGAGACGCCGGCTATGTCTACGTCAACATCGACGATACCTGGGAGGGTGAGCGCGACTCCGGCGGCAGCATCCATCCCAACTCAAAATTTCCCGATATGAAGGCTCTGGCGGATTACGTCCACTCCGAGGGTTTAAAGCTCGGCATCTACTCCTCGCCCGGACCCGACACCTGCGAGGGCTACGAAGGCAGCTATGGCCACGAGGAGCAAGACGCGCGAACCTACGCGGCCTGGGGCGTCGATTATGTGAAGTACGACTGGTGTGGCGCGTTCACGGTCTACAAAGACTCCGAGATGCAGGCCGTGTATCAGAAGATGGGAGACGCGCTGCTCGCCACCGGCCGGCCCATCGTTTTCAGTCTATGCCAGTACGGCGTCGGCGGCGTCTGGAAATGGGGACCGGAGGCGGGCGGCAATCTTTGGCGCACCGGAGGCGATATTAGCGATTCCTGGGATTCCGTCAGCCGCATCGGCTTCGCTCAGATCGAACTGGCTCCCTACTCGCGGCCGGGACACTGGAACGACCCGGATATGCTCGAAGTCGGCAACGGCCATATGACGGATGTGGAATACCGGACCCACATGACTCTATGGTCTATGCTCGCCGCGCCCCTGATTGCCGGCAACGACGTGCGAAATATGCCCGCTTCCATCCGCGACATTCTGACGAATCGCGACGTCATCGCGATCGATCAGGACCAGGCCGCCCGCCCGCCTAAACGCGTCTGGCGATCGGGCCGACAAGAGGTCTGGTCCCGCGAACTCGCCGACGGCGACGTCGCACTCGCCGTGTTCAACCGGGCTTCCGAAAGCGCCCGGGTGGCGTTTGCATGGAAGCGTGTCGGAATCGCGAAGACTCCTTCTCAGATTCGCGATTTGTGGCGCCACGCGGGGCAGAACGGGAGCGGGCCGGAGTATTCCGTGGAAGTGCCTGGCCACGGCGTCGTTCTCTTACGCCTGCGCTGAAGTCCGCTTGAAGCGTCGCCCGGCGGAGTAAAGTAGGAGCGAATGGATGCCGCGATAGCGCTTGCGTTGCGATTTCGGGAGAAATTCGGCGCGATTCCGAAAATCTTCCGCGCGCCGGGCCGGGTAAACCTGATTGGCGAGCACACCGATTACAACGAAGGATGGGTCATGCCTGCCGCGATTCAGCTCGCCACCTACGTGGCGATCGCGCCCGCGCCCGGCCGCCGGATCACGGTTCACTCCGAAAATATTCCGGAGACGGTGACGTTCGATCTGGACGACAGCGGGCCTTTGCGGCGCGGTCATTGGAGCGATTATGTCCGCGGCGTGGCGGTCTGTATTGACCGCGCCGCGGGCCCGATTCCGGCTGCCAATCTCCTGATACGAGGCGGAGTTCCGCTGGGCGCCGGCTTGAGTTCGTCGGCCGCGCTGGAAGTCGCCGCCGCCTTCGCGCTGCTGGCGCACTCCGGCGTCTCGATGAATCCCGCCGAAATCGCGCTGCTGTGCCAGCGAGCCGAAAACGAGTTCGCCGGGGTGCGCTGTGGCGTCATGGATCAATTTGCCGCCTGTCTGGCCCGTGCGAATCACGCCATGCTCCTGGATTGCCGGTCGCTCGAGGCTCGCCAACTGGCTTTTCCCCCAGAAGTCAGGCTGGCCGTTTGCAACACCATGGTGAGGCATGCGCTGGCCGCGGGCGAATACAATCGCAGGCGAGAAGAATGCGAGGCGGGCGTGCGGGCGCTGTCTCGCTTCCTTCCGGGGCTTCGAGCCCTCCGGGACCTTACGCCAGATCGTCTGGCGGAGTTCTGTTCGGCAATCGATCCGCTGGTCTTTCGGCGCTGCCGTCATGTAGTGACCGAAAACGCCCGCGTGCTAGCCGCCGCCGAGGCTTTGGAGCGCGGCGATCTCGGAAAGCTGGGAAAACGGATGGAAGCTTCTCACATCAGCCTCCGCGACGATTACCAGGTGAGTTGTGAAGAATTGAACGTTATGGTGGATTCGGCTTCCGCCATGGAGGGAGTCTACGGAGCGCGAATGATGGGCGGCGGATTCGGAGGGTGCGCCCTGGCTCTGGTGGATGCCGGGCGAGCCGACGCCTTCGCCCGCGATATTTCCGAGCGCTATTTCCAAAGGACGGGCATTCGCGGGCAGGTGCATATATGCCGCGCCGCGGAGGGAGCCGGCGAGGTGCGCCTCTAGCCGCGCGGAGGCGGGCGTCCGCTTCGGTACAGTTGAAGAAACCGCCGCCGGAGCCTGCCCGCTCCGGTTTGTGGAGCGGTTCTCTAAGATCCCATGCTTGAATGGATGCAGGCCCCGCACCGCCGCTGGAATCCGCTCGCCCTCCAATGGGTGCTGGTGTCGCCACAGCGAGCGGCGCGTCCGTGGCAAGGCCAAGTCGAGTCCGTGGAAGCCTTGCGCGAACTCGAATATGATCCTTCCTGTTACTTGTGTCCGGGAAATGCGCGGGCCGGAGGCGCCCGGAACCCCGAATACGCCTCCACCTACGTTTTCGACAACGACTTTCCGGCTCTCGCGCCCGACACTGCTTCGCATGCGATGGACGAAAAGGGGTTGCTGGTGGCGGAAAGCGAGCGCGGGTTTTGCCGCGTCGTTTGCTTTTCACCCCGGCACGATCTGACCATTTCGCGCATGAACCTTGAAGCGCTGGAGCGCGTGGTCGATGTCTGGCGCGATCAGCAGATCCAACTGGAAGCGATCCCCTGGGTGAGCTACGTGCAAATTTTCGAAAACCGCGGCGCGGTTATGGGGGCGAGCAATCCGCATCCTCACGGCCAGCTCTGGGCCACCGAGCGCATTCCTGACGAAGTCGCCAAGGAGGACGGCGGCCAGAGAAGATATTGGGAGCGTTCCGGCGCCTGCCTGCTGTGCTGCTATGCGCGCGCCGAGCGCGGCGGCGAACGCATGATCTGTGAAAACGGATCGTTTGCCGCCCTGGCGCCGTTTTGGGCCGTATGGCCATTTGAAACTTTGGTGATCCCCAAGCGCCATTTCGCTTCCTTCGAAAGCATGCAGCCGGCCGAGCGCCGGGATCTGGCGGGGATTCTTCAAGCTCTCACCCGCCGGTACGACGCGCTTTTCGGGATTCCCTTTCCTTACACCATGGGATTTCATCCCGCTCCGGCGCGAACCCGCAATCGCTTTTGGCACTTTCATGCGCATTTCTATCCTCCCTTGTTGCGCTCGGCCTCCGTCCGCAAGTTTATGGTGGGTTTCGAGCTGCTGGCGGGCGCGCAGCGGGACTTGACGCCGGAGATGGCCGCCGCGCGCCTGCGCCAGGCGGGAAGTTAAGCGCCCGGAGCAAGCTTGGGGCAAGCGGCGCGGCGCCGCTTGCGAATCAGAAGGGTCCCGTCAAAGCCTGGAGATTTGCGATCGCCACCCGGTAACGCACTTCCCCATCGTCAAGGCTGGTTCGGGCTTGGATCAGGCTATTTTGAGCGTCCACGATTTCCAGCACCGTCGCCTCGCCGGCCTGATATCGCAGGTTGTTAAGCCGCAGGTTCTCCGATGCGAGGTCTGCCGCCTGACGTAGCAGGTCACGCTGATCCCGGGCGGTTTGCGCCTCGCGGTAAGCGGCGTCCAGATTCTTCACCAATTCCCGCTGCGTGGAGCTGAGTTCCACGTTGGCCTGCTCCCGTCTCAACTCCGCTTGCCGCACTCTGCTTCTGCGCGAACCCCAGTCCCAGACCGGAATCGTGAGGTTGGCGTCTAGAAAGTAACCCAAAGTCGGCACGGGGCCCTTCTCCGGGTTGGCGACATACACGCTGCGCAGCGCGATGGCGTTGGCTTCCAATCCGTAAACGAGATCCAGCGAAAGGGAGGGCAGGAAGGCTTGACGTGCGATCTTGACATCGGTTTCCGCCCCTCGCAACGCGCCGATCGCCGCGCGAACGTCCGGGTTGTTGCGGGCGGCCATGACTTGAACCTCGGAGAGCGGCGGAAGAGCGGGAGCCAGATTCAGATCGTCGACGATTTGGAAGTTCTCGTTGAAATCGCGATACAGGAGCACGGCGAGTTCGAGGCGCGCGGCCTCCATGGCGAGCTCCGCCTCCCTCAGCACCTGGGTCTGCGAATTCTGCTGAAGCTGGGACTTCACAACGTCGCTGTGGGCCACTTCGCCGCCGCGTTCCAGGTTCTGACTGATGGTCACGAAACGCTGAGCTTCGTCGAGGGCTTGCTGAAACGTTGCATATCTGCGCTGGGCCAGCAGCAGGGCATAGTAGGCCTTGGTCACGGTGGCGCCGAGGCCGCGCCGCGCAATCTCCACTTTGGCCTGTGCGACTAGCTCGGCTTCGTCGGCCCGCTTCACGCCCGAGCCGGTGAAGATTCCGGCATTGAGGTCCTGGTGCATGGTGGCCCATTCACGATAGACGTGCACGCCGTCGGCGGTGACATACCGGCTGGTGGGAAGCACGCCATTTCCTTGAGTATTCAAGAACTCCGATCGAACGCCGAAAGAGGGGTAGCGAGTTTCGCGAGCCTGGCGAGCGTCTTCGTGAGCGATGCGCGCGTCGCTCAGGCGAGCCAGGAGCTGAGGCTCGTTTCTCTCGGCCAGCGCCAGCGCGTCTTTCAAAGTGAGAGTCACGGGAGCCGCTTGCGGCGATCGTGGCGTCTCCTGCGCCACAGTCGCGCCGGCCTGAACAGGCCCGCGGCGGGCGATTCCCCAGGCCCCCTCCACAGACGGCGGCGTCACGGCCTGTGCAGGGGCGAGGGCCGCAAAGGCTAACAGACCGCAAATGGGTTGTTTCATCCCCGCCAATATAGCGCGGGGAACTGAAGATCCCATGAAAGGGAAGCGGCGCCGGGACGAAGCGGAGCTAGTGGCCTTCGGCTTCCAAGAACCGCTCCGCCTCGATGGCCGCCATGCAGCCCATGCCGGCCGCGGTCACCGCCTGGCGGTAGGTGCGGTCCTGAACGTCGCCAGCGTGAAAAACGCCCGGGATATTGGTTCTGGGGCCGCCTTTTGAAACGATGTAGCCGTCTTGATCGAGCTCGATCTGACCGGCGAAAGCCTTGGTGTTGGGGATATGCCCGATCGCAACGAAGAACCCTTCGACCTCCTGTTCCCAGACGGCTCCCGTGACGACGTTCCGAAGCCTGACGCCAGTGACCCGCTGGTCCGCGACGTCGAAAATGTCTTCCACGACCGTGTTCGGCACAAATGTGATTTTCGGATTGGCGCGCGCGCGGTCGAGCATGATCTTCGAGGCGCGGAATTGATCCCGGCGGTGCACTAGGGTGACCTCGGAGGCGAAGCGGGTGAGGAAGTTCGCCTCTTCCATGGCCGAGTCGCCTCCTCCCACGACCATGACTTTGTTATCGCGATAGAAGGGACCGTCGCAAGTGGCGCAGGAACTGACGCCGCGGCCGATCAGTTTTTGCTCGTTCTCCAGACCGAGCCAACGGGCCGAGGCGCCGCTAGCGATAATCACGGTTCGCGCCTCCTCCCACACGCCGTCGATATTCAGGCGGAAAGGTCGGCCGGAGAGATCGGCTTCGGCCACCGAGCCCCACATGTACTCGGCGCCGAATCGCTGGGCCTGTTTTTTGATGTTTTCGACTAAGTCAGGGCCCTGAATTCCTTCCGGAAAACCGGGGAAGTTTTCGACCTCGGTGGTGATGGAAAGCTGGCCGCCAGGCTCATGGCCGATGACCACCAAAGGATTTAGTCCCGCGCGGGCCGCATACACGGCCGCGGTGTTGCCGGCGCAGCCGGATCCTACGATGATGACGTTTCGCAAAGTTTACGTTTATGGTAGCAGGCGAAAGCTCCGCCGCTCTACATTTTGTAGCGGCCGAGGTCCTCATCGCTGAGGTTCTCCAGCCACTTGCGGAGCTCCTGATTGTTGCCCGCCTCGGCCAGGGCGGTGGCGTCCTTGGAATTCTTCAACACGGCGTCTTCCACGAAGATGGGGCAATCCAGGCGAAGCGCCACGGCCAAGGCGTCGCTGGGGCGCGAATCGACGCTGATCATTTCGCCGTTCCGCTCCAGCCAAATGACGGCGTAGAAGGTGTCTTCCTTCAGCTCGCTGACAACCACTTTCTTCACCCCCGCCCCGAGGCCGAACAGCAGATTGCGTATCAAGTCATGCGTCATGGGACGGGGCGTGGCGACCTTTTCGATCTCCAAAGCGATGGCGTTGGCCTCGTAAATGCCTACCCAGATCGGCAGAATGGCGGTTCCGTTGACATCCTTCAGAACAACGATTGGATTGTTGGTGACGGGGTCCATCATCAATCCCCGGATTTTCATCTCTACTTCCATTTCCGTCCTCCCGGAAAAAACCGCCACTCTCAATTGACGTACTCGCCCGCCAGCGAATTAGGGCCGGCGCGCGTCACCCGCGCTAGCACGTACTTTCCCGCAAGATCCTCCGCGCCGCCGGGATAGAGAAAATTCAGCGTCTTATTCCGCGATGTTCGCCCGATCCATTGCCCGGTGGCGCGGTTGAATCCTTCCACCAGACATTCTTCCACCTTGCCCAGTTCTTGCTCGTTTAGGCGGATCTGGATCTGCCTTTGCTTCTCCTGAAGAATGGAGAGGCGCCGGCTTTTGTCTTCCTCTTGGACCTGGTCTCGCAGTTGCAGGGCGGGCGTATTGGGCCGAGGCGAGTATTTGAAGCTGAATATCGAATCGTAACCGACCTCATCGAGCAGCGCCAGAGTTTGCTCAAAATCCTGCTCCGTCTCGCCCGGAAATCCCACGATGATGTCGGTGGTGATCGCGATCGGCCGGCGCGCCGCCTTAATCCAGGCAATGCGGTTCATGTATTGTTCGCGGGTATAGAGGCGCCGCATGCTCTCCAAAATCCGCGTGGAGCCGGATTGCACGGGCAGATGCACGTGATTGCACAGCACCGGGTTGGCGTCGATAGCGTCCACGATTTCGCGGACGAAATCGCGCGGATGCGAAGTAGTGAAGCGAACCCGGCGGATTCCAGGAACCCGGCCCACTCGATCGAGCAGCGTCGCGAAGTCCCACCCCGCCGGCGACGGATCGCGATAGCTGTTGACGTTTTGCCCGAGCAGTTGAATCTCCGTATATCCGGCCGCGGCCAATTCGGCGGCCTCGCGCAAGACAGATTCGCACGCGCGGCTGCGCTCCGGTCCGCGGGTGAACGGCACCACGCAGTAGGCGCAGGACTTATCGCAGCCTTCGATGATGGTAATGTAAGCGCGGTGGGGGTTGCCGCGCCGGGTGAGGGACGTTTCAAAGGCCTGTTCCGCATCCAGATCGAGACCGGTCACGCGCCGGCCGCCGCTATCCAACTGCACCAGCAGTTGGGGCAACTTTGCGTAGCTTGCCGAACCGCACACCAGGCTCACATGCGGAGCCTTTTCGAAGATCCGCTCGCCTTCCTGCTGCGCCACGCAGCCCAGCACCGCAAACGTTTTGCCCTTGCCACTCTCTTTCTTGAACTGCTGGAGACGGGAAAAAACCTTTTGCTCGGCTTTGTCGCGAATGCTGCAGGTGTTGTAGAAGACCAGATCGGCTTGTTCGGGCGCGGCGACTTGACTGTAACCTTGCGCCAGCAGAGTCCCCACCACTTTTTCCGAGTCGTGGGCGTTCATCTGGCACCCGAAGGTCTCTATATAAAAGGTCTTCACGTGATTTCATTGTAACGCCCGATGGGCGCAGCCCTTTCGAGCTAGACGAGCCGGCGGAGAAAGCTTTCGCCCTTTTCAATGCGCGCGCCGAAGTTCTCCGCGACGGTTTGTCCAATATCGGAGAGAGTGGGCCGCAAGCCCAAGTTCACGTTTTGGCGGGCGCGCTTTCCGAACGCCAGAAGCGGGACGTATTCGCGGCTGTGATCGGTGGAGGGCGTGGTGGGATCGCAGCCGTGATCGGCCGTCAGAATGGCGAGATCGCCGTCTCGCAGCCGGTCCTCAAAGACGGGCAGCCAGGCGTCTACTTCCTCCAGGGCGCGCGCGTATCCTTCGACCTCGTTGCGATGGCCGTAGAGCTGATCGAAATCCACGAGGTTGACGAAAATCAAACCGGCGTCCAGCCTTTCCATGGCCTCGAGGGTTTTCCGCATGCCGTCGGCGTTGTCCTTGGACTTTTCCATTTCACGAATGCCGCGCCCCAAAAAAACATCAAAGATTTTGCCCACGCTGAAGATTTCGACGCCGCGCTCGGCCAGCCGGTCGAGCAGCATTCCCTTCGGAGGAGGGACGGCGTAGTCGTGGCGATTGGCGGTGCGGGTAAAAGCGCCAGGCTGGCCTGTAAAGGGGCGGGCGATGACGCGGCCGACTTGGTGGGGACCGCGCAAGATGGCGCGGGCGATTTCGCAAATCTTATAAAGCTCGAACAGAGGAATCACTTCCTCGTGCGCCGCCACCTGAAACACGCTATCGGCAGAGGTGTAAACAATAGGGGAGCCGGTGCGCATGTGCTCTTGGCCCAGTTCCTGGATGATCTCGGTGCCGGAGGCGGCCTTGTTTCCCAGAGTGCCGCGTCCGATGCGGTTTTCGAACTCCTCCATGATCTGACGGGGGAAGCCGCGCGGGTAAAGAGGAAAGGGCTGGGCCAGATGAATGCCGGCCATCTCCCAATGCCCCGTGGTGGTGTCTTTTCCGGGAGAAGCCAGCGCGGCGCGTCCGTAGGCGCCGCAGGGCGCCGGATGCGGAGGCAGTCCCTCGAAGGGCCGGATATTGGCCAGTCCGAGGCGGCAAAAGTTGGGCAAGTGAAGGCGCCGGCGGCGAGCGATATTGCCGAGCGTATCGGCGCCTCGATCGCCGTAGGCTTCCGCGTCGGGCATCTCTCCGACGCCCACGCTATCCAGAACGATCCAGACGACCCGGCGGAACACGACTGGCGGCCTAATGGGCGGCTAAAGCCGCGTCGATGCGGGAGATCAACACCTGGACAAAGTTCTCCGGCTGAAAGCCATTCATACGGCTGGCCACCTTGCCCTGCTTATCGAGCAAAATCATGGTGGGAATCTCGGTCACTCCCATGAGCCGAGCCATTCCATCCTCGAAGAACACGCGGGAATCCCACTTGTTTTCCTGGAGGAACGGCTTTACAAGGGAACGATCTTCGTCGGTGTTCAGGGCGAGAAAGGCGACGTCGGAGCGATCGCCGTAATGCTGCTTCACCTGCTCATAAAGAGGATGCTGGGCGCGGCAGGGCGCGCACCAGGTGGCCCAAAAATCCAGAACCAACACCTTTCCGGCAAACTGCGACATTTGCAGCTTTTTGCCGTCGACGTCGGTGATGGTGAATTCCGCCGCGCTGGCGGCGGCGCCGTTGGGATCGAGCGACCTCAGCTTTAGGCGGCGGGCCGCGGTGAGCGAAGAGGTCCGATCGTATGCCTCCAGGATCAGATCGCCCAAGCCCTTCTCGGAGCCGTTGTGCAAGCCGGCGTAGAGCTCGCCCAACCGCAGGCGGTCCGCTTGGCGCTCGGAGTCAGCGGCGTGGGGGTCGGGAATGGCGAAGGCTTCGGCGTAATGGGTCACGGCTTGCTCGTTGCGGCCGAGCCTGAGGAGGCTTTCCGCCCAAACCCGCGCGGTTTCTTCGGAGGGATAGACAGAAAAGGCCCGGGAAGCGAGCTGTTCGGACTCCAACATTTCCTGGAGCACGGCTCGCGCCCTTGACTGAACCATAAGCATGCGCCCGCGGGCGCGGTCGCGATCGTCCTGCTTCTGGGCGGCGCCGGCGCCGGAGGCCTGGCCCATGCCGTCGATCAAATCTTCCAGCTTGCGCGCATACTGAATGGCCTTTTGCGCGTTGCCGGCGCCGCCGAGAGCCAGCAGAGACTGGGAGACGCGATCGAGCATCAGCACGTCGTCCGGAGTTCGGCTTAACACGCGCTCGCCATATTGCACGATGCGGGGGTCGTCTTTGACCTCGATGGCCGCCTTGGCGATAGTGAGCTCGATATCCGGGCGCTGAACCGTCTCGGGGTACTTTTGCAGATACGCTTCGAGCGAGCGCAGCAGATCCAGGGGCGAGTTGGCGGATTCGCCGACGGTCTTCATGAGATCCCGCTGCTCGGCGTCGGTGGGCTGCGCGGCGGCGGCGGGAGGAATCTGAAAGGGAGACGGCGTTTGCGCCAGAGCGGAGGCGAGGATCAGGAAAAGGGCCGCGGTTCTCATTCGGCCTTGGATTTTGCCCGGATGGCCGCGGCCAGCCACGCCGCGCGCTCGCGAGACATGTTCATGAAAGCTTCGTTGCCGGCCACGCGGTCGAGCAGCGGCAGCATTTGCGGCGTGGCCACCAAGCGCTTTTGTTCCCACAAGCCGATCAACTGAAGCATGGCCTGGTGGACGCCGAGCCGGTCGTGCTTGACGGCGCGGTCCAGGGCCAAGTAAGCCCTCTCGCTTTCGCCGATCTTTTCAAACCAGTCCTGGAGGGCGCGGGCGTTTTCATCCAAGGAATAATTGAACCGAGCTTCGAAATTTTCCGCGCCGTTTTCCCAGCGAAAGGTTTTGGCTCCCATATTGGCCACTTTCAATCCGCTTTCCAGCGGACGCTTGAAGTGATCGAGCTTGGCGGCGAGGTCGAAAATCGCCGAGGCCACGCCGCTTTCCAGGGCGAAAGTCTCGGGGTCGTCGTCCTTGGATTCGGTATACGCCGCGGCGCCGCCCTGCTCGAGCGTAATGGCGACATAGGGGGGCGAGGAGCCGGGAAAGGACTTGGAATAAACGACGCGAGGCCCATTCTGGGCGAAGGCGAGGCCCGCCAAAAGGAAGAAAGCGAGAAGCCGCATCAGCGCAGCACCTCTTGCGCCGCGGGCGCGATGCGGGCGGCGCGCATCCGCGAGCGGTTCCGGGTGGCGTGGCAGATGGCGACGGCCAAAGCGTCGGAAACATCTTCGGTCTCCCATGCGCAATCAAAACCGGTGAGAGTGCGCACCATGCGGCCCACCTGATGCTTTTCGGCGCGGCCATAGCCGACGACGCTGGTCTTGACTTCGAGAGGGGAATATTCGCCGAGCGCGATGCGAGCCTCCGCGACGGCCAGCAGCGCCACGCCGCGCACGTGAGCGAGCTTTAGGGCGGTTTTCACGTTTTGCGAATAGAAAACTTCCTCCACCGCCGCGGCATCGGGCCGGTGCTCCAGGAGAACCCTGCGCAGCCCCGCGGCGACGATTTCCAGTCTCCGCTCCAGAGATTGGCGGGCGGAAGTCACGATGACGCCCTGGCCGAGAACGCGATGCGTGCGGCCGTCGCTAGAGATCACGCCCCAGCCGGTGCGTTGCGTTCCACAGTCGATTCCGAGAACACGCACGCGGGCATTTGCCGGCTTCCTTAAGAAGCCAGGGCCTCCATCTCTTTTTCGTCAATATCGAAATTGGAATAGACGTTTTGCACGTCGTCGTGTTCCTCCAGGGCCTCGCTCAGCTTCAGCATTCCGGTGGCGTTTTTGCCTTCGAGCTTGACGAGGTTCTTGGGAATCATCGCGATGGCGGCGGAAACGGTCGGGATGTTCGCCTTGTGGATGGCCTCCAGCACCGCTTCATGATTTTCGGGGGCGGAAAGCACTTCCCAATTGGCTCCGTCGTTGCGCAGATCCTCGGCTCCCGCGTCCAGCACGAGGGTCATGAGCTGATCTTCACTCGCCTTGTCCATCTCGATCAGGATCTGACTCTTGCGATCGAACATCCAGGAGACGCTGCCCTGCTCGCCCAGATTTCCGTTGTTTTTGCTGAACAAGTGGCGGATCTCGCTGACGGTGCGATTGCGGTTATCGGTAGCGACTTGCACCAGCACGGCGGCGCCGCCCGGCCCGTAGCCTTCAAACATGACCTCGTCGATCTGGCCGCCTTCCAATTCACCGGTTCCGCGCATAATGGCGCGCTTGATGTTGTCGCTGGGCATGCTGACGGCCTTGGCGGCGGCCACGGCGGTGCGCAAGCGGGGATTGGCGTCCGGGTCGCCGCCGCTGCGCGCGGCGATCATAATTTCCTTGATGATCCGGGTGAAGGCTTTGCCGCGCTTGGCGTCCAGAGCGGCCTTCTTATGCTTTATGGTCGCCCATTTAGAATGACCTGACATGGATTCTCTTTCAAAAGCATAACAGACCGTGGGCAAGGGCTAAAGCCGGGCATTGGCAGCGAGGAGATTCTATCCGGCGGCGAGAGAATGGAGGGCAAAAGCGGGGAGGAGGCTGCGATTGTTGGCCGCGAGCCAGTTGAAGGAGCTCGCGGCGGGCCATCCCGGAGGCCAGATCGGAACTCGAAAATTCGAAGCCATCCCGCTCGGGCCGCCAGGGTTCGCTCAATGCTTTCTTGAGGTTGCGAACTTGGGCGGCGTTTTGACGATTGATGGCGACGCGGAGAAGCGCGGGGCGAGAAAAACAGGCGCTCCTCTTGATCTTCCTTTCTCTCGTGTGTTGGCACGGATGGGAGGAAAAAGGCAGGGAGGTTTGATGGATGTGGCTGAAGAAAGGGCAATTCGGGGAGCGGCAGGCGAGTCAACGCATTTTATGGCATTCGATGCTTGCGATCAGCCGCCGGTCTTCTTGGGACGGCGGATCTCGATGACGGGAATCAGGGAGTGCGTTGTCTCGGGGGAAGCGGAGCGCGAGCGCTGCGAAATCTCGACATTTAAGCTAGAGACGAAGGCCTGGATCTGTTTCTGCATCTCAGCCATCTTTTCGCGCATGTTAAGGATGATGTCGACGCCGGCCAGGTTCACGCCGAGTTCGCGGGTGAGCTTGAGAATGACTTCCAGGCGCTCGAGGTCTTCGTCGGTGTAAAGGCGGGTGTTGCCCTCGCTGCGGGAGGGCTTGAGGAGTCCTTCGCGTTCGTACAGGCGGAGGGTTTGCGGATGCACCTGATACTGCTCGGCCACCGCCGAAATCATATATCCCGCTTTGGCCCGCTTCGCCATAGCACTACACGCGCGGCCAGATGTCGGCGCGCGGGTCCTCCGGATGAAGCTGCGCGTACTCGCGCAAAAGCTCTTTGGTGCGCTCGTCGCGAACGACGGGGGCGAGCACTTCCACTTGCACGATCTGGTCGCCGCGGCGGCCGGTGCGGGCGTTTAGGACTCCCTTGTCGCGCAGGCGGAACTTCTGGCCGTTCTTGGTTCCCTGCGGAATCTTCAACAAGGCGCGGCCATCGATGGTGGGGACTTCGATTTTTGCGCCAAGTCCGGCTTCATCGATCCGGACGGGCACGGAGATCTCGATGTCGTCTCCGTTGCGGTGGAAGAATGGATGAGGCTCGACGCGGAGAGTAATGTAAAGATCGCCGGGGGGGGCGCCCATGGTTCCGGCGTTGCCTTTGCCGGCGACACGCAGGCGGGATCCCTGATTGGCCCCGGGGGGAATGCGGACCTCTACGGTTTCGGTGGTGGAGACGCGGCCGTCGCCGGCGCAGTTGGGGCATTGGTTGCGCAACTTTCCGGCGCCGCCGCAACGGGGGCAAGTGAGGTTGAAGCGCATGGCTCCGGCGGCTTGGCTGACGTTGCCGCCGCCGTTGCACTCGGGGCACACCATGCCGGCGCCGGGCTGGGCGCCGGAGCCGTGGCAGGCCGTGCAGGCCTCCTGCCGAGCGATGTTGAGGCGGACCTGGGTGCCCTTAATCGCCTGCCAGAAATCGATGCTCAAGCCATATTCTAGATCGGTTCCCGGCTCGCGGGGCGGGGCGGCTTCGCGGGCGCTGGAGCGTCCAAACCACTGGCTGAAAATATCCTGGAAATTGCCGGCGCCGGCGGCGCCGCTGGAGGCGCCGGGGCGGGCGCCGCGGGTGAACAGATCGAAATCGAAGCCTCCGAAGTCCATGTGGGGGGCGCGGGCGCCGGATCCGGGCATGCCGTTGTCGGAATAGAAACCCACCTGGTCGTACATTTGTTTCTTTTTGGGATCGCTTAGAACGTCGTAGGCTTCCTGGACTTTCTTGAAGCGCTCCTCGGCCGATTTGTCCCCGGGATTCAGATCGGGGTGATGTTTACGCGCGAGCTTGCGGTAGGCTTTGCGAATTTCGTCGGCGCCGGCCGTGCGGTCGACGCCGAGCGTCTGATAATAATCCTGCGCCATAGCCATGGGGCGGGCAGGAGCCCGCCCGATCGATTACTTTTTGTCGTCGACATCGACAAATTCAGCGTCGACGACATTATCTTTGGGCTTTTTTCCATCGGAAGGAGCTTCGGGTCCGGGCGGCGGCCCTTGGGCGCCGGGGCCGGCCGTCGATTTATACATGGCTTCGGCCAGCTTATGGCTAGACTGGGTCAGCCGGTCGACGGCCCGGTTGATGTCCTCGACGCCGCCGCTTTCCATAGCCTTTTTGGCGTCCGCGATGGCTTCCTCAACGTTTTTGGCGTCGGACTCGGCGATCTTATCGCGATGCTCCTTGAGCATCTTTTCCACCTGGTAGACCATGGAGTCGGCCCGGTTCCGCGCGTCGATTTCGTCGCGGCGCTTACGATCTTCGGCCGAGTGGGCTTCGGCGTCCTTGGCCATTTTCTCCACTTCCTCTTTGCTCAAGCCGGAAGAAGAAGTGATGGTGATCTTCTGCTCATTGTTGGTGGCCTTGTCCTTGGCGGTGACGTTGAGAATTCCGTTGGCGTCGATATCAAAGGTCACTTCGATCTGCGGAATTCCGCGCGGGGCGGGAGGAATGCCAATCAACTGGAACACGCCGAGCATGCGGTTATCGCGGGCCATGGCCCGCTCGCCCTGGTAGACTTTGATTTCCACCGAAGTCTGCGAATCGGCGGCGGTCGAGAAGATCTCGCTTTTGCGAGTGGGAATGGTGGTGTTGCGTTCAATCAGCTTGGTGAAGACGCCGCCTAAGGTTTCGATGCCGAGCGAGAGAGGCGTCACATCCAGCAGCAGGACGTCTTTGACTTCGCCGCCCAGCACGCCGCCCTGAACGGCCGCGCCGACCGCGACTACTTCATCGGGGTTCACGCTGCGGTTGGGCTCCTTGCCGAAGAGATTGCGCACGATGTCCTGGATTTTCGGCATTCGGGTGGCGCCGCCGACCAGGACGACTTCGTCGATCTGCGAGGGCTGGACGCCGGCATCGGCCATGGCCTTCTTGCATGGCTCGATGGAGCGGTCCAGAATGTCGGAAACCATCTGCTCCAAACGGGCCCGGGTCAGCTTGACAGCCAGGTGCTTGGGGCCGGAGGCGTCGGCGGTGAGGAACGGCAGGTTGATTTCGGTTTCCAGCAGCGTGGAGAGCTCGATTTTGGCCTTTTCGGCCGCTTCCTTCAGCCGCTGCAACGCCATTTGGTCCCTGGATATATCGATGCCCTGATCGCGCTTGAACTCCTGAATGAGCCAGTCGATAATGCGCTGATCGATGTTGTCGCCGCCCAGGTGAGTATCGCCGTTGGTGGATTTAACCTCGACGACGCCCTCGCCGACTTCGAGGATGGAGATATCGAAAGTGCCGCCGCCGAAATCATAGACGGCGATGGTCTCGTTCTTTTTCTTGTCGAGGCCATAGGCCAGCGCCGCGGCGGTCGGCTCGTTAATGATGCGCATGACTTCCAAACCGGCGATCTTGCCGGCGTCTTTGGTGGCCTGGCGCTGGGAGTCGTTAAAATAGGCGGGCACCGTGATGACGGCCTTGGAGACCTTCTCGCCCAGATAGGCTTCGGCGGCTTCCTTGAGCTTGCCGAGAATCATGGCGGAAATCTCGGGAGGAGAATACTTTTTGCCCTGGATTTCGACGCGGGCGTCGTTGTTTTCGCCGCTGACGACTTTATAGGGGACAAGCTTCATCTCCTCGGTCACTTCGTTGTAGCGCCGCCCCATGAAGCGCTTGATGGAGTAAACGGTGTTCTCGGGATTTGTAACTGCTTGACGTTTGGCGACTTGTCCGACCAAACGCTCGCCGGTTTTGGTGAAACCGACTACCGATGGCGTGGTCCGGCCACCCTCTTGATTGGGAATGACAATGGGCTGGCCGCCCTCCATGACAGCGACCACAGAATTGGTGGTTCCGAGGTCAATACCAATGATTTTGCTCATTTTTTTAAGAAGTCCTTCTAGAGATCCTTTAGCCTAGATCCATTATGCGATCTTAGTGAGCTATTGTCAACAATTCAGATGACGCCCGGCGGCAGGCAGATTCAAAAAGAGCGAGGCCAGCGGTTTGCGGGAGTTAGCGAATCGCGTAAGCTGGAAACTTGGCCCCGAGGCAAGAACCACGCAAGGAGCGTCCCGCTGGTTTCCGCGAGCGGAACAAAGCCGGCTACCGTCTGGCGCATTGGCCGATCTGGATATTTGTATTTTTCATCGCCCCCGGGCCTTTGACGTTCGATCTTTTCGATGGCGGCTTTGACGGGCGGATGGCGGCGTGGCTTGGGGCGGTTGTGGTGGGGACGGGAATTGGGGGCTTGCGGGGGCGGTTGCCGGGCGTGGAGCCGAGACCATACATTCTGCGGTTCACTGAAGATAAGCCGAATCCGCTGTACCGCCGGGTCTGCTACACGATGGCATGGACGGACCTAATCACCTTCCTGTTGCTGAATCTGGCTGGGTTGGCTTATGCGGCCGCGACGGGCGCATGGAGATTGAGGCAGATTTACGATTACGGTTACTTGCCGCTGGCTTTGGCGGTGGCGGCGGCTGGGGCTTTGGGGCGGCTGCCGCGGGTGAAGCCGTCGACAAAAGGCGAAGGGACGGAGCGGCGCTATTTTTATGGGGCGGTCTGGGCCATCGCGGCCGCGCAGCCGGCGCTTGGGCTTTTGTGGAAGACGCTGCCCCGGAGCCACATGGCGGACGTGGCGAAGCTGGGCGCGTTCATTGCGGTTCTGGCGATCATGGGAGCGCTGGCATGGCGAGGCGCGCTGCCGCGGACGGGCCCGATTGCGCCGGGCGACTGGGGCATCTCGGACTGAGGGATGAACGGGCGCAAAGGGAAAGTGGCGGCGCGGATGGTTTGGGCGGGCTAGTCCTCGTTGCGGCGCAGCATGCACTGGCAGCAGTCGCTACAGCGACCGCACTTTTCGCAGCGATGGTTGGGGCAGACGTCTTTGGTGCAGTAGACGCAAATATGGTTGGAAGCTTCGCCGCAGATGTTGCAGGCGAACGTAGCGGCTTCGCTCATGGCTTGTCCTCGGAGTGTTTGAGAGGCGGCTTGGCGGGAGGGTTTTTGGGAGCCGGGCCGGTTTGCCGGTTGAGGATTCCGCGGCAGCGCTGGGCCTCCTGATCCAGAATCGCCGATTCCTCCTCCTTTTGGGACGCGAGGTCGGTAATATACTGGCGCAACTGATCGTGATTGGAAGCATTTTGGCTGAGAAGGCTCACTAGCAGGTCGCCGATGGCGGGATTTTGATATTTGCGGACGCCTTCGAGCAGGGTATTCAGCCTGGCCTGAAGAGCTTCCCAGCGGAAGTAGGCGTCCAAGGCGCGGGTGAGCCTGCCGGGCTGCCCAGCGAAGGCTTGGGCGGAATTGGCCAGGTAGTCCATCTCCTGGCGGGCGCTTTGCCATTGCGCAACATAGGCGGCAGGGGCGCCGTTTTGGACCCATTGTTGGGGCGTGAGTTGGTCCAGGACGGGTTGAATGCGCGAGGCCGCCGCCGAAAAATCGGCGATGATCTTGTCGATGTCCCAAGGGGCCGCAATACTCGGGGCCGGAGCCTGCCCGGGGGCGGCGAGGGGAACAAGCAATAGCGCCAGGAGGGTTTTCATAGGTCCTAGGGCCAGTGTCGCACGGCGATCGAGCAGGAGCCGCCGGCGCTCTAGGGGCGGGGCTAAAACTTGAATATTCACCAGCGTGGGAGTCGATTGTATGATGAGAAAGCGATGATCGGGCCGCTGGCGGGCGCGGAGATGGCCGGTGCGGGGGTGGCGGCGGCGGCAGCCTGCCTGGGTTATGCGGTGCGGGGCCGGTCGGCAGCCGTGCTGGCGCCGTCGGTCTGGCGCGGCGACCGGTCGCGGAGGGTTGTGGCGCTCACCTTCGACGACGGACCAAGCGAAGCGACGCCGGAGATTCTGCGGCTGTTGGCGGAGCATGGGGCGCGGGGGACATTTTTTATGTGCGGGGCCAATGTGCGCCGCCTTCCGGAGCTGGCGCGGGAAGTCCGGGCCGCGGGGCACGAGATTGGAAATCATTCCGACACGCATCCGCGGTTGGATTTTAAATCCGCGGCGTTCATATACGGCGAATTGGCGCGCGCGCAAGAGAGCATCGCGGCGGCCACGGGCTGGACGCCAAGATGGTTCCGCGCCCCTTACGGAGTGCGCTGGTTTGGGCTGGGCCGGGCGCAGCGCGAACTGGGGCTCACCGGAGTGATGTGGACCGTGATTGGGCGCGATTGGAAATGGCCTGCTCCGAAAGTGGCCCAGCGTCTGCTGGACGGCGCCGCGAACGGAGCGATTTTGTGTCTGCACGATGGCCGGACCACCCAACCGTCGCCTTCTATTGGAGCAACGATAGAAGCGCTTCGGCGGGTCTTGCCGCGCTTAATCGAGCGTGGATTCCAGTTTGAAACTGTTGGAGAATTCCTGTCCTCCTCTTTAAAACAGGCGGGGAAATCATGTCCCATTCCGAGCTAGCGGCGCGCGTGGCCAAAGTTATCGCCAAAACGCAAAAGATTCCCGAGGAGTCGGTGACGCTGGAAAAGACGTTCGCGGATCTGAAGATCGATTCGCTGGACGGAATTAACATTCTGTTCGCGTTGGAGGAGGAGTTCCAGATCGAAATTCCGGACGAGGCGGCGGAGAAGATCCGCTCGGTGAGGGAAATGGTGGAGGGCCTGGAGAAGCTGATGGGCGGAAAGGCCGCGCAGGAAGGCGCATGATGGAGCGCCGCGTGGCGGTCACCGGCATCGGCGTTGTATCGGCCTTCGGGGACACGTTCGGGGAGTTCTGGAAGGGGGTGGCGTCGGGGAGGAGCGGGATTCGGCCGATGACGCCGGCTTTTCGAAGCGCTCTGCGCTTTGCCAACGCGGCGGAGGCGGCGCAGTTCGACGCGCGCAGCCACTTCGAGGAAAAGCAGATCGATTACCTGGACCGGTTCGCGCAGTTCGCGGTGGTAGCGGCCAGAGAGGCGGTGAAGTCCTCGGGGCTGAAGATAAGCGGGGAGCTGGGGAGGCGAACCGCGGTGGTGACCGGCTCCTCAGCCGGGGGCCAGGGGACCGAGGACCAAAATTTCTATAATCTTTACGCTTTGAAGCACACGCGGTTTTCGCCGCTGATCATTCCGCGAGTGATGGGCAACGCCGGGGCCAGCATAATCTCGTCGGAATTCGGAATCGGAGGGCCGGTTTACACAGTCTCGACGGCGTGTTCCTCGGCCAATCACGCCATCGGCCAGGCGTTTTGGATGGTGCGAAGCGGGGTGGTGGACGTGGCGCTGGCGGGGGGCAGCGAGGCGCCGTTCTCGATGGGCCTTTTGAAATCGTGGGAGGCGCTGCGGGTGGTGTCTCCGGACACCTGCCGGCCGTTTTCGCGGGACCGCCGCGGGTTGATTTTGGGGGAAGGGGCGGGGATTGTGGTGCTGGAGGCCCTGGAAGCGGCCCGGGCGCGGGGAGCGCCGGTATGGGGCGAGATCGCGGGGTTCGGGATGAGCTCCGACGGGCATCACCTGACGCAGCCGCTGGCGGAGGGAGCGGCCTCGGCCATGCGGGCGGCGCTGGCCGACGCCGGGATCGCGCCGGAGGCGATCGGTTACATTAACGCGCACGGCACTGGAACGTTCTCCAACGACGCCACCGAATGCCAGGCCATCCGGGAGGTCTTTGGAGCGCACGCCGAGAGGCTTCTGGTGAGCTCGACAAAATCGATGCATGGGCACGCGTTGGGGGCGGCGGGCGCGCTGGAGGCGGCGGCCACGCTGGCGGCGTTGCGAAGCGGCACGATCCCTCCCACCGCCAACTTCACTTCGCCCGACCCGGCTTGCGATTTGGACGTGGTGCCGAATCATCCGCGGCCGGCGGAAATCGAATGGGCGCTTTCGAATTCCTTCGCGTTTGGCGGCTTGAACGCGGTGCTGGCGTTCCGCTCGGCATCGGCGGGAAGGTAGTTTGAAGGAGGGCGGCCGGCGGGGGCACGGAGCTAGGGGAGGGCGAAAACCACCAGCGATTCGCCGTTGCCCACGGGAGGGTCGGTGACGCCAGCGCCGCCATCGCCGGCGACCACCGCCACATATTGTTTCCCATTGCGGCCCTGGTAGGTGATGGGAACGGAGATAGCGCTGTAGTCCAGCTTGGTTTCCCACAGCAACTTTCCGGTTCGTGAGTCGAAGGCGCGGAAGCGCTTGTCGTTGGTAGCGCCGATGAACAACAGCCCGCCCGCCGTAACGATGGGGCCGCCGAATCCGATGCGGCCGGTGTTGCGCTTGGCTTCCGGCAACTCGTCGGTGACGCCCAATGGAATCTGCCAGGCAAATTCGCCGGTGGCGGCGTTCACGGCCGTCAATCGTCCCCAGGGAGGTTTTTGGCAGGGCCAGGAACTGGCGCCGAGCAGACGGTTGCGGTCATCGGTCCGCTTCCACCAGAACTTCGAGTTGAAGGGATTGCCCAAGATGCTGGCCTGCTGATAGGGGACCTGGGAGCCCTCCGGCTGCTTCTGAATCCAGCCGATGCTTCCGTATTCATTGGTGAAGGTGAATACGTACCCGAGGTTCGGATCGGAGGCCGTGCCGCCCCAGTTCGTCCCGCCGATGGCGCCGGGAAAGATCACGCTGGATACGGGCGGGGCGCCAGGCGCGCGATAGACCCACGGCGTAAAGGGACCTTCGTTATAGAGGCCGCCGCTTTTTTCAACGAGATCGCGGCAGGCGGCGGCGTGTTCGGCGGTGGTGTCCTCGGCGGTCACCAAGTCCTCCGGTTTAAAGCTCATGCGGCCAAAGGGAGGGGGTTTGACAGGAATGGGCTGGGTGGGGGAACTTTGTTCGCCGGGGACCTTGCTTTGGGGAACCTGTTTTTCCTCGATTTCAAACACGGGCTTGCCGTTGGTGCGATCGAGGATATACATGTAGCCGACCTTGCCGGTCTGCGCTAAAATTGGGACCCGCTTTCCGCCGATGGTCACGTCGATCAAGCCGGGGGCGGGCGGCAAATCGAAATCCCAGGTGTCGTGATGGACGGCTTGAAAATACCATTTCAAGCGTCCCGTGCCGGCGTCGAGCGCCACCAAGGAATTGCCGAAGAGGTCGTCGCCTTTCCGGTCGCCGCCGTAGAAATCGCTGGCCGGGCTGCCGAAGACGGTGTAAAGAGTGTTGCGGGCGGCGTCCACGGTCATGGAGAATCCCCAGTTATTGACGCCGGTGCGATCCTTCCAACTGTCGCCGGCCCAAGTTTCATGGCCCGTCTCGCCCGGCCGCGGCACGGAATGAAACTCCCACAGTTTCTTGCCCGTGCGCGCATCATAGGCGCGGGTGTCGCCAGGCGCGTTGGGGACTTGGATTTCGCCCACGTTGGCGCCGAGAAACACCAGGTTTTTGTAAATTGTGGGGGCAGAATTGTAAGGGATCACGACGTCCACTTCGCCCTCATTTCCGAATCCCGGATCGATCTTGCCGGTCTTCGCATTCAGGGCGATCAGCCTGCGATCGGCGGTGAAAAGGATGCGCGGCGGATTGGTTCGATCGCCGGGCCAGTAGGCCACGCCACGGCGCGAGGGGGTTCCTTTCGGCAAGGCATAGCTCCAGATCTCGTTTCCGGTTTCCGGCGCGAGGGCGACCACGCGGTTTCCGGCGGGCAGGAACATAACGCCGTTGACGACGATAGGGGTAGCTTCGGAAGCTCGCGCATTGAGGCGGAACGACCAAGCCTGGGTCAGATGGGCGACATTGCGAGTGTTGATCTGGGTGAGGGGCGAATAGCGGGAGCCAGCGAGGTCGCGATTGTACATGGGCCAGTCCGCGGCGGGGGCGGACTGAGCGGACAACGGCGGCAAGGCGACGGCAAACAGAAACAGAATCCGGCGCGCGCGGCATGTCATGGATTTCTAGAGTAACTCGGCGGTGCTGAAGAAGAACGGGATCTCGACGGCCGCGGTCTCGGGCGCGTCGGACCCATGGACGCAGTTGCGCTCGATGCTTTGGGCGAAGCGTTTGCGGAGGGTGCCTTCGGCGGCGTTGGCGGGATTGGTGGCGCCCATCAGCTCACGCCATTTGGCGATGGCGCCGGGAGCCTCCAGCGCCATCAGCACCACGGGCCCTTCGGTCATGAATTTGACCAGGGATTGAAAGAAGGGGCGATCCTTATGCACGGCGTAAAAGCCCTCGGCCTCTCTTTGGGTGAGGCGCTTCATTTTCAATCCGGCGACGCGGAAACCGGCTTTTTCAATCGCGGCGAGAATTTCACCGGCGTGGCCGGCGGCGACGGCATCGGGTTTAATAATCGCGAAAGTTCGTTCCATTGGGTTTCGATTAGAGTCTGCTTTTGACCTTTTCTCCGATTTCGGCGGGCGTGGCGCACACGGTCACGCCCGCTTCGCGCATGGCGGCAATTTTATCTTCGGCCTTGCCGCTTCCGCCGGAGATGATGGCGCCGGCGTGGCCCATGCGGCGTCCGGGCGGAGCGGTTTGACCGGCAATAAAGCCGATGACCGGCTTCGCCACGTTTTCTTTAATATAGGCCGCAGCGGTCTCCTCGGCCGAGCCGCCGATTTCGCCGATCATGACGATGGCGTGAGTATCGGGATCTTCGTTGAAGAGCCGAATGGCGTCCAGATGAGAGGTTCCGACAATGGGATCGCCGCCGATTCCGATGCAGGTGGATTGTCCGATGCCGAGGGCGGTCAACTGTCCGACGGCTTCATAGGTGAGGGTTCCGGAGCGGGAAACGACTCCGACATGGCCAGCTTTGTGAATGTGGCCGGGCATGATGCCGATCTTGCACTCGCCGGGCGTAATGATTCCGGGGCAGTTTGGTCCGATGAGGCGGGTGGCGGGACGATCCTTCAAATAGGCCCACGCGCGGATCATGTCGGAAGCCGGAATACCTTCGGTAATGCAAACCACCAGAGGAATGCCGGCGCCGGCGGCTTCCATAATCGCGTCGGCGGCGAAGGGGGGAGGAACGAATATGACGCAAGCGTTGGCGCCGGTGGCTCGAGCCGCTTCGGCGACGGTATCAAACACAGGCCGGTCCAAATGGGTCTGGCCGCCCTTGCCGGGCGTGACGCCTCCCACCACCTTGGTGCCGTAGGCGATGGCCTGTTGGGCGTGAAAGGTTCCCTCTTTTCCGGTGAAGCCCTGCACCAGCACGCGCGTATGACGATTCACCAAGACGCTCATGCCGCGGCTCCTTGCCGGGCGAGCCGGACGACCTTTTGGGCGGCGTCCCGCATGCCGTCGGCGACGGTGAAATTGAGGCCGGATTCGGTGAGGATTTGCCGCCCGCGCTCGACGTTGGTGCCTTCCATGCGGACGACCACGGGGGCCTTCACTTGCAGCTCGCGGGCGGCCTTGACGACTCCGGCCGCCAGCGTGTCGCAGCGCAGAATGCCGCCGAAGATATTGATGAGCACAGCGCGAACCGAGGGATCGGAAAGAAGGATGCGGAACGCATTGCGGATTTGCTCTTCGTTGGCGCCGCCTCCCACGTCCAAGAAATTGGCTGGATTTCCGCCGGCGTACTTGACGATGTCCATGGTGGCCATGGCCAGCCCGGCTCCGTTCACCATGCAGGCGACGTCGCCATCAAGCTTAATGTAATTCAGGCCGAAGCGGGAGGCCTCGACTTCCAGGGGGGCCTCTTCGTTTAAATCGCGCAACTCCACGAGATCGGGATGGCGGAAAAGCGCGTTGTCGTCGAGATTGAGCTTGGCGTCAAGGGCGAAGACGCGGCCGTCCTTGGTGAGAACGAAAGGATTGATTTCGGCCAAAGTGGCGTCCAATGCGTCGTTGGCCTGGGCGAGCGCGAGCATGGCGCGAGCGGCGAGATGGGCGGCCGCGCCCGGCAGTCCGATTCCGAAAGCGAGCTTGCGGGCTTGAAAGGCCTGAAGCCCGAGGCCGGGCTCGATGGGCTCCTT
>Ga0070738_10001631_pt1 | contig 42639 bp, 37 predicted proteins | sample Coa_R2_2_FD_66446 | JGI IMG/M metagenome (GOLD analysis project Ga0070738, IMG submission 66446) | Surface soil microbial communities from Centralia Pennsylvania, which are recovering from an underground coalmine fire - Coalmine... | ecosystem: Environmental > Terrestrial > Soil > Unclassified ...
CGCGGGGTTAAGCCGGTGAGCGGGGTTGCGTAAGCGCCCCGAGTGATGAGAGCGAGCGGGGTTGCGTAAGCGCCCCGAGTGATGAGAGCGAGCGGGGTTGCGTAAGCGCCCCGAGTGATGAGAGCGAGCGGGGTTGCGTAAGCGCCCCGAGAGCGCCATCACTCGGGGCGCTCACGCAACCCCGCTCGCCGAGACGCTTGCCCGCTACCCCGCGGTCTGGAGGGCGTTATAACAGATAACAAGTCGCTCGTTTCACCCCGGAGGAGTTGCCATGCACCGTTTCCTGCTCGCGTTGCTCGTCGCCCTTCTGCCGGCCGCGTCGGTCTTTGCTCAAGATTGGGCCAAGGCTCGCTTGGAAAAATCGCCGCGCCACCACGAGGAGGTGAAGATCAAACAGGGAGAGCGCGATGTCCAATCGTTTGTCGTTTTCCCCGAAGTCAAAGACAAGGCCACGGCCGTGCTGGTGATTCATGAGATTTTCGGGCTGACCGATTGGGTGCGCAGCGTGGCCGATCAGCTGGCTGAGGCCGGCTACATCGCCATCGCACCGGACCTGCTCTCGGACATGGGAGGCAAGGGCCACAGCACTGCCGACTTTAGCGATCGCAATTCGGTGATGAAGGCCATCCGCGATCTGCCGCCGGATCAGATCACCGCGGACCTCAATGCCGTGGCGAAATATGTTGCCGCGCTGCCGGCTTGCAACGGCAAGCTGGTTGTGTGCGGCTTCTGCTGGGGCGGCGGTCAATCCTTCCGCTACGCCACCAACAATAAGGACATCAAAGCCGCCTTCGTCTTCTACGGCACCGGGCCGAACGAGGAGAACGAGATAGCTCGCATCACCTGTCCAGTGTACGGCTTCTATGGTGAGAACGATAATCGCGTCAACGCCACCATCCCCAAATCCGAGGAGTTGATGAAGAAGGCCGAAAAGAAGTACGAGCCGGTGACGTACACGGGAGCAGGCCACGGCTTCATGCGGGCCGGTGAAGATCCGGCCGGCAGTGAGCCAAATCATGAGGCCAACAAAAAAGCCCGCGATGACGCCTGGAAACGCTGGAAAGAACTATTGAAGAAAGTGTGATTTTACCGGCCCACAGCGCCCGCAAGGGATACCCTTGCGGGCGCCGCGGGTTAGAAGGGCGTATAGATTCGACCAAAATACGTGAACGTTTCATTCGTATCTACCACATTGGCCAAATACCAATCGGGCACTTCACCGTGACCGATCAGGCCGATGCCGGGCGCGGTCACGTTCGTCAAATTCATCGCCTCGATCGCCTGGGCGGATTGATTGGGAAGGGCGCTTGGCAGCTCGCCCCAAAGATTGATCAAAAACTCGAGCAAATCGTTGGCGAGGAAACCAAATTGACCTGCCGGCGTTTGCTGGTCGAACTGGAACGTTTGCTCGACGTCGGACGGAACGATCACCTGGGGATCCTGGGCAAAGAACTCGACGAGAGTCACAAAGGTAGTCAAATCGTTCGCTACCGGAAGAAAAGAAGCCGAGCTGAATTGACTAAAAGCCAGGTTGGCCGGGTGCGGATCGAGCAAGGTCATCTGCATGTAACCGCCGCGTAGGGCCGGGTCGGTGGTGCCGACCAGATCTTGCAACACTTCGCTGACAACCACCGCGCCGCGGCTATGGCCGATGAAATTGATATCCACCACATCGCCGGGATGCTGGCCGGCGAGCTGATCGGCTGTTGAAACCACTTGTTGATAAAGCTGCTGGCTTGCGATCTGGGTGGCGAACGGGAAGGGCAGGATACTCAGACGCACCCAGTTGAAGGGGATGACCGCCTCATAGCCGTCTTGTTGTTGCAAGGTTTGGGCCATTTGCGTTTCCCATCCCGGCACCATGTTCTCGAACAACAAAAAAGGATCGAATTCCAGGCCGTGCGCGATGACGCCGAGGACATGTGTCTCGAACGAGGCGGTGCTGCCGTTGGGGGCGTCCACGACAATGAACGGCAGAGCGGTGTTGGGCGTCAAGGCCGTCACGGATTGGCCATTCGGAGTGGTCAGGGATAGTTTGACGCCGGTATGGGTGCCCAGGCTAAGATCGGCGCTGTCGGAACCGGGAATCGTCGCCGTGCCGATCAGCTGGGCGCCGCTGAGGGAATTGTAAGCAGCGGTTCGGTAGATGTTGAAGGTGACGTTATGTCCGGCAAGACTGGCCCCGCTGATGGTGTAGTTGATGCTGACAGTTCGAGAATCGGTGGTGGTAGCGAACGATAGGGAGATGTTGGGCGGAGGCGGGGACGGGGGCGGCGGATCGACGTGGGGGACAGGCGTGGATGAGGGGAGCACGCGGTCTTCCAGTTGCTCCAGACAAAGGCGGATTCGCGGCCTGGCGGTCTTCATGGTTGCTCCTCCCGGTTGATATTGGGGCCTTCCTGGCAATTGGGGCAGTTGCTCCCCCAAAGATATACGAGTTTTCAAGAGAAATCCATCAGAAAGGATTGATTGATGAGCGCGGCGAAGGACTTGATTGTCAGCGTATCGGGAATTCGCGGCATCGTGGGTGAATCGCTGACGCCGGCGGCGGCGTTGGCGTTCGCATCCGCGCTCGGCGGCCATACCGGCGGAGGGAAAATGGTCCTCAGCCGCGATGGCCGGCCCAGTGGAATCATGCTGCGTCATGCCGTGCTCGCCGGTCTGACCGCCGCGGGTTGCGAGGTCCACGATATTGGTGTCGCGCCGACCCCGACGGTCGGCCTGGCGGTGCGCCAGCTGCATGCGGCCGGGGGAATCCAGATCACGGCCAGCCACAACCCAGCGCCGTGGAATGGTCTGAAATTATTTGGTCCCGATGGCCGCGTCCTCAGTGCCACGGAGGGACGCAAGGTGCAGGAGCGCTTCGAGAGCGGCGCGGGCCGGCGCGTGGCGTGGGACGCCCTCGGGACAGTACAGGACTACCAGCAGGCCGAGAAAGTACATTGCGATCGCATTCTTGAGCTGATCGATGGGAAGCGCATTCGAGCGGCCGGACTGCGTGCGTTCCTCGATGCCAACGGCGGTGCCGGTGGGCCGCTCGGCCTCCGTCTGCTGCAAGCCTTGCATGTGGAGACGACGTGCCAGGGCGGCGACGCCGATGGACGGTTCTTGCACGAACCGGAGCCGACGGTCGAGAACTTGCGCGAGGTTTGTCCGCTCGTCGCCGCGCATCATGCCGATATCGGTTTCGCCCTCGATCCCGATTCGGATCGTCTGGCCTTGATCGACGAAACCGGCCGCTACATCGGCGAGGAGTTGACGCTGGCCTTGGTCGTATCGCTCCGGCTGCGGCACGATCGCGGTCCGGTCGTCATCAACATGTCCACGTCGCGTCTCAGCGAGGACATCGCGGCCAAGCATGGCTGCTTCTGTCATCGCGCGGCGGTCGGCGAAGCCAATGTTGCGGACAAGATGCTCGAAGTCGGCGCGCTTGTGGGCGGCGAGGGCAACGGCGGCGTCATCGATCCGCGCGTCGGCCTGGTGCGCGATCCGTTCATCGGCATGGGGATGGTATTGAACCTGATGGCGGAAACCGGCCACAAACTGAGCGAGCTGGTCGCCGAGCTGCCGGTGTATCACATCGTCAAGGACAAGTACACCGTTCCGCGCGAGCAGCTGCCGGCGTTGTACGAATCGCTGACGAAGCGCTGGCCGGAGGCGGCGGTCAATCGGCTGGATGGCCTGCGTCTGGACTGGCCCGATCGTTGGCTGCACATTCGGCCGAGCAACACCGAGCCGATCGTTCGTGTCATTGCCGAGGCGCCAAAGCAGGACGACGCCGGGAAATTGTGCCGCGACGTGGGAGCGCTTTTGCAAGCGTAACGAATCGACGGAGAGCGGCGATCGTCAGGGAGCGGTTTGACTCCCCGCTCCCTGACGGTCGCGGCTCTGCTAGCCCTTCGTGGCTATTGGCGCTGGCTGGACGACCAAGTCGAGCACGGTGGCCCAGAATTTCTCGTCGGCGTCTTTCTCCCATTCGACGTTGATCGCCGTGTTTTCGCCAAGACTCGTCTTCTGCCGCTTCAGGATCAGAGCGAACCGGCTTCCGGATTTGGTTTGGCCGTTCAGTTTCACTGTGTCCTCGTCCATCTTGTTGACGGCCACGAGAATGTCGATCTTGCCCAGAGAAGCCTGCAAGCGCGCGGCCACATCATCGACCGAGCCGGATACGACTTTCTCTTTGCCTCCCGAGCCGACCCAGGAAAGCAAGAACGAACCAGCCGAACATCCTGCCGCGCCGAACAGCAGCGCGGCGGCGCATACCATCCACAGGCGACGCGACATGGTCCCGCCCTCCAAAAGAAACGTCCTGTTTGTTCGGAAGGGCAGGACCATAGCGACGCGGCGGCCCTTTTGCAAGAGCGATCGCAACGAATTTCAGGCGGCCATTATTGCTGCCGATTCATCGACAGTCTTGCCGCAAGCCAGCGCAGCCGGATTCTCGATTTGGCCAGGCTGACCAGCACGGCCACCGCGAACAGCACCAAACTTAGCAAAAGGTGATCGAGTCCGAGGACCCTCTGCCGCAGCCAGCAATAGCCGCGCCAACCGGCCAGACTCAGCCAACCGGCCAAGATCAAGCCGGCGGCAACGACAAAAGAACGCTCGCCGAAAAGACGACCATAGACGGCCAAAAGCATGGCCATTACCAGGGGATAGAGGAGGAGCATCGTCGGCGGAACGCTCGCCGAAGCATCCGCACGTCCCATCATCACGGCGAGGCAGGCCAGCACAATCAGTCCGCTAGCAAGGAAGCGCAGCAGACGAGCCAGCCCATCATTGAACAGCGCCCCAATGATGAGGCCGGCGAACACGGCCAGATGGAAAACGACTATCTCGACGGGGAACGATTCATGTACTTCCTCGGGGAGCGTCAGGACCGCGGCAAGCAGGAAACCTGCACCGGCGAGACAACGCCGGGAATTGCGCCCGTCGATCCCCAGTGCCAGTTGCAGGAATGCGGCGGCCAGTAAAGGTGTTGTTTGGGGCGGGGTGAGCCTATGCTCGTCCAGCGTGTCCGGCCCGACAAACGCCAGCATCAGCAGCACGGCCGTTAATGCCTCGGTTGATAGGGCTACGCGCCGCCAGGCGGCATAGGCGAAGAAAAGCGCGGCCGCGAGCAGCAATATCGAGAGAGGCTCTCCCACGCGCGCCGTGAACACGGACAAGAAATGTCGATAAATAGGATCGTCCCGATGGCAAAAAAGGGTTAGGGCAACGAGGAAGAACGGAATCACTAGCGCGATCCATTGAACGATGCGCGATTTTGAGACAATGCCGATCTCCATGAGCAAAACCGCGAGCGCCAAACCGAACGGCGCGAGAAAGAAAGGGCCGAACATCACGCGCTGGAGTTCGCTCATATCGAGTAGCTGCATCGACCAGCACAACAGGAAAGCACGCGCCGGTACCGCGAGAGCAAGCAAGCCAAACAACACCCACGGATACAACGGCCAACGCCAAGGGCTGCCGTTGTCGCGGATATAATCCGGACCACGGCGAATGGCCGGCAGCAGCGTCAGAAACAGCAAGCCGGCGATCGGAGAAAAACCGAACAAGCCCCACAGAAGCGCCTCGCCATGCGGATCGGCCAAAAGGGGACGAAGTGCAAGCGGATACAGGAAAAACAGCGCCAGAATCAGATGATAAGGCAGACGAAATCCCGCCGGCAGCTCCAGGCGAATTCCTCGCAGCAATCCCTCGCTCACGCTGATCGCGAAAACCAGACCGATGATGTAGCAAAAGAAACCGCGAACGGGATCGAAAACGAGCACTTCATCGAATGTCACCGAGGTGGCCAGAAACATGAGCACCACGAGCAGCAGAATCGTGCGTACATCGTCCCAAACGTTCCCAAAGCGAACCAACAAGCAGGCCGTGACGGCAAGCAGCAAGGTGTAGCCGGCTAGCCCGGACATGAGCGCCCACGTCTGCACTTCCTCGAACTGGGCGCCAAAGGAAATCCACAGGCCGGCGAGAAACAAGCCGGCGCTGAGGACGTAGAAGGGATTGCTGGTGCAGATCCAGCGGAGCAATCCACGCCCACTCCCGACTGGGAGCGCAGCAGACGCGACACGGACTTCGGCAGAGAAGGTCATGATGATGGCCCTTGATGTGAGGAGGAATGGCCCCCGGGGCCAGACTAAAGAATGGTGAGCAATAAGCCTGGGCCCCGGCCTAAGATAATTGGAACATCACTTGGAATTGAGGTCAAGTCCGGTCCGCTGTTTCCTCCGGAGCTTGATGTGCCATCGTTGCCCTTTGCCCTGCAGTCCCGTTGAGACTCCTGGGTGGAAGTGGGAGGGGTGAGGTAGCGGAGGGCGACAGGCTTACAGCGACTGACCTAGGCCAAGGAGGCACACCAACAAAAAAGACCACCCGAAGGTGGCCTGGTGAGGTTGTTGATGGGCAAGGTCACGCATTCTGCCGCCGCCGTCTCCAGCCGTAGCCGAGCAGGCCGAGGGAGCCGATGCCGAGCAGGGTCAGGGTGGAGGGTTCGGGGGTAGAGACGGCATTTGTGTTAACGTCCAAGACGACGCTTGCTCCTGGACTGAAGGACAGACCTTGCCCGAGGTTCAGTTCAACGAGTTGCCCCCCCGCCCCGTCCGAGGTTAGCGTGACCTCCGATGGACTGAAACCCGAAAGTGTAGAGGAAGGATCAACGCTTACGCTCTTAATGAGGTTCCCAGAATCGATAAAGTCGTAAACGTAACCGTTAAAGGGGGCAGTAAGGTAAGTCCCGGAAGAGGGTGGACTAGTATAAATGATCTGCGTATCGGTGATGGTCGTGGTCTCACCGATAAATAAAGAGAAAAAAGCCGTAGGATTTACGGTTTGTTTTCCAAAGTCTTGATAAAGGGTGTTAAGGTTGGGGACGTAGAATTTGGTGTCCACTGTAGTCCCGATCAGACCGGCCTTCGCCTGCCTCACTCCGCCGAGCATTAGAGCCACAACCGCCAGAATCAGAGTTGCACGTTTCATCTGCCCTCTCCCTTTCGTCGTTGAAGGGTATTCCTGGCAGTGAGCGAATCACGGCGACTCATAAACACCGCCAGTTGGAGTAAAAATATCGAGATTGAGTGTAACAATCGGTGAGTGGAGGGGCAAGGAAAAAATTAAGAAAAAACTAAGATTTAAGTGAAGGGCAGATGAGTAGGAACGTCACCTTTGGGCCTTAGCGTAGAGGAAGTGGACGTAGAGCCCCAATCCGCACGAGTCGCCATACCAGCACAGCCACGCAATTGATGGTCTTCGTATTTCAACGTCCTGTCTGCGATGACTGACTGCTGTGAGTACACCGGCGTTTAGCCCACCTGACGAGAACCAGCGGGGCTATTGACGTTTGTGTCGGGCGATGTACCGTAGCACCAGATCCCACTGGTCTAATCCGGAGATCTCTCATGCACGAACCATCGGATCGCGAATCCCCTCTCAACCGGCGTGACCTGCTCCGAACCGTCGTGGCCGCTGGTGTGGCGTCTTCGCTCGGCTCGCTGTCAACCGAGGCAGAGGATTTTTCTAAACCGCAGCGCGATTTGATCCGGGCCGAGAACGAGAAGGCCGGGACCACCAGCTGGTTGCTGGAAAAGACGCGCATCGATCCGAAGACGAAGTACCGCTGCCCCTGGATCGAAGGCTACTGCTCGCATACTAGCATTCGGGCCGGCGAAACGCTGAACATCATGGTCAGCACCAATCCGGCTTCCTCGTTTGTGCTCGATCTGTATCGTCTCGGCTATTACCAGGGCAAGGGAGGCCGGCACCTGGTTCAACTTGGCCCGTTCAAAGGCAAGGTCCAACCCGATCCGGAGATCGGCACCGAGCGCCTGCGGGAATGCCGATGGGAGCCGGCCGCCACGCTGACCATTCCCAAGGATTGGCCCAGCGGCGTGTACCTGGGCAAACTGACGGCCGAGCGCGACAAGCTGCAAAGCTACATCATTTTCATCGTGCGCGACGACCGTGCCTGCGACTTTCTCTTCCAGTGCAGCGACACCACCTGGTCGGCGTACAACCGCTGGCCCAGCCAATGGTCGCTCTACGACGACGGCAAGAAGGAGTGGTATTGGGGCCCTGGCGTGCGCGTGAGCTGGGACCGGCCCTACGGCAAATACTGCCAGATCTTCGATGCGCCCTTGTCCCAAGGCTCCGGCGAGTTCCTGCTCTGGGAGTTTCCGCTTGCCTTCTGGATGGAAAAGGAGGGCTACGATGTCTCCTACATCAGCAACGTGGATACCCACACGGACGCCAAAGGGCTGCTGCGGGCCAAGGGCTTTCTATCCGTCGGCCACGACGAATATTGGTCTCTCGATATGTTCAAAAATGTGAAGGCGGCCATCGCCGCGGGCGTCAACGCGGCCTTTCTCAGCGGCAATACGTGCTGCGGCGTCATCTCCTTCCTGCCGAGCGGTTCCAAGACGCCCAATCGCATAATTAGCCGGATTGGACAGTATGGTCCGATTCAGGAGGAGTCGGTCAAGAAAGGCTTCCCTGAGCTGCGCGACTTGAAGCACAACGGACCCAATGAGGCAACCTTGATGGGCGCCCGCAGCACGTTCCCCGTGACCGGCGGCGCGGACTGGATTTGCGTTCAAGACAAGCACTGGCTTTTCGCCGGCACGGGCATGAAAAATGGCGACAGTATCCCCGGCCTGGTAGGTTGGGAGTGGCATGGCGATCCGGCGGACATTCCCGGCCTGGAGGTGGTTGCGAAGGGCCAAACGTTTAACGGCACGCATCACGGAACGTACACGGCGACGATCTATCCGGGACCCAAGAATAACTTGGTGTTCAATGCGGCCACCATCTGGTGGAGCGACGGCTTGAGCGCTCCGCCGGGCTATCTGCATCCCGCCGTTTATGGAGCAAAGCCAAAAGGACCGGATGCCCGCGTCCAGCGCATCACGGCGAATTTGCTCAATCGTTTTCGTGCAAAAATGTAGTTTCCGAGCCTGACGCGTAAGCGAAGAGCAATGCAATTCTTCGCTTACGCGTCAGGCTCGGATATATACATTGCAGTTTACTTGCGCGGCATCAAGCGCCATTCCTCGATGTTGTTGAACACCAGCAGCGGATCGAACGCGGCCGGCTGCACCTCGCGGCGATAGGCCAGGAGCGGATCGAGCTGCCACAACGGAATGAACGGCATCTCGCGGTTGAGCAAATTATGAATCTCCCATTGATACTCGCGCACCTTGGAGAAGTCCCGATAGATTTTCATTCTCGACAGCAAGTTCGATAAGTCGTCGGTTCGGTACTTGAAGATGTTCATGCTGTCGTCGGCCGATCCCGGCGGCGGGCCGAAGAGGGGAGCCAGCCAATAGGTCTCGTCCGGGAAATCATAGTAGTAGTACGCCAAATCGAAATTCTTATGAGTTACAATGTCATCGTGCAGATCGTAGGGCGAAATCGCCGTCGGCTCCAGCACCACCCCGGTGTGGGTTTTTACCTGAGCGCACAGCTCCTTGATCGCCTCTTCCAGGGCCGGATCATCCATCGGATATTTGAGCTGCCAACGGCCGGACTCGGCAGCCCTCTGCGCCGCGGGTTGCTGGATTAACAGCTTGGCTTCTTCCGGATTGAACAAACTTGAGCCGGCTTTGTCGGCGGGAGCGTTTTGGTTCTGTTTGCACGCCCACGAACCTGCGGGAAATGGCCCATTGAGGGCCTTGTGTACCTGCGCCTTCCCTTTCAAGGGAGCGCGGAAATGCTTATCCAACAATTTCTCCCGATCGATGGCACATGAAATCGCGCGGCGATGGCCGGCGTCGCTCAGTCTGGCCGTGTTGATCGCCAGGAAATAAATCCGTCGATTGGGCACGTTTGGCGACGGCAAGGGGACCTCGATCGACGGTTTATCCAGTAGGTCCGCCGCTTCTTTCGCGGTTAGATCGAGCACCAAGTCCAACTTGCCGTTGCTTATTTCCTCCACGGCATTGGTGGAAGTGTAAAAGCGGATCTCTTGAATGTGCGGAGCGTTGTTTTTCGCCGGCCGCGATCCATATTCGGGATTCGCAGTGAAAACCAGGGACGGGCGCCCATCTTCCGATTGCATACCCGTCAAATGGAAGGGACCGCTGGTGACAGGGCTCTTGGCGAACTCCTCGAGATTGACCTTTTGGTTGGCCGGCAGAATCTTAAAGGTCATCAGTCCCAGGGGGTCTAAGAAACCTTGCCTCAACTGTAATGTGACCCGAAACGGACCGCCTTTCCTTTCCGCGGCAAGGAACAGCTCCCCCCAAACGCGCGAGCGGCCTACTCCCTTGCCGGCCTGGAGCAGCTTCAACGAGAATTCGACATCCGCCGACGTGAGCGTCCGGTTATCCGACCAGGTGGCATTGTGCGGCAGCTCGAACCGGCGCCCCAGCGTCGCCACCTGGGGTTTAGACTCCGACAGTCCTCGGCAATAGCGGTATCCGCCGGCCTGGTCCGGAACCAATTTCACCAGGCTCTCGAACAGCAGATCCACGATGCGGCGTTCGTTATCGGTACGCGCCCAAGCCGGCGAAAAGAATTGCGGCATCGGCCCTCGCACGCCGACACGCAGGATCGGATGCTCCAGGTTTAATTCCATCTTGAGCTTGCCCAATCCCTTCAACTGCGGATAGATCTCCTCGGCGCGGCGCACATAATCGAGCGCCTGCTGAACTTTCTTCTCCTTGGCCAATTCCTGCGCCGCCTCGAAATAACTCAGCGCTTCTTTTTCCATCGCTTTGCTGAGTGGTTCTAGTTCCGCATTACCGGGAAACTCTCGCTCTAAATCGCGCAGATGTTTGAACGCCTCTCGCTTCTTCTTCTCGTCGAGGGTCGGATTCGTGCGGGCATTCTGAATCATGTCGGCGATGGGACGAAAGATGGTTTTGCGATTGTCCTTGTAGGTATTGGCCAAGTCGCGCGCCAGCTCCACCACCTTCTCCCATTCCTGGTTCTGGGCAAGCTCTTTCAACTGCTCCAACTTCACTTCCTCGAGCAGTTGGGTGCGCAGCTTCTTCTCTACTTTCTTCCAATCCTCGCCGCTTAATTCGTAGTTGCGCCCGCCCGTCAACTTGGCCGACTCGTGCCAGTTCAGCACTGCCTTCAGCACGTTCTCGGCAGCTGCCAGTTTGTCGGATTTCGATAGCGGAGTCCTGGCATCCGAATTTTCCGGCGTTGCATCGCGCAAAAACTGACGCACTTTGTCTTGAGCGATCTCCTCGTAGGGGCGGACGAATTGAAGGCTCCCCTCCATCGGGGTGAACGAGGACGTTTTGTCGAGTTGCCAGTCCAACGAATACCGCTTGAAGAGCACACGGTGTTCTTTGAGGAGACGATCCGGATCGGTCCCCAGGTAAAATGGGGTCGGCACGATTTTGTCCTCTTGCTGTCTCCGTTCGCCGTTGGTCGTGACGGTCGTACGCTTGTGCAAAACCAGATCGTAGGGGACAGCCAGGGAACGATAGAGCGCCTTGATCGCCGGCTGGGTCTCGCGCTCGGCCAATTTGGCGAGTTCCTCCTTGGCACCTGGACGGTTCGGTTCGGCCTTCTCCTTGGGATCTTCCTCGTCCTCCGGGCGGATTTTCCGCTTCGGCTTTTTGGGGGAAGTTTCTTCCTCTTCCTCGACGCGCTGCTTTTTGCCGGACTTCTCCTTGGGTTTTGGCGTGTCCTCTTCCTCTTCCACGCGCGGCTTTTGGGCAGGAGCCTGGCCCCGGAGGTCGCCGGCCGTCCACACAACGAACGCCGCGAAGCTCAGCATCAGAACTGCCACGCTCGTTCGCGCGACCAACAAGGACGTGTTTCGTGAAAGGGTGGTCATGGATACATCCCGCCGCACCAAGAAATGGAAACCGGATCAACCTTCTCGATTATATCGCAAGGATGGCCCAGCGCCGCAAGAGAAGAGGAGATGGAGATTGTTGCGTTCGCCGAAACGGCAGCCTACAGCAAGCTCCTTTGTCGGGCCATCGTGTAAGTTCGCTCCAATTCCACGGAAATGATCGGCCCGCCGCGAAGGGCGAGCGGCATGGTTGGCAATGCCCCGCCGAGCTGGAGCGGGGCCGGCCGGAGTTCGATCTGATCGCCCTCCGCCTCCGTGCGCAGCGGCCGGTAGGCGACGGTGTAGAGCGAAGGAGGCGGCGACGAGAAACGATAGCCGGCATCTTGCTGGCACAGGTTAATCAGCTCATCGTGAAGGTTTTGGTGCCGCTCCGTGACAATATCGACGATCAACAGCCCAACGCCCGATTGCAGGTAAGCCAGGCACTTGGCGGCGAAGGCGCGCCGCGCTTCCGGGCGATCTTTGTTTCGCGGACTAACCAACTCGATCGCCCCTACCAGGGTCGGTCCTCCGGAGTTATGGATAATTTGGACCTCTATTTCATCTGGAAAAACCGCCGGCATGAAGAGGACTTGTGTTGCAGCCCACGGTTCCACGGCCACTCCACCGTTGGCTTGCGAAGGGGGGACAGCTTGCCGTTCCTGGAGAGTGGCGACATCCACTTCAATCCGGCTGCCGAAATGCACCTGCGTTTCGGCAAAATAGCCCTCCGGTAGTCCGCCTTCATTGAGCGCGGCCATGATCTCGTTGGCCCAGGAAGCGTGAAAGGACTCCCAGTGCCGTCTCTCCGATAGAGGGGGATGGAAATGATCCAAGAGAGGCATGGCTTGCTCTTTTTCGTTATCGCCGCATGACGGCTTCATCATGATTGAGCACCGTCAGCGCCAGTACCGTACTGGCTGCCAACTCCACGAGATCGAGTTTCGCATCGTTGCGCCCGTCGCCCACGGCGAGGAGCTTCGCCGCCGCCTTCCTATCGTTCTTGAACAATTCTTTCTGCTCGGCGAACAGCCGTGCAAGGATGCGCACTTCCCGATCTGTCGCTGCTCTCGCCGTCGCTGTGCGGAACAGCCAGGCGGCTTGCTCCGCCCTGGTCTTGCCGCCTTCGGTGAGCATTCGTTGGCCGAGAAATCGCGCCGCCTCGACGATCTGCGGGTCGTTCAAGAGTGCCAGCGCTTGCAGCGGCGTGCTGGTAGTTTGACGGCGAACGATGCAGACGTTGCGTTCGGCGGCGTCGAATGTGACCATCGCTGGGTGCGGCACCGTGCGTTTCCAGAACGTGTACAGGCTGCGGCGATAGAGATCCGGACCACGGCTGCGGTCGTAGCGCGGCGAACCCATCGCCACCGACCACAAGCCTTCCGGCTGGTACGGCTTGACACTCGGTCCGCCGATCTTTTCCGTCAAAAGGCCGGAGACGGCCAGCGCCTGATCGCGCAACATCTCCGCCGTCAGCCGACGAATCGGAGCACGAGCCAACAGTTGATTGCCGGGATCGCGTGAGAGCAGCTCGGGATTGACGTTCGAGGATTGCCGATACGTCGCCGATAGCGCGATCGTCTTGAGCAAACGCTTCACGTCCCAACCGTGATCGACGAAACCGCGGGCAAGGAAATCGAGCAGCTCCGGATGCGTCGGCGGAGTGCCTTGGCTGCCGAAATTGTCGCTGGTCTCGACAAGACCTTTGCCGAACATCATCTGCCAAAATCGATTGACCGCGACGCGCGCCGTCAGCGGATGATCAGGAGCGAGCAGCCAGCGAGCCAGGCCGAGGCGGTTGCGCGGTTGATCGACGGGAAACGGCGGCAGCGCGGCCGGCGTGTTCATCGACACGCGCTCGCCGGGCGCATCGTAGGCGCCGCGTTTGAGGATAAACGCCGGCTTGGACTGCGCCATTTCCTCCATGACCATCACTTCGGGAATCGGTTGAATCGTCTGATTCGCTTGGTGTCGCAAGGCGTGCAATTCCTCGCGGAGTTTGCGAGCGGGTTCGTGAACCGTGGCCAGGAAGTAATCGAGCAGCATTTCACGAGTCGGCCCGACTTCCCGCCGGCCCGCGAGATGAGCGGCCTCCAACGGCGTCAGCGTTCGATTGTAGACGCGAAACTCATCGACTTGCCCGCCCTTGAAGCCGTTATCGCGGAAGCGGAAACCGAGCGCCAGGTCCGGCTCGCCGCCCTCATAGGTGATGTCCTTGAACAACCCGTCGCGTACGATTTCCAGCTCGGCCGGAACGCCATCGATATAGATTCGCACGCCCGCGGCCCGGCTGGAACCGTCGTAGGTCACGGCCACATGGGTCCACGCTCCGGCGGGGATGGCCGTCTTCGCTACTACCTTCATCGAGTTACGCGGCCACATGTGATGCAGTCCGAATGCGACGCGGCCATTTTCGAGCAGCAATTCATACCCACGGCTGCCGGCGTCGATAGGCGCCTTGCTGTGATGCACCACCACGAAGCGCGGCGCGAGTGATGGCGTGCGAACCCATAAACTCAGCGAGAAGGGATCGACGCGCGAGAAATGGCCGAGTCCCGGGAAGTTGAAACCGTTCTCACCGTTCAGTTCGACCGCGTTGCCTACCTTGCCGACCACCAATTTCGGCGCTTCGACCGCATGACCCGGCTTCTTCGGATCGACACTATTGGCGATCTGGTTTGCTTTCATTTCATCGAACGAGAACGCACCAACCAATCCCGGCAGCGTCAATTCCTTTGGGCGTTGGCGCAGCCATTCGGCGAAGGCGGCCTGTGCCCTGGCGCGTTCTTCCTCGAGTTGCTTTTCTTTCGCCTGAATCTGCCGGTGCAATTGGGTGAGCTTGGCGTCCGTCGCGTTGTCGGACATCAGGAGCGTCGGCACGGGCATGGCGTTGGTGAAATACGTCGTTTGGCCCGATTCGTCGATGTTCTGAAAGAAAGCGAACAGCGAGTAATAATCCTTCTGCGTCAGAGGATCGTATTTGTGATCATGGCAGCGCGTGCAATCGAACGTCAGACCAAGGAAAGCCGTGCCGAAAGTGTTGACGCGATCGACGACGTAGGCGACGCGAAATTCCTCCTCGACGATGCCGCCCTCCTCGTTCTGCATGTGCAGACGATTGAAGGCGGTGGCCAGGCGCTGTTCCTTCGTCGCTCCGGGCAGCAAATCGCCGGCAAGCTGCCAGGTGATGAACTGATCGTAGGGCAGGTTGCGGTTAAACGCGCGGATGACCCAATCGCGCCACGGCCACATGGCGCGATAGCGGTCCATCTGGTAGCCGTGCGTATCGGAGTAGCGGGCCAGATCGAGCCATTCGCTGGCCATGCGTTCGCCATAGCGCGGCGAGGAGAGCAGACGATCCACGGCTTTTTCGTAGGCGTTCGCCGATTTATCCGCGAGAAAAGCATCCATCTCGGCCAGAGTCGGCGGCAGGCCGGTCAGATCCAGTGTCACACGGCGGAGCCAGGTTGTACGCGGCGCTTCGGGCGACGGCTTTAATCCTTCTCGCTCCAGACGCGAGAGGATGAAGGCATCGAGATCGGTGCGTCCCCATTCCCGCAAGCGCGGCTGTGGCAGAGGCGGACGGCGCGGCGGCTCGAACGCCCAGTGCCGGCCCCAAGTTGCTCCTTCCTCTACCCATTTTTTGAGTAAATCGATCTGTTTTTTCGACAGAGTGCGATTCGATTCCGGAGGCGGCATGCGCTCGGCCTCGTCCTCTGCCGTGATGCGGCGAACCAGTTCGCTGGCCGCGCTATCGCCGGGGATGATGACCGCCTTGCCCTTGCGGAGACGGAAGGCCCCTTCCTTGGTGTCGAAGCGAAGGTTAGCTTTGCGCGCCTTGGCATCGGGTCCGTGGCAATGAAAACACTTGTCGGAAAGAATCGGCAGAATATCGCGGCCGAAGTCCACGGCGGCATGCGCCCGCGCACCCGCGAGCATCAGCACGGAGCAAACAAAGGCAGCGAGCGGCAGGAAGCGAGAGTGCATCGCGGCGGGAATACTCATGGTATGGATGTCTCCTTCCCGTCAATGTAACCCAGACGCCGCACGGTTGACAACGGCTTGCGTTGGATTTGCTATCATCATGTGCAGAAGTTTCCTCGGCCCTCCAGGAGTATCCGACATGGCACGCTACATCCCCGCCTTGGCTGTCTTGCTGTTGTCTGCCGGCGCGGCGTCGGCCGACGGCGATAAAGTCGTCATTCGTTGGCATGGCCAATCGTTCTTCGAAATCATTTCGACCAAGGGCACGCGCATTGTCATTGATCCCCACGCCATCGATGCCTACCACCGGCCACAGGTCAAGGCGGATCTTATTCTGATGACGCACTTCCATGTCGATCATGTCGCCGTTGACGCCGTCACCAACGTCAAGGAGGCCAAGCAGATCAACGCATTGAAGAAAGGCGAAATGGGGCGCGATGCCTGGAACATCATCGATGCGAAATTCAAGGACGTGCGTATCCAGACGGTGGGCACGTTTCACGACGACATGGCCGGCACGCAGCGCGGCAAGAACGGAGTGTTCGTGATTGACGTGGACGGCTTGCGCATCGTGCATCTGGGCGACCTGGGACACCAGCTGCGCGGCGAACAGCTAAATAAGATCCGCAAGGTCGATGACAAGCCGCGCGAACAGCATCCCATCGATGTGCTGATGATCCCGGTCGGCGGAGTGTACACGATTAACGGACTCGTTGCCCAAACCGTCGTCGAACAACTCAAGCCGACGCGCCTCATCCTACCCATGCACTACGGCACGCGCGTGTATACAGAGCTACTGGATTTGACCTATTTCCTCGACGATCAAAAGATGGGCAAAGTGGAACGCTTCCCGCGAAGCAATGAGATCGCCCTCGATCCCAAGTCCAAGCCACCCGAGCAACCGATCATCGCCATCCTCAACTGGGAAAAGGCAGGAAGAAAAGAGTAGAACCACGAAACACACGAAAAGCACGAAAAAAAGAAAAAAGAAAAAAACAATCACGCTAAGCACGGGCAATCCATCCCGAGGCCATCTCTTTTGCTTTTTTCTTTTTTTCGTGTTTTTCGTGTGTTTCGCGGTTCTACTCTTTTTATCTCATCGGCGGAGGCTGCCGCGGATGGTTTCGGCGGCGAAGCTGGCGCTGTGGCGGACTTCGCGGTCGTCGTCGGCCTGGGCGGCGTATTGCAGGGCGCTGAGCGCGGAGGGCGAGCCGATGAGGCCAAGGCCGCGAGCAGCCGCTTCACGCACCTTCGGGCTGCTGTCGCTATTCAGCGCCTTGACGATCGGACCGACCGCCCGGGTTGAGCGCATCCGCCCCAATTGCACGGCGGCGTTGGCGCGGGCTTGCTCGTCGCCATCGCGTAATTGTTGTAAGGCGGAATCGATGTCTCCAATTCCCGTCCTCGTCGCCACTGCGGGCATGACCTCCGGCGCGGTGGAGGCGTCGGCTGTTGACGGCGTGGGCATGGGCAAGGGAGCGGGAGCCTGCGACGGCGGCGCAGACGGCGGCGTATAGGCCGGTTGCACAACCACCGGCTGCTGAACGATGGCGGGCTGCTGAACGACCACGGGCGCCGCCCCCACCACGACCGGCGGCGGTGCGACCACGACGCCGAACCCATAGGGGCGGTAAAAACCACCGTAGCCCCAAGGACGGTACCAGCCGTAGGGGCGGTAGTAGGGTCCGCCGAAGCCGACGCCCACGTAAACACCGGCCTGGCTCGTGCTCCACGGACTGCAAACCACGATCACGACGGCGAAGGCCAATTTGCGCAACAGGGACATGCAGCCTCCTCTGGTTGCCCCGGAACTCGTTGACTTGCCCGCTCCGCCTTCCGAGGTGCAAGGCGGAATCCGGGACGCTGGCGATGTAGCCGAAACGGACTCGCGATGTCAAGCCACGCACGGATCAACGCATATCGTAAGATCGGCACGGAACGACAAGGAACTTGAAAGGACGGCGTTTTCTCCCCTTAGGATTTGTGTTAGCATTGCGGGCAGGAGAATGAGCCATGGCGCGCAAGCCCAACAAGAAAGAGCAAGACGACGGCGTCAAAATCATTTGCCGCAATCGCCGGGCTTTTCATGAATACGCAATCGAAGACACGCTGGAGTGCGGCATTGTGCTGACCGGCACCGAAGTCAAAAGCCTGCGCGAAGGCGCGGGCGGACTCGAAGACGCCTATGCCAAAATCGACGACGGCGAAGTATGGCTAATCGGCAGCGACATTCCCGAATACAGCATGGGCAATCGGATGAATCACAAGCCCAAGCGACCGCGCAAGCTGCTGCTGCATCGCCGCGAGATCGCCAAGTTCGCCGGCAAAGCGTCGCAGCGCGGCTTCACCTTGGTGCCGCTGAAGATGTATTTCAAAAACGGCCGGGCCAAAGTCGAATTAGCAGTGGCGCGCGGCAAGCAATTGCATGACAAGCGGCAAGCGGCGAAGAAGGCGGATGCCCAAAAGGAGATTCGCCGCGCCATGTCCGAACGCCGGCGCTAGGATGAGCCGGCCGCGTCGGAACACGAAAGGATTCGTCCATGTCCAGCAAGGGTACGGAAACCCTCGGTCAATCCATCAAAAAACGTCGGTTCGTGGATAAGCTGCTGTCGGCCCCGGTAGGCGCGACGGCGGCCGCTCTCATGCTCGCCATCTTCATGGGCTGCATGAGCCTGGAGATCGGCAATCGCAAGGTGGAGGTGGAGACGCCGCACTGTGAAGAAGGCGTTCTGTTCCAGCAGGGAGAGGCCCATGTGCCGGCGAATTGCACTCGGTTTGTTCACTATCCCATCCCGTATCCGCGTAAGCCCAATATCGAAATCAGTACAACCTTCGATGATTGCGTGATCGCCGAGGAGCGCGAGGACGGTTTTTTGCTGCGAAATCCCAACGCTTTCAGCCGCAAGGTGACCTGGAAAGCGCGCGGCATGAGGTGCGAGCCGCCGCCGGCGACGCCGGCCGCGCCGCTCCCGCCGGCGCCGGTTCCCGTAACGCCTACCCTCCCGACGCCAACTCCCGAACGAGATAACTAAGGACGGTTGGAAAAACGCCATGCACTGGATTGGCCTGGTCGATCATCCCGAGCACGTCTGCTGCCGTTATCGCCTGGCGGCGTTTCGTCCGTTTCTCGAACAAGCGGGACACACGCTGGAGCTAGTGACATTGCCGCGTCAGTGGTGGTTGCGGCTCGGCTTGTTTCGCCGCCTGAACGGCGCTCATGTGATCGTACAGCGCCGGCTGTTGGCCGGTTGGCAGCGTTCCCTGCTGCGCCGGGCGGTGCGGCGATTGTTGTTCGATTTCGATGACGCCGTGTTCCTGCGCGATTCCTACGCGGCGCGGGGGTTGCACGACCGCCGGCGTTTGCGCCGTTTCGCCGGCATGGTCCGTTGTGCCGACGCCGTCGTCGCCGGCAATTGTTTCCTCGCTGAACAGGCGGCTCGCTGGACCGATGAGCGATCGATTCAAGTCATTCCAACATGTGTTGATCCGCAGCGCTATCCGCTGGCCGAACCGATGAAAAAGGGGTCGGGACTCGAATTGGTCTGGGTCGGTTCGTCAAGCACACTGCAGGGATTGCAGGCCATTGCCCCGCTTCTGGAAGAGATTGGCCGGAGGGTGCCGGGCGCGCGTTTGAAACTGCTGTGCGATCGTTTTCTGTCTCTGCGCCATCTGCCCATCCTGCCGGTGTTTTGGTCAGAGGCGCGCGAAGCAGAGGAGATCGCCCGCGCGGACATCGGCATCAGTTGGCTGCCCGACGATGCGTGGAGCTGCGGCAAGTGCGGCTTGAAAGTGCTGCAATACATGGTCGCGGGACTTCCGGTGATTGCCAATCCGGTGGGCGTGCAGATCGAAATGGTACGGCATGGAGAGACGGGGTTTCTGGCACGGACGCCGGAGGAATGGATCGAAGCGGTGCGGCGGCTGGCGGAGGATGGAGAGCTGCGGCAGCGCATGGGACGCGCCGGCCGGCGCCTGGTCGAAACGCGCTACAGTGTGACGGCGGGAGCAGCACGGTGGGTGCGATTGCTGGAGCGATTGAGGGAGCCCCTTGCGGCTTAGGCCCAATAAAGGATGAACCGCCAAGGCGCCAAGGACGCCAAGAAATGAAAGAGAGAAGAAGAGGAGAAAAAGAAGAAGAGAAGGATTAGGATGAAGATGAAGATTAGGAAGAGGATTAAGAGCAAGAGCAGGAGAAAGAGAAGGACAACATGGTCGTGGCCTCCGCAGGGGCAATCTTACTCTTAATCTTTCTCTTGCTCTTAATCCTCTTCCTAATCTTCATCTTCATCTTGCTCTTTCTCTCTGTCTTCTCTTGGCGTTCTTGGCGTCTTGGCGGTTCATCTTCTTCGTGCCATTTAGCAGGGATGGATGGCGATGCCGGAGTTTATCGTCCTCGAACGCGGCGGTGTGCGCTGGGAGATTCGGCCCGGACTGGAGCATCTGTTCGGCCCGGATGGATTGCGCCTGGACGAATGGCTCGCCGCGGGTCAAGCGTCGATCGTCAAGCACGGGCCGCATCGCACCGTCTATCACGTGGTTCTGCCGGGGCTGGATTTTTATCTTAAACACAATCGTCTTGCCGATTGCCGGGCCAAGCTGCGCGAGCTAGTGCGGCCAAGCAAAGCACGAAGCGAGTACGAGCACGCGCGAGCCGTGGCGGCCCGACAAGTGCCGACCTTCGAGCCGTTGGCCCTCGGCGAACCGTGCCGCGGCTTGACAGCGCGGGATAGCTTCCTCATCACACGCGCGCTGCCGGAGACGCGGCCGTTGCACTCCTTCCTCGAAACTACGCTGCCGCAATGGCCGGCGCCGCGCCGTACGCGCTTGCGGCAACGCCTGGCCGCGGCGCTGGGCAGGCTGCTTGCCCGCATGCACGAGGCCGGCATCGCCCATCACGATCTGCATCCCGGCAATCTGCTGCTCCGCCTTGATGCCGACGATCAGGTCGAGCTTTTCCTCATCGATCTGCACGCCGTTCGCGCCGGTGCATCGCTCTCGTGGCGCGCGCGGCGTGCCAATCTTATCCTGCTCAATCGCTGGTTTTCGCTGCGTTCGGAGCGCACGGATCGCCTGCGTTTCTGGCGCGCTTACGAATCCGCGGCCGGCACGCATCCCGGCGCCGGCGATGACCTCGAACGCGGCACACTGGCGTCGAACTTGCGAATGTGGCGCAAAATGGATCGCCGTTGTCTGGGAGGCAATCGCCATTTTCGCCGCATTCGTGCCGAGGGCATGGCGGGACATGCCGTCGCGGATCTGTCGGCCGAGGCGCTGGCGCCCTTGCTCGCCGATCCCGACGCGCCGTTCGAGCGGTCCGGTGCCATCGTACTAAAAAGATCGCCAAGCTCCGCTGTTGTCGCGATCGATCTGCCGGGTGCGAACGGGCCGCGGCGCGTCATCTACAAGCGTTTCGCGGTGACGCGCTGGAGCGATCCGTGGGCGGCGCTATTTCGGCCGGCCCCGGCGCTGCGCTCCTACATCCTGGGGCATGGGCTGCTGCTGCGTTGTCTACCGACGCCGCGCCCCTTGGCCGTCTGGCATCGCTATCGGCACGGCCTGCCGCACGAAGGTTATCTGCTTACCGAGAAGGTCGCCGACGCCCTGGATTTGCGGTCTTTCATCGATCGCTTGCATTCGTTGCCTGGCGCGGAATGCCGAACGCGCCTCCGCTGCCTGATCGACCAAATCGCCCATCTTCTCGCCACGCTACACCAGCGCCGACTGTCGCACCGCGATTTGAAAGCGGCGAATGTGCTGATCGAGCGTGCTTCCACGTTGAATTGCGAAGAAGGTGTTCAGCTTTATTTCATCGATCTGGTCGGCGTGAGTCGCCTGCACAAGATGCGCCGCGCCCGCCGTGTGCAAAACCTGGCCCGACTGAACACCAGCTTTCTCGATCACCCCGCGCTGACACGCGGCGATCGCCTGCGCTTCTTGCGCGTCTATTTGCGTTGGGGACTGCGCGGGCGCTGCGGCTGGAAACGCTGGTGGCGGCAGATCGCGGAGGCGACGGCCAATAAAGTTCAGCGCAATCTGCGCAAGGGCAGGCCTCTGGGCTAAGCGCCGAATAACTCCCCTTGCGAACCCCTTGCTCTCGGCGTATCATCTCCACCCCGGCGCGGTGCTATCCGCGAGCAGGCGGCCTTGATCCGCATCACTCATCCGGAGGCAGCATGCATGACACGCACCCGGCAAGAAGACAAATCCGAGCCGCGCACGCAGCGCAGCGGAGTAAGCGGTCTGTGTGGCCGCTTACTCCGCTGCGCCGCGTGCGCGGCTCTGGCATTCCTGGCATTCGGCTGCAATTCCTTTAGCCTGCATTTGCTCTCGCGCGATAAAAACGACAAGGGGGTGGCGGAGCTGCGTCCCGTCACGCCCGCGCCGCCCAGCCGTTATTCCTTCCGTATCCCGCCGTTCGTGTTTCTGTCGGACTTCGAGATCGACCGAGATAAACCGCTCTTTGAAGAGCTGGCCAAGCTGCGCGATCAAGTCTACACCGAATTGCGGCTGACACCGGGTCGATCGGCCGTGCAGGTCTATCTGTTCGAGACCAAGGAGCGCTACGACGAGTACATGCACGCCGCCTATCCGAATTTACCGGCGCGCCGAGCGTTTTTCATCCAGCAGCAACGCGCGCTGGGCGGCACCGACGAGCTGATGGTCTACACCAGCTGGGGCGATCGCATCCAGCAAGATCTGCGCCACGAGCTGACGCACGCGCTTTTGCACAGCGTCATCCGCGATGTACCGTTGTGGCTCGACGAGGGATTGGCGGAATATTTCGAGCTGCCGCCCAGCGAGCATGGCATCAATGCCTCGCACGTCGAAACGCTGCGTCGCGATTATGGCATCACCTTTCAGCCCGACCTCGAGCGCCTCGAACGCATGAAAGATGTCAACGAGATGAAAGGTCCGGAATATCGCGAAGCGTGGCTATGGGTCCACTGGATGATGAAGGCGAATCCGGAGACGAAGACGGTGCTGCTGACGTACTTGCAGGATCTGCGCAAGGGCAATCCCGGCCCGCTGGGAACGCGCCTGGCCGCCGTATGCCCCAAGCTGAAAGACGAGTTCAAGAAACACCTCGATCAACTGGAGCTGCCCATCAACGCTCGCTCCACTCCCTCCTCCGTGCTCTCAATCCCTCGCTAAAATCCCCTCGCGCCGGCCTTTTTTTGGACAAGAGAGACAAATTGGGTTCACTTTCGCGCGCCATGAGGGTAACATTTTTACATCGAACGGCAAATACATCGGCTCGTACAGACCTGGAAATCGTTCCACTTTCTCGACGAACCGCCCCTCTCCAGGGAGACGCCATGAACGAGCGACCTCGATACGACGAAACCGTGGACCACCAGCCTTCCGGCGCCAGCGTGTTGCTGACGCTGACGGCGAGCCTGCCGGAAGTGCCGCGCGTCCATCTGCGCGACCCGCTAACCGACGGCATCACCCCCGTTAATCTTCCGGACTCTTCCGAGATGACGGAGCTGAAAGGTGCGCCGAATTCTGCTCGGCGTCTTCAACTGTTGGGTGAGATCGCCCGCGGGGGGATGGGGGCCATTCTCAAGGCGCGCGATGTCGATTTGGGCCGCGACCTTGTCGTCAAGGTGTTGCTCGAAGCCCATCAGGGCAGGCCGGAAATGGTTCAGCGCTTCATTGAGGAAGCCCAGATCAGCGGCCAATTGCAGCATCCGGGCATCGCGCCGGTCCACGAGCTTGGAATGTTCCCCGATGGACGGCCCTACTTCACGATGAAGCTGGTCAAGGGGCAGACACTATCCGCACTTCTAAGAGCGCGTAAGGATGAAATGGAAGATCGGCCCCGTTTCCTTGGCATATTCGCGCAGATGTGTCAAACGTTGGCCTATGCCCATGCACGCGGCGTCATCCATCGAGATTTGAAGCCCTCGAACGTCATGGTGGGGGCCTATGGCGAAGTGCAGGTAATGGATTGGGGCCTGGCCAAAGTGCTGATGGAAGGCGGTGTCGCCGATGAAGTGCGGAGCCGCCAGCGCGAGCGCGAGATGAACATCAGCGTTATTCGCACGGCGCGGAGCCAGGAGTCCGACTCGTCGGAGGCCGGCTCGCACACGCTGGCCGGCACCCTGTTGGGCACGCCGGCGTACATGGCGCCGGAGCAGGCGCGCGGCGATTTGGAAATGGTCGATGAGCGAGCCGACGTCTTCGGCCTGGGAGCCATCTTGTGTGAGATCCTTACCGGCAAGCCGCCCTATACCGGCAAGGAGGCGGAGATTCAGTACAAGGCGCGGACGGGGAAACTGGAAGATGCCTTCGGGCGGCTGGACTCCTGCGGGGCGGATGCGGAGCTGATCGCCCTGACCAAGCGCTGTTTGGCGGCGGAGCCGTGGGACCGCCTCCGCCATGCAGGAGAAGTGGCGGAGCAAGTGACAGCGTATCAAAACGCGGTGGCAGAGCGGCTGCGGCAAGCGGAATTAGCAAAGGCTGCCGAGGAGGCGCGGGTGATCGAAGCGCGGGCGACCGCGGCGCAGGAACGCAAGGCACGGCGGATGACGGTGGCCCTGGCTGCGACCGTGTTCGTGGTCCTGTCCTTGGGCGGAGGCTTTGGGCTGTGGCTGCACGACCAATACGTGGCTCGGAAACTTGCGGAGAAGAAGAAGGAAATTGATGACCATCTCCGATTTGGTACCGCCAACATTCTAAGCGCTCCAAGTCTGGCCAGCGACGAGTTTCAGAAGGTCATCGAACTCGATCCCAAAAACGTCGAAGCCTACCACAACCTTGGCGTGGCGCTGTGGAAGCAGGGCAAACTGGACGAGGCCATCGCCGCCTGTCGCACGGCCATCGAACTCTCCCCCCTCTACCCCGTGGCCCACGACACCCTCGCAAGCATCCTGCGGGACCACGGCCAGCCGGATGCGGCCATTGCCGAGCATCGCAAGGCCATCGAGCTTGCCCCGAAGATCGCGGAGTCTCACTCCAGCTTGGGTTACACGCTTTATACTCTGGGGCGGCTGGAGGAAGCAGCGGGAGCATACCGCGAGGCCAAGGAGTTAGGCGGTTCCGCCGACGCGCAAAAGCAGCTTCGCCGGTGCCAACGACTTCTCACGCTGGGTGAACGTCTTCAGGCAGTCATTCGAGGCGAACAACAACCCGCGGATACCGAACTACGGCTCGATCTGGCGGATCTGTGCTACCATCTGAAGCGCTATGCCCGTTGCGTCCGGTTGTATGCAGACGCTTTCGCTGCCGATGGCAAGCTGGCCGACGACATGAAAGCTCTCCATCGCTACAACGCCGCTTGCAATGCCGCTCTGGCCGGCTGTGGCCGCGGCATCGACGCAAAAAATATCAACGACAAGGAATGTGCCCGTCTACGCCAGCAAGCTCTCGATTGGCTCCGGGCCGATCTGGTCGCCTACGCCAAACTTCTGAAAAGCGGCAAAACGACGAATCGCTCTCAGGTTCAGCAACAGCTCCAGCATTGGCGGCTCGATACCGACTTGGCCGGTGTTCGCGACGCCAAGGAGTTGGCCAACCTGCCAGCCGCTGAGCGCCAGGCATGGGAAAAACTCTGGACCGATGTTGCGACGATGCTGAAAAGATGGCAGGAGACAATGTAAGGTTAGCCGCCTCTCGTTCCCACGCTCCTGCGTGGGAACGCACTTCTGAACGCTCTGCGTCCCGTCCTGTTGCTGCGTGGGGGACAGCCGCGACGCGGAGCATCGCTAATGCGCGTTCCTACGCGGAGCGTGAGAACGAGAACCACGGCGGTATAGGGTTCGGGTGAAGTGATGCGACACCGGCGCGGGGATTGCTTCCATGCTCCGCTGCGCGCCGCGGCCCTACAATAAATTTGATATGAACATCCTCCTCACGGCCGGGAACACGCTCGTTCCCATTGATCGAGTGCGCTGTATCACCAACGTCTTCACGGGTAAGACGGGTGCATCCATCGCCCGCTGTGCCTGGGAGCGCGGCCACCGCGTTACGCTGTTGACCGCGCATCCCGAAGCGGTGGAGAATCGTCCTCAGTCGGAACGCTGGGCCATGCTGCCCTATCGCACTTTTGCGGATCTGCAACAGCTTATGCGCGAGCTAGTGCGAGGGGGCGAGCTGGATGCCGTGATCCACTGCGCCGCCGTCAGCGATTATCTGGCGGGCGGCATTTTCGCGCCGGCAGAGGGCACCCATTTTCACCCCGAAACCGGACACTGGGAGAGTGACAGCGCCATCGGGCCGGCGCTGGTCGATCGCGCGGCGGGCAAGGTCAAGAGCGATGAGCCGGAGTTGTGGCTGCGGTTGGTTCGCGCTCCCAAGTTGATCGATTGCGTGCGCGGCGAGTGGCGTTTTCGCGGCCTGCTCGTTAAGTTCAAGCTCGAAGTCGGCGTCGGCGAGGCGCATTTGCTCGAAGTCGCCGAGCGTTCGCGGCGGCACTCCTCTGCCGATCTCATGGTGGCGAACACCTTGGAAGGCGCGAGCGAATGGGCGCTCCTGGGGCCGTTCGAGGGGCAATATCAGCGTGTATCGCGGCCCGAGTTGCCCGAGCGGTTGCTGATGGCAATGGAACAATTTCCACGGAAATCGACCGATGGCTAACATTCTTCTGGGCGTGACCGGCTCGGTGGCCGCGCTCAAAACGCCGCTGTTGTACGAGATGCTCCGGCGTCCGGGCCATGCCGTTAAAGTCGTGGCCACGCAGTCGTCGCTGTATTTCTTCAATCCCGCCGAGATTCCGCGCCCGTCGTTGATTCTCGATGAGGACGAATGGCCGGGACGGCGCGAGGGACGGCGCTGGCAACGCGACGAGGAAGTGCTGCATATTCAGCTGCGCCGCTGGGCGGATATTTTCCTCATCGCTCCTTTGGATGCAAATACGCTCGCAAAAATCGCCAATGGCCTCGCCGATAACTGCTTGACGTGCGTGTGGCGCGCCTGGGAGCCGGCACGGCCCGTCGTGCTGGCTCCGGCCATGAACACGCTGATGTGGCAACATCCGGCGACCGCACGGCATTTGCGACAAATCGCCGCCGATATGGGAGCGATGCCGCCTGATGGCTTGGCGCTGGATGCACTCATGGACTGGATCAACGGCCATTGTCCGCGTTTTCACATTGCGCCACCGGAGGACCGGCGCTTGGCCTGCGGCGACGTGGGCGTCGGCGCGATGGCGGCCGTGGAGGTGATTGTTGAGCAGGTTCAAAGGATGCTCGATTCGGCGAGCGGCGCGGCCTAATTCCGCCGGTGACGTATCCACGGGGGCTTACGCCGCGCCGCTCGCCTTCTTCGGGAAGTACGCCCAGTTGCTCCGGCAAAATAGTGCAAGTTGCAGGGATGGATAGTCGATGAAAGATGGCGTGTGGAGGGTAAAGGGACAAGTTTCCTTTCCCCCTATCCTCCCACCGATCGCGTCGCGGCAGAAGGGTGCAAGGATGGTCACCATCGGGGGTTGCCTCGTCGTCTTGATTGGGGTCCTGGTCGGATTCACCATGTCCGGCGGACACGTGGGCGCGCTCCTCCATCCATCCGAGTTGGTGACCATCGGCGGCGCTTCTCTCGGCGCCCTGATTATCATGTCCCCCAAGAAAGTGCTCACGGACTTGATTCGCTGCGTGTTGCAGGTCGTCAAGGGATCTCCTTACAACCGAGCAACCTATGTCGAAGCGTTCGACTTGCTTTATGCCGCAGCCAAGATAACGCGGCGGGACGGCTTGCTGGCTTTGGAATCGCAGTTAGGTGAGCCAAAGGAAAGCCCCCTGTTCCAAAAATACCCGAAGCTGCTCAAAAACCATCATGCCCTTCATTTCCTGGGCAACGCCCTGGCCTTGCTCCCCGACGGCAAGACCCCCGAACAAGTGAAGACGGCGCTGGAGGATGAGCTGCGCGTGATTGAGCGCGAGCACCATGCGGCCGTCGGCGTTCTTGTGAAGACGGCCGATGCCTTGCCCGGCTTCGGCATCGTGGCGGCTGTCCTCGGTATCGTTGTTACCATGCAGGCAATCGATGGGCCGGCCAGCGAGATCGGCCACAAAGTCGGGGCCGCCTTGGTGGGCACCTTTCTGGGCATCTTGATGTCGTACGGCTTCTTTGCCCCGATGGCGGGGCGAATGGAATTCCTGGGCGAGGCTGAATTGACGTTCTTTCGTGCCATCACCACGGCCATCGTGGCAATTGGCTCGGGGGAGAACCCTCGAGAGGTCGTCACCCGTGCTTCTCGGGGAGTGGGCAGCGATTGCCGTCCCACCCGCGTGGAATTGACACGCATATTCAGTCAAGGTTAGGGCATCGAGTCAAGGAGCGAACCGTGGCGGGTAAAGGCGGAGGGGGAGCCTGGAAGGTGGCCTACGCGGACTTCGTGACCGCGATGATGGCTTTTTTCTTGGTGATGTGGATTTGCGGTCAGGACCAGAGCATCAAGCGAGCCGTCTCCTTCTACTTCAATGATCCCTTCAACTCGTCGCACATTGGATTTTCCAAGCTGTCCAAACGCACCGGCGCTCTAACGCAACATGCGGATACGGGAAACGTGCCGCTTGAGGAAAACGTCGCTTTGGGACGCGGCCGGAACCCCTATCTGAGCAAGGAACCCAACAGCGTTTGCACCCAGTTGCTCAGTGAATGGCTCCAGTCCGATCCGGAACGCATTCGTTACTGGCGCGAGCAAGCCCAGCGGCAGCGCGACCTGGCGCGTTGGTCGCTTCAAGGCGATGACAAAGTCGAAAAGTTGGAAAAAGTAGCGATTCGCGAGCTATCGCAGCAATTGAAAGCCGAAGTCAAGAAAAACATCCCCGCCGGATTGAAAAAACCGTATGGCGATTTGCTCTCCGAAGCGGTGTCCGAAGTCAACTGGAGCGAAATTGCCGAAGACCTCGTGGCAAAGTGAATCGTAGGGTTTAGGGTTTAGGGATCAGGGTTTCTTGAATTATCCCCTAAACCCTAAACCCTAAACCCCGATATCCGGAAAAACCCTCAACGTTTACCACATCGCTAGTCGATAGATCCGTGCATACGTCGGACGATCCCTGAACCCACTTTCCGTGGTTTCGGGCGCCGGCGGCCCAGGGAACGCGGGTCATGGTCCCATTCGAAAAGAGCCTGCCTGCCAAAAGTGTTTTGCCGACTTGGTTAATCTTTTGTGTCCTGGGCCTGACGGCCACTCTCTGCGGATTATTTCTGCCGCAAAGCCTTCGCGGCCGGCGCGAGCCGGCGCTGGCCGTCCCACCCTCGGAGCCGGCGCAGGAGAAGAAAGACCCGTTGGAGTATTCTCCGCCCGCTCTGCCCGACATGCCGACGCCAGGCTCGATGTTTTTGCGATTGGGATTAGGGACGATTTTTGTCCTTATTCTCTGCGCCACGACCTTATGGGCCGGCAAACGTTGGGTTCGGCCCCTGACTGCACCAATCGGCGAGAACAGAAAACTGCGCGTGCTGGAATCGCTGCCGCTGGCTGGTCGCTGCTCGATGTTTTTGCTCCAGGCGGGGGAGACGAAGGTGCTCGTTGGCGTGGACCACGCGGGGATCAAGGCGCTGTTGCCGCTGCCACAACCCTTCGATGGATCGCTGGCGGAACTGGAAAACCAATTCACCACGGAAAACACGCAAAGAACGGAAAAAAGACAAACTGAGATAATCGAACCAGCAGCCTAGCGACAGGTATTTGTCTCTCCATTATTGGAGCTTTTTTGTCTTTCTTCCGTCTTTTCCATCCTTTTCGTGGTGAATTCTTCGAGGAAGGCTCGTTATGGCCGATCCGGTGTCGGTTGTCGAGCGTCTGGGTGAGGCGGGAGGGATTCAGAACCTCTCCGCGCCGCTCCAGACCGCCCTGTACCTCGGCGGATTGGTGTTGGTGCCGGCGTTGTTGGTGTGTCTGACTCCTTTCACTCGCATCATTATCGTTCTCTCCTTCGTGCGCCGGGCCGTCACCTCGCAGGACATCCCGCCCAATACGGTCCTCTTGGGTCTCTCGCTATTCTTGACACTGTTTGTGATGGGACCGACGCTCGACGAGATCAACACCAAGGCGTTGACACCGTACCTGGACAAGCAGATAAGCGGCGGCGAGGCCGCCCGCGCCGGCGGCGCTTCTTTGCACCAGTTCATGCTCCGTAACACGCGCCGGCAGGATCTCGCGCTGTTCATCCATATGGCAGAGTGCAAAAATCTTCAAAAACCGAGCGACACGCCGTGGCACGTTCTTATACCCGCTTATGTCATTAGCGAGCTGAAAACGGCGTTCATCATGGGTTTTTGCATCTATGTTCCGTTTCTGCTGGTGGATCTGGTCGTCGCCAGCATTCTTACGGCAATGGGCATGATGATGATGCCGCCTGTTATCGTCTCGGCTCCGTTCAAAATCCTGCTGTTCGTATTGGCCGACGGTTGGCACCTGGCTGCGCGGGCGCTCAGCGTGAGTTTTGGATGAAAGGCGTCTCGAATCATCGTTTGCCACGGAAGGAACCTTTATGGAGATCCCTCAGGTCACGGAAATCGGTCGCGACCTGCTGTACACCGCCCTGCTTTTGGCGCTGCCGACGTTGGCAGCCAGTCTGTTGGTCGGCCTCGTCATTAGCGTCTTGCAAACCATCACCAGCATCCAGGAACAGACCCTCACATTCGTCCCCCGCTTGTTGGCCGTTGGCCTCGTTCTTGTCGTGGCGATGCCGTGGACCATGCAAATCGCCATCCATTTCACGATGCGCATGCTCGAACGGGCGGCGGGGGTGGGACGGTGATTGACTCGCTGGTTCTATCGTTCTCACTGATTCTGGCGCGGACTGGGGCGTTCGTCTCGGTGCTGCCGCTGCTCGGTGGTAGATCGACGCCGCACACCGTCAAGGTCGGATTGGCCGTCGCCTTGGCCGTGTTGTATTTCATGCTGCTGGGTGGCAAGGCAACGCCGCCGGCCCTCGTGGATAGCGGGCCGGTTTCGTGGCTGTGCTTCGGCATGGTGGTGGTCAAGGAGGTATTGCTCGGCGGCTTTCTCGGCTATGTGATGGGCCTGGTGCTGCTGCCCGTGCAGATTGCCGGAGATTACCTGGGGCAGGAGATGGGATTGGCCCTGGCGGCGCAAGCCGACCCAACGGCAACAAATCCGTCGCTGGTTGTGAGCCAGCTTTTCCAAATGTTGGCCGGAATTTTGTTCTTGGGACTGAATGGGCACCACCTGTTCCTGGCCGCCCTTCACAGCACCTTCCAGTACGTCCCTCTCGGCGGCTGGTCCGGATTCTCGGCGGCAGAGCCGATGACAGCGGGTTTGGCATCGGCCCATGAATGGGGCCTCATGCTGGCCGCCCCAGTCGGCGCGCTGCTTTTTCTCAGCTCGATCATCCTGGCCCTGATCAACCGGGCCGCGCCGCAGATGAACCTTTTTTCCGTGGGTTTCGGGCTGCGTATCGGCCTCGGCCTGGCTGCGCTGTTCCTGCTGATGCCGGATTTCGTGAAAGCCCTGGTGCGCTCCATCACCCACATGAGCGCCTTGCTGGAACGGTTGGTGTAGCCTCATGGCGGAAGACCTGGGCCATTCGCGGACAGAAGCCCCGACGCCGCGCCGGCGCGAAGAAGCACGGTCGCAAGGCCGTTTGGTCATCAGCATGGAACTGACCGCGGGCGTGTTGCTCTTGGCTGCGGTAGCGGCCCTGGGGTTCGGTTCGCGCGGCATGGGTGCGAACCTGTTGGAGGCCGTGCGCTATGGGATGCTGCATAACGTGGCCGGCGAGTTGAGTCCGGAACAGACGCGCGAGTTGTTGACCGGCCTCTTGATGAAGGGACTACAGCTGCTGGGAATGCTTTTCGGCTTGCTGTTCGTGATCTCTCTTGGCGTGATGGTTGGCCAGGCTGGCTTTCGGGTCTTACCAGCGTTGGCGGCGCCGAACTGGGAGCGCGTCAATCCGATAGGAGGGCTGGGGCGAATGTTTTCGTTGCCAGCCCTCCTGCGCGGCGCAGCTGCATCGGCAAAAGTGACGATAGCTATCGTGTTGGCCGTGGTACTCATTAAGGGGCGTTTCGCTCGCATCGCGACGTTCGATCAACACGGGCTACGAACCGCCGTCGCTCAAACGTGGGACATCGTGTTGCTTTTGGGGCTTGCCATCGCCGCCGCTTTCACCCTCGTGGGCGCTGCCGATTACCTCTTGCAGCGGCTGCGGTTCGAGGCATCGCTGCGGATGACGCGCGAGGAGCTGAAAGAGGAGATCAAGCGTGAGGAAGGCGATCCGCACATCAAGGCCCGCATCCGCAAACTGAGTCGCGAGCTAAGTCAGCGGCGCATGATGCGCGATGTACCCCGAGCCACGGTCGTGGTCACGAACCCAACCCACCTGGCCATCGCCCTGCGCTACGACAAGGGTGCCTTAGGCGCGCCGCGCGTCGTGGCCAAGGGCGCGGGCTATGTAGCCCGCCGAATCGTTGAGACGGCCCGGCGGCATGGCGTGCCGGTCGTGGAGCGTAAGCCGGTGGCGCAAGCGCTTTACAAGGCGGTACAGATCGGCCAGGAAATTCCGGCGGCTCTTTACCACGCCATCGCTGAGGTTCTTGCTTACGTGTATCGATTGCGAGGGATAGCGTAGTCGGTCGCTTACCAGCCCGCAACGCTAGCAAAGGCGTCTGGCGCTGCGGGCTAGTAAGAAAGATGAGCTTGTGAGTATGCTTATGGCGAAAGCAATGGCGCTTTCGAGCCGTTCCCACGCGGAGCATGGGAACGAGAATGTGTTGTTCGGCCAGCGAAGCGAGCTGGTGCTCTCCGTCGCGCTCCTGGGCGTGCTGGTCGTGCTGTTGGTGCCGCTGCCGCCGCCGCTGCTCGATCTGCTGCTGGCATTGAACCTCGGCCTGACCATTCTGTTGCTGCTGGTCACGCTCGGCGCTACCAAGGCGCTCGATTTCTCGGTTTTTCCGGCGTTACTCCTCCTCTTGACGCTGTTCCGGCTCGCCCTCAATGTCGCCACCACGCGGTTGATTCTGCTCAAAGGCAGTGCCGGACATATCGTATCCGCTTTCGGTAATTTCGTGGTCGGCGGCAGTCTCGTTGTCGGCCTGGTCATTTTTCTTATCCTCGTCATCATCCAGTTCGTGGTCATCACCAAAGGCGCCGGCCGCATCTCGGAAGTGGCGGCGCGATTCACTCTCGACGCTCTGCCCGGAAAACAGGTGGCCATCGATGCCGAGCTAAACTCCGGCGCGATCGATGAAGGCGAAGCCCGCCGCCGTCGTCAACAGCTGCTCCGTGAGGCCGAGTTTTACGGAGCGATGGACGGAGCCAGCAAATTCGTCCGAGGCGATGCCATCGCCGGCCTAATTATCACCGCCATCAACCTGATCGGCGGGTTCGTCATTGGCTTATCGCGCAACATGAGTTTCTCCCAATCTTTCCGGACATTTTCTGTCCTTTCGATCGGCGATGGTTTGATCTCGCAAATCCCGGCCCTGATCATCGCGACGGCCTCCGGTATGCTCGTGACCAAGGCGACAACGCAGACAAGCCTGGGCGTGGAAATCAGTGCCCAGGTGTCGATGAATCCTCGGCCGCTTTTCATCGGCGCTCTGATTTTGTTCGCTCTTTCGCTGGCGCCGGGCTTACCCATGTTGCCTTTCGCCGCTCTGGCAGGACTGCTGTATTACGGTGCGCGCCGCTTGACGGCCCCCGCCTTGGCGAGTGGCGTTGCCTCAACTTCCCGAGATCCTCGGGGCGCCGACGCAACCGCCCTCGCTGCCGGTCCCGCAAGACCGTCCGCGGAAATGCACCTCGACGATTTCTTGCAAACCGACCGGGCGACCGTTGAGGTTGGCGCTCGGCTCATTCCACTGGTCGATCCGCGGCGCGGCAATGGGCTGCTCGATCGCGTCGCCGGACTCCGCCGCGACCTGGCGCGAAAGAACGGTCTTTGGGTCCCGCCGATTCGGCTGCGCGACAATATCCAACTGGAAGCGAATACCTATCGCATCCTGGTCGGCGGCCGCGAGGTGGCACGCGGCCAACTGCGGCCCGAACGTCTGCTGGCCATTGATCCCGGTAAGAGCCACATCACCCTCGACGGCGAGACGACGAAGGATCCGGCTTTCGGCTTGCCGGCCCGTTGGATCAACGAAAATGACCGCCAACGCGCCGAGTTGGGCGGCTTCACTGTCGTTGATGCGCCGAGCGTGCTCATCACCCATCTCGGCGAAATCGTTCGCCGCCACGCCCACGAGCTGTTCAGCCGCGAAGATCTCAAAATGCTCATCGACAAGGCGCGCGAGACGAACCCCTCGGTGATCGATGAGTTGCTGCCCAACGTGCTGTCGATGGGCACCCTGCATCGCGTGTTGTGTCTGCTGCTGGAAGAGCACGTACCGATCTCGAACTTGCCGCGGATCCTGGAGGGTCTGGCGCACCACGCGCCGACGATCAAGGATCCAGTGGAACTGACGGAGCGCGTGCGCGTCGATCTCGGCCGGGTCATCTGCGACCGCTACCGCGATGCGCAAGGCCGGCTGCACGCCATTATTCTCGACCCGCGTCTGGAGATGGAACTACGGCGCACATCGCAGGAAAAGACGCTGGCCATCGATCCCAATCGATTGGAGAAAATGATCGTGTTTCTGCTGAACGAATGGCGGAAAGCGACGGCGCGCGGCCAGGACATCGCCCTGCTGACCGACGGTAGTCTTCGCCGCCCGTTGCGGCACGCCCTTGTCCGCGGGATGCCCGACCTGGCCGTCATCGCCTATCAGGAAGTGCCCGGCGACCTGCTGCTGGAGCCTGTGGCCCTGCTCAAGCCGGAAGATCTGGGAGGGACGCGCCCTGGTTAGGTGGTTGGGTGGTTAGGTGGTTGGGTGGTTATTCCTTCAACCACCCAACCACCTAACCACCCAACCACCTAACCACCCAACCACCTAAGTGAGAAGGTGAGCCGTCATGGAACAAGCAAAACGAGCCTACGACGCCGTCACCCAGAAGGAACGACGCGATCAGCTCATCGTGGAGCATCTGTCGCTGGTTCGGCACTTGGTCGGCAAGCTGGCAGCCGAATTGCCACCGGGCGTGGATTTGGAAAATCTGGAGTCAGCGGGTGTTCTCGGTCTCGTCGAAGCTGCGCACCGTTTCGACCCCGAGCGCGGCGCCCAATTCAAAACCTACGCCTACACGCGCATCCGCGGGGCCGTCCTCGATGAATTGCGTCGCAATTGTCCGTTGCCCCAGCACATGCTCCAGCAGATGGCGCGGGTGCGGCAAGCCTACGAGGAGTTGATGCCTCCGGTGACGACCCAGGCCCTGGCCGCCGCTACGGGGCTAAGTGAGGCCGAGATCGCCGACTGTCTCGCCGCCATCCGCATGACACGGCTGATCTCCTGGGATGAGCACGGCGAGCCGATCGGCACGCGGCTGGATGATCCGCAACGGCCCGATCTGCTGGCCGAGAAGGAAGAACAGAAACGACTGCTCGTCGAGGCACTGAATGCTCTCGAAGAGCGGGAGCGGTTGATCGTGACCTTGTATTACCTGGAAGATCTGCGCTTGAAGGAGATCGGCGAAGTTCTACGCCTGTCGGAATCACGGATTTCGCGGCTTTTGAACTCGGCTCTTTTCCACTTGGGCGAGTACATGCGTGTACACGGAGGATAACCATGCACAGCGAGCAAGTGAACAGACTGCACGGAGAGTTCCACTCCGGGACGGTGGTCCGCGGGACATGCGTGCGCGTCAGCAGCGACTCGGCCCGCGTCGGCATTCCCGGCCAGGAACCGCCAGCCGAGCCGCGCATCGAACTCCTTCGCACTGGCGACGTGATCCAGGCCATTGATATTTTCTGCGGCTGCGGGCAACACATTCGATTGCATTGCCTTTATCAAGAGACCAAATCCGGATGATTCGCTGCACGTCCGCGAAGTGTCGCGAATCGAGGACTATGGAGGCAAACAATGTCGCTAATTGATTGGCGGCGAAAGCTTGGGGCATTTGGGTTGTCAGCGGCGCTCTTGGCTAGCGGCTGTTTCAAGCAGGGGGATTTATCGTGCATGAACAATAGCTCGCATGCCGCCCGGCCGCCTGGCGGCTTTGGGCCGGTCGGTCCCGGTGGGCCGACGCCGCCTGGTCCCTCGGGTGGACCGCCGGGGCCGGTAAACCTGGCCGGCTATAACCAGTTGGCAGAGTATCAGGCTGCGGATCTCTCGCAAAAACTGGCGGAATTGCAGGACGAGAACAAGTCGCTGATGGCGCGGATGCAAGGCTTGCAGGCGCTCTTGGAGGAGCGCGAGCGGGCCGTGCTGGCTTCGCACGGCGAGGTGCAGGCAGCCACGCAGGAAGTGGCGCGAACTCGCCAGGAGATGAGCCGCTGCCGCCAGGAGATCGCCAGTTTGCGCGAGCACGTCCGCGCCGCGGACAAAGAGAACCAGGCCAGTCTGCAATCCCTCGTCAATGTGCTGGAGTCCATGCTCGACCACGGCGGTCAGAAGTCAGAAGCCAGAGGTCAGAAGTCAGAAGCCAGAGGTCAGAAGTCAGAAGTCACAAACCAGAAGTCGGAGATCCGAGGTCCGAAGTCAAACTGATTGACCTCTGACCTCTGACTTCTGACTTCTGACCTCTGATTACTTGAGGAAGTTGAGCAGGCTCAGGCTCATGATGTGCGAGGCGGAATAGAGCGAGGCTTGCAAGGCATTTTGCTGCTCTTGCAGTCCAACCACGACCTGGCTCAAATCGGCATTCTGCAAATTGCCGATCTGCTGTGTCGTTTGTAACTGCACATCCTGGATGTGCTGATCGATGCCCTGTAAGTTTTGCAAGCTGGCCGACTGCTGGCCAACCGTGTTGAGGACTCCGGTGTTCGCATTGTCCAGTTCTTGTAGGGTCTGCTGTATTGCGGCTGTCTGTGCGCCGGGGGAGAGGTTGTTGACGTTGTTTAGGGCATCGCGCAACGAGGCGAGGGTCTGAAAGACATCCGGCGACTGAAAGACCTGGCTGCCGGCGTACAACGTCTGTACCTGTTGGCCCTCGCCGATCGGCTCGCTCATCGATTGGGCGGAACCGTTGTAAACCACTTGTCCCTGGGCATTGAGTGTGAATGGCTGCGTTTGCGACGCCGTGCCGCCGTAGAGATATTGGCCGTTCTGTTGGGTATTCGCCAGCTGAAGCACTTCGTTGAGGATGGAACTAACCTGGGTTGCCATTGCCTGAAAGGAATCCGTCGAGTTGGTGCTGTTGCTCCCTTGTAGCGCCAAATCCTTTGCCTGCGCCAAAAGATTGGACACTTGGTTAAGTGTCGAGACACTGCTGTTTAGTTTCGACTGCACATCGGAGATGTTCTGATGGTAGATGCTCAGACGATTGTTCTGGGCCTTGTCCGACAACACTTGCAGCGCGGCGAGCGGATCGTCGGACGGCTGAAGAATTCGCAAACCGGTGGAGGCCTCTTGCTGGAGTATGGCCAACTGACCGGTCGCCTGCTGCGCGTAAGCGATGGCGTTGGAGGCGATGACCTGGGAAGTGATGCGTAGTTCCATGATTATGCGATGCTCGGCTGAATGATTTGGACCAGGGACTGAAGCGTCGTGTTCACCGACCCGATATATTCCGAGGCGACCTGAAACGCCTGCTGGAAGTTCATGAGATTAACTAGCTCTTCATTGGTGTCTATTCCCGAGACGCTCTGCTGTTGGGTCTGAAGCTGCTGGCCCAGCGCTTGCTGGCTGGTCTGCTGATTCGTCAGCGCTTGCACCTGCGTGGCCACGTTGCCTGTAATGGCGTCGTAGCCCTGGGAAAATGTCTGCGTGCCGTTGGCGAGGAGGGGCTGTGTTTGCAGTGCGGCCAAGCGCGTGAGATTGCTGTTGTCGCCGCTGTCGCCGTTCCGCGAGGCGGCCAACAAGCCCGGATTGTTCAATAGCGCCGGCTGCACGGCAATATCGCTCGCCTTGCTCCCCGTGAAAAACGTGCCCAGCCCCAGCGCGGTCAGAATGCCGGCGGTATCCGGCTGCGCGACAACGGGGGTTGAGAAAGTATCGCCATCGTTGACCGTGCCGGAAGCGAGCTGCACCGTGATGCCGTTGGCCACGGTCAACGGCGTGCCTGCCGTGTAGCCCTGGCCGATGTTGAGCGTGGTAATCAAGCTCCCACTTGAGTTCTTTACCTGCAATTGCAGTCCCGATGTTGAGCCGACCGTGCCGCTGCCGGCAACCTGAAATGTGTACGTATCGTTATTCGTTCCGGTGTATTGGCCACCGACTTGCGGCGTTGCCGTGCCGGTGTAGCCGCTGGTATCCGGCGCTGACGGCAAACGGCCGGCGAAATCGAAAGCGTAGCCGGGCTTGGCCAGCACTTGCAAGGTGCCGGTTTGGGAATCGGTAACAGCTTGAATATTGGGCACGGCGCTCAGGGCGGCTGCCACATCGTTGAGGCTCTGCGTGGACGGATCGATGCTGACCGGCGTTAGCGTCCGAGTGCCGGTGGACAGGTCTGTGACGCTGACGTACAGCGTGCCGCCCTGTGGTGGGAAGGCAAGGCCGGCCCGATCGAGCGGCACGTTGAGGTTGGTGACGCCGCGCGTGCCCGACAGGAACGTCGATGGACCGGACAGACCCAGCCCTGTCGCCTGCGCATTGTCCACCTCTTGGGCCAGCGTGCCGGCCAGGGTGTCCAGCTGGGATTGCACGTTTTGAAGCGTTCCGTTGCGTACCGCAAGCAAACCGCCCGCCTGCCCGCCCGTCACGGACATCGGCGTGGACGAACCTGCCACCGACACCTGACCCTGATTGCCGCTTGCGATCGAGTATTGCAGAGATTGGCTCTGGTTGCCGATGACAATCGGAACGCCGCCGGCCAGGATGTTGACCTGGTTTAGATTGGCCGGGATCGCCTGCACGTTGATGTCCCCGGCGAGCTGATTGACAAGCTGATCGCGCTGGTCCAGCAGATCGTTGGGAGGATTCCCGTTGCCGTAAGCCCGCTGAATCTTATCGTTCAACTGGGCAATTCGCTTAGCCAGGGAATTGATGTCGGATACGCTGCTGTTCAGTTGAGTGTCCAGTCCACTCTGGATTTGGTCCAAAGAACTACTGAGTGAATTAAACGCATCAGCGAGATTATGGGCGTCATTAACAACTACGGTGCGCTGCGTCGTATCGCTCGGCTGGGTTGCCAATGTGTTGACATCATTGAAAAACTGTTCGATTTGATCTTGGATCGAGCCGGACGAGGGATTCAAATCGGTCTGCACTTGCTGAACCGTGGAGAGCTGCGCGCTCGTATCCGCGAGGGCGAACGTCTGGTTGGTGAGGGCGGTTTCCAGGAGATTGTCGATCTGCCGGCGCGTATCGGAGATCTGCACGCCGCTGCCGACCGAGACGTTGCCGATTTGCGTCGGGTCTGCCTCGGTCAGATCCGCAACCTGCCGATGGTATCCGGGCGTGTTGGCGTTGGCCAGGTTGTTGCCGATCAGGTTCAGGACGCTCTGGGACGCATCGAGCGCGGACAAGCCGACATCGAAAAGGGACGACATAGTATCAAGCTCGTGCTTCGAGAAGGGAACCAAATGTCCCGCTGTGCCGTTCGCCCTGGGGACCATAGCGCTCGGTCGTGTTCGTTCCGGTCAGACCGGCGAACAGACAAGCGAAGAACCCACGCGCGTAGCCAAGCAGCGCGGCGTTCTGTTGGCTGAGGAGGTCGGCCTCGCGGATCAATTCGTTCAATCGGGCATGACACTGGAGCAATCGACCGCGAGCCGGTTCCGGCAACCACAAGGCGGCCGCGCGCAGCGTCGCCTCTTGCTCCGAAATACCAAGGAGATCGGCCAACATGGCGCGGAGACGCTCGCGCGCCGTCGCCATATCTTCCGCCTCCCGTTTCAGCTTTTCTTGCCGAGTTTGCAGCGTGGGGAGGATCTTCAAATTGCGTTGAAAAAAAGCATCACGGACCTGCCGCAAGGAATGGAGCATGTCCGTGAGCAATGATTCCTCATCCGACAAATGCTCCTCACAGAGCGCGAGGATGCGCGTCTCAACTTCGCGGAGCAGAATTGGAGTGGGACGCTCCATGACCGGAACTTGGCTCCAGTTGCTTCATCAGAGCATGGGCAAGCCCCATGCCTTTGCCCTGTGCCAGATGCTGGGCCATGAACTGATCGAACAGTCCACCATAGATGTCGCTGCTATCGCTTCCGAACAACGAACCCGGTTCGAGCGTCTGTCGCATCTCCTTGAGGAGCATCGACAGAAAAACGCTCTCGAACCCTTGAGCGGCATCTTTCAGTGACGGTTTACTTTTGCCGTCCATCGCGCCCGGCACGCCAAACGGGGCGCTCAATTGTGGCTCAAAGGAGACCACGGGTCCAATCATTTACCCATCCTTCCCTGTATTGGTCGCTGTTAAACCCGTCAAAGGACACAAAAGAGACAAGCGGCCTAAATGATAACCAACTCTGCCTGCAAGGCTCCGGCCTGTTTGATCGCCTGGAAAATCGAAATCAGATCGCGCGGCGAGACGCCCAGGGCATTGAGAGCGCGAGCCAAGTCGGCAACGGTGACAGTCTGCGGGGCAATGTACAATTGAGCCGATTGCTCGGTGACGCCGATCTGGGTGCGCGGCACGACGACGGTTCGGCCCTGGCTGAAGGCGTTGGGCTGCGACACCTGCGGCGCCTCGCGAGTGACAATGGCGAGGTTGCCGTGCGCGATGGCCACGGTGGCGATCTTGACATTTTCGCCGGCCACGACGGTGCCGGTACGCTCGTTGATGACCACGCGCGCCGGCGTATCGGTCAGCACTTCGAGATTGCCCATGTCGCTGAGGAAGGAAACGGCATGCGATCGGAAAGCCGGAGGCACCTCAACTTCGACGGTCCCAGCGTCGAGCGGCAGAGCATGGCCCGGCGCCCACTGGTTGATGACGGCCGCGATGGAACGCGCGGTCGCGTAGTCGGGGTTCTTGAGCAGCAGATGCACGCGGCCCTTGCACATCACTTCACCGCGCGCCTCGTGCTCGACCATCGCCCCGCCGGGGATACGGGCTACGGATACAAAGTTTTTCTGGGCGCTGGCCGCTTGGCCGCTGAAGAGGAAGCCGCCGACCGAGAGTGGTCCCTGGCCGATGGCATAAACGACGCCATCCGCGCCCTTGAGCGGTGTGAACAGCAGTGTGCCGCCCTGTAGGCTGGTGGCATCGTCCAGCACGGAAACGGTGACATCGAGCCGGCCGCCGATGCGTGAAAACGGTCCAATCTCCGCCGTCACCATCACCGCTGAGATATTCGGCGACATGAAGGTATTATCGGTCAATTGCAGCATGGCGATTTTCGAGACGACGCACAGGCGCTTCATCATGTCCACGGCGACTTGCTGCGTGAAGCGACTGCGGCCGCCGGTGCCGTTCAAGCCGACGACCAGGCCGAAGCCATAGAGCTGGTTACTTCGCGCCCCTTCCAGGTCGGTTATGTCCTTGATGCGCGCGCCAGCTTGCGCCGGCGCGACAAAGGCGAGGATGCAACCCAGGGCAATGGATGCGCGAAACATGGCGGACCTCGTTGGTTTGCGACGTTTCGTAGAAGCGTCGCGAATCGTATCAACGTTAAAAAGGATAAATGTGATTCCAAAAGCGGCTAAACCATCCCTGGTTGGTGAAATACGTTTCCACGCCCCGGCCGAGGTACTGAATTTGGAAGTTGGCCACATACGTCGAGGGAATGGTATTGTCGAAGTTGATGTCAATAGGCCGAATCACGCCGCACAAGCGCAGCGTGCGGACCTCGCGGGTGACGACGCGCTGGCGAAAGCCTTCGATCACCAGATTGCCGTTCGGCTGCACGGCGACGACGGTACAGGTGACGGTATCGGTGAAGGTCTGGTTGATGTTGTACCCGGATGTCCCCGCGAAACTGCGATTGGCGGTGGCATCGGCGGTCAGGCCGGACGTTGCTGTCCGGTTCGCTGTCTTGCTTGTGCCGGTGATAGTGCCATTGAGGCTCATTCCCCCGCCGTTGTCGGTCTTGCGATTGAGATTGCGCTGGTCCTGGTGCTGGATGTCCGTATTCTCCGCGATAAGAACGGTAACGACATCGCCCGGCCGGCGCGCGCGGGTGTCCACATACAGAAACGAGCTGAAGAAATTGTGCCGCTGCCAGATATTGTCAGCGTTGCTCAAGGCGGGGCAAAACACACAGATGGCCAGCACCAAGCCCAAGATCCGGCGCTTCATCGCGGCTCCTCTCAGTAGTCCACCTCGACGGTCGAGCCATCCACGACTCGCCCTGTCACGGTGTTCTTGGATTCAAGGTTACGTACCTGAATTAACTGCCCGACGCGCCCGTTTTGAAGGGCTTCGCCTCGCGTTTTCACTTGCAGCGGCCCGACGTTGGCGATCAGATGCACCAGCTCGTTCGCGTGGATGACGACGGTGGCAGGCGCGTCGCCCTCGACATCATCCGGCTCAATCGGACGCCCCGCGGGTACCGTCCGTCGAGCGCGGCGGCCGATTACCCCGGCCATCCCCACGGTTGCTTTCTGGGTGTTCTCGAAGGCGATGCGCTCCAGATGAACATTGTCCGCACTGAACGCTTCGCCGCTTTCGATGCGGCGAACGGCGACGGGAACCGACTGGAGTTTCTTCACGTCCAGGTAGACGATCACCCCGCTGCGGCGTGCGCCGCGGACATAAATGCCGACCTCAACGGCTACACGGCAGGGTGGCACCACCGGCGAACGCAGTTCGGGTTCAAGATGGATATCGGAGCCGTCAGCGGACAGCGGCGGTAGATTTACCGCCTGGGGCAGTTCGATACTGTAGTCATCACCCTGTGTGGAAAGCCTCTGTTCCAGGGTCTGGCGGGCGACAGCAGCAATCTTGGCGTCCAGCCCCTCGCCGGCAGGCCGACTGATACGGACGACGCGCGGCCCTTCCAGCCGAAATGAGCGGGCGGCGAATCCGGCCA
>Ga0070738_10001634_pt1 | contig 42599 bp, 39 predicted proteins | sample Coa_R2_2_FD_66446 | JGI IMG/M metagenome (GOLD analysis project Ga0070738, IMG submission 66446) | Surface soil microbial communities from Centralia Pennsylvania, which are recovering from an underground coalmine fire - Coalmine... | ecosystem: Environmental > Terrestrial > Soil > Unclassified ...
CCAACTCAACGGCCGCAATTTCACGCAACTGGTCACTCTCGTTCCAGGTGTTAACAATCAGACCGGACAGGACGAGGGTCAGGTCGGCGTCTCCGGCAACGTTCAGTACAGCATTAACGGTGGCCGCACCGAGTACAACAACTGGGAACTCGATGGTGGCGACAACATGGATAACGGCAGCAATACCACGCTAAACGTTTATCCAAGTCTCGATGCCATCGCCGAGGTCCGCGTACTTACGGGTAACTACGGCGCGCAGTATGGGCGTAATGCCTCCGGCACCATCGAGGTTGAAACCAAGTCAGGCACGAACGCTTTCCACGGAATGGCTTTCGAATATGTGCGCAATAACATCTTCAACGCGCGCAACTACTTCGATCCGGTCGGCCAGGCCGCTCCTGCATATAAGAAGAACGACTTTGGCTACAACATCGGAGGGCCAATCAAGAAGGACAAACTGTTCTTCTTTTGGTCGCAGGAGTGGCGCTACGACCGAGTTCCTGGCCAGACCTTCAGCGTTCCAGTTCCATCGAACGAGAATCGTGCCGGCAATTTCAATGATGTCTGCAACAACCCCAATGGCGTGACGGATTGTCCGCACGATGCGAACGGTAATCCATTCCCAAATAACACCATCCCGGCGAACATGATCGATCCCAACGCCGCGGCTCTGCTGAACATGATTCCCCCTGCGAATTCCGGTTCAGGAGTGAATTCTTTCTACAATGCTGCGCCCTCCCAACCCACGAACTGGCGAGAAGAACTGGCTCGTGTCGACTGGAACGTCACGGATAAGCATCGTGCCATGTTCCGTTACATCCACGATTCCTGGGATCAGATCACACCGACGGTGTTGCCGTGGGGCGCAACAAGCTCTAGTTTCCCGACGTTGCAAACGCACTTTACAGGCCCTGGAGACAGCATGGTAGCGAGACTGGTATCGACGTTCTCGCCGACGCTGCTGAATGAGTTTGTTGCCAGCTACACGGCCGACAAGATCACACTTCAGAACAGCGGCCCCTGGCAACGTCCCAGCAGTTTCACCGCGGGCCAGCTATTCCCCGGAAACACCAAGATTCTGCCAGGCGTCCAAGTCTTTACCAACAGCGAGTACGGTGGCGGGTTTACCGAGGACCCGAGCATCATCCCCGCATCCGGCCCGTTCAACTCGAACCCAACCTACACGTTGCGAGATAATGTCACCAAGAACATCGGCAGGCACAACTTGCAGTTTGGTGGGTATTTTGTGGCCGCCGAGAAGAATGAATTGGCATCGGTCCAATACAACGGGCTGCTAACCTTTAACAGCAACGCTCCTGTCTCATCCGGCAATGCGTTTGCCGACTTGTTGATGGGCAATATTGCCAGCTTTACGCAGGCAAGTGCCCAGCCGAAGTACTACAACCGGTACAAGATTTTCGAGCCGTATCTCCAGGACGACTGGCATGCAACCAACAAGCTGACGCTGAACCTCGGTCTTCGCGTTAGCATGTTTGGCACTTATCGCGAGATAAAGCACCAGGCCTACAATTTCGATCCCGCCCAATGGAATCCTGCTAACGCGCCGCAGATCGACAGCACCGGCGCAATTACAACGCAGGCAGGTGCTCTTATTCCCGGCAGCGGATCACCTACGAATGGGATCGTACAGTGCGGAGTGAATGGCGTACCCGCCGGCTGCATGAAGGGACATCTATTCAACCCGGCTCCGCGTATTGGTCTTGCTTACGATCCGTTCGGGGACGGCAAAACTTCGATACGCGCCGCCTACGGTATCTTCTATGACCACACCAACGGCAACGAAGGCACTTCGGAAGCACTGGAAGGCTCTCCCCCGCTGGTGCTCACTCCGACAGCCTACAACATCACAGGTTACGGCAACATTGGCGGTGGGACAGGACTGCTGTTTCCGCTGGACGTAACCTCTATCCCCAGAAAAGCTATCTGGCCGTATATGCAACAGTGGCACCTCGATGTGCAGCGTGAGTTACCCAGCGACGTCGTCGGCATGATCTCCTACGTCGGCAGTAAAGGTACTCACTTAACCTGGCAGCGCAATCTGAATCAGCTGTTGCCTGTGCCGGCTTCGCAAAATCCGTTTCTGCCCGGCCAGCCAATCTCGACTGCAGTGTGCACACCCGATGCCAACGGAAACTACGATGTGAACAGCGCCGTGATTACGCCAAGCAGCCCAATTTTCGGCAATATGACAGCCGCATGCGGCAACGATCCGAATCCGTACCGCCCATATGGCGGATATGGCAACATCACCAGTATCGAGCCTCAGGCTGCTTCGAGCTATAACGCGCTCCAGATTTCGGGCCGTCGCACGCAGGGCGGTCTGACTCTCAGCCTTGCCTACACCTGGAGCCATTCGCTGGATGACTCTTCGGACCGGTACGATGCGACCTTCGTCAATTCATACAACCCGCAGGCGAACTGGGCTAGCTCCAACTTCGATCAGCGACACGTGCTGACGACAAGTTGGGTATATGACCTGCCGTTCTTCAAAAACGGAAATGGTCTTGAGAAGGTTGTGGTTGGAGGGTGGCAATACTCGGGAATTTTCACGTTCCAGACCGGCACTCCTTTTTCTGTGATCAATAGCATCTTCGGAGACACCGCTGGCGTGGCGAACGGCATCGGCGCCGGTTCCTACGCGGATCGCGTTGGAAATCCCAACATCCTACCGGTTCCCGATTACATCCCCTGTGCGCAGAATCCGTGTGCGCCAACTGGCAACTTCATCTATAACCCTAATGCTTATGCTCAACCCACCGGCTTGACGTTCGGAAACTCAGGACGCAACAGCCTGCGCAACCCGAACTACTGGAATGCCGACATGGCACTCTATAAGAACTTCAAGCCGACGGAACGGACGAATCTTGAATTCCGCGCCGAAGCATTCAACGTGTTCAACCATACAGCCTGGACGGGTTCGTCTGGCGCGACGGGCAACTCTGGTTCGAATGGCGTGAACAACCAATTCGGAGCCAGCACTTTTATGCTCCCGGGTGGTGCCCATAATCCACGCATTCTCCAACTTGCACTGAAGCTCGGTTTCTAAAACCGAGCTTCCCAGACTTGACGAGCCGGCAACCCGCCGGCTTTTTTATCTAACACGTCCCACTTCTGCAAACAGAAAGGCAGAAATGGGAGGTCAGTTTTCGATCCCGCTCGCATAATCCTCCCTGATTCGACGAATAAAAATTATTGATTTCCGGATCGTTCATCCTGCAGGTAAGAAAGAGAGAACCACGCAACGTGCCAAACTGTGAACGACTGGCGGTTTTGAACCTGCCACAGCTCTGACTATGTAAGCGGAGTGGGCAATATGAGTTCAGGTCGTGCACAGCCGAGAGTGATGCCAAGGTCTTCAGAGCGATTGCGGCAGTATGCAATTAGGAATCATTTCTTTGGATCGGAGGACCATGGCGTCTCTCATCGAAAACTCGATGCTGAAATGGAGTCTCCTTCTCGATGCCAAGGATTTGTCGAAGGCTGTTGTTGGCGTGCCTCCTTCTGATTCCCTCGCTCAACATTGCTGTTGCGCAGTCCGCTGAGTCCTCAGCACCGGCAATCTCCACTGCTGCCACAGTTTCGCCAGAACGAATCACGACTCTGGAGAAGCAGGTGGCCGATGCCAAAGGTTCGGCCGATAACGCATGGATGTTGGTAAGCGCTGCTTTGGTTCTGATGATGACCGGCCCCGGTCTTGCATTGTTCTATGGCGGACTGGTGCGTAAGAAGAATGTGCTCTCGACCATGATGCAAAGCTTTGCCATGATGGCTGTTATTACCGTGCTCTGGGCTATTATCGGCTATAGTCTCGCCTTCGGCTCCGGGACCGGCTTTATCGGCGGCTTCCATCATCTTTTCCTCAGTGGTGTTGGCGCTGCTCCGAATCCTGACTACGCGCCCACAATTCCCCAGCAGACGTTCATGATTTATCAGCTCATGTTCGCCATCATCACGCCGGCGCTGATCACAGGCGCGTTCGCCGAGCGCATGAAATTCAGTGCCATGGCTGTGTTCATGATCCTGTGGTCGATTGTGGTTTACTCGCCGATGGCGCACATGGTCTGGGGGAAGGGCGGCATCCTGAATGCTTCACTGGGCGGGCGTTTCCCCACGCTTGATTTCGCCGGTGGAACCGTCGTTCACATTACATCGGGCGTGTCTGCGCTTGTCTGTGCGCTATACCTGGGCAAGCGGATCGGGTATCCAAGCGAGCAGATGCCGCCGCACAGCGTTGTCCTGAGCTTTATCGGCGCCTGCATGCTCTGGGTGGGCTGGTTCGGGTTCAACGCAGGCAGCGCGCTGAGTTCCGGCAGTCTGGCAACCAGCGCGTTTGTGGCTACCCATTTCGCGGCAGCGGCAGCTGTGGTTGGCTGGAGCGCAGCCGAATGGATCCTACACGGAAAGCCGAGTGCGCTCGGTGCGATCTCGGGTGCGGTTGCCGGCTTGGTCGCCATTACGCCTGCTTCGGGCTTCGTCAGCCCGACGTCGGCCTTAATCATCGGACTGGTTGCCGGCGTCGCCTGTTTCTTCATGGTGTTCAGCGTGAAGAAGAAGCTCGGCTACGACGATTCCCTCGACGCCTTTGGGGTTCACGGCGCCGGAGGCACAATCGGCGCAATCCTGACCGGCGTCTTCGCGACCCGCACGATCAATCCGATCCTCCACGACTCGGAGGGTGCAGCGCTCAGCCTCGGGTTTGTGGACGGCAATTTCGGGCAAGTTTTCTATCAGATGATCGGCGTTGCGATTGCCTTTGCCCTGGCTATTGTGGGGACGCTGGCGATCTTGAAGCTGGTTGATCTGGTGATCGGGCTGCGCGTCTCCAATGAGGACGAATTGCAAGGCTTGGACGTCACGCAACATGGAGAAGAAGGTTATTACTGGGAGGCATCCTCGTTGTAGCTTGTGTTAGTTTGAGAAGAGCCAAACCAAACCCAGGAAACGGGAAAGTCTTCCATGACAAAACTTGAAGCGGTAATCCAACCTTCCAAACTCGACGCCGTCAAAGATGCGCTGATGGAAATCGGTGTAGATGGCATGACGATCCTTGAAGTGCGTGGCCATGGCCGCCAAAAGGGTCACACGGAGTTTTACCGCGGTCGCGAGTACACCGTCGATCTACTGCCGAAGGTGAAAGTGGAAGTGGTGCTCGACGACGCACTGGTGGAAAAGGCAGTCGCCGCCATTGTCGGTGCAGCGCGTTCCGGCAAAATAGGCGACGGCAAAATCTTTCTGTCGAAGATCGATGATGCCATTCGCATTCGTAACGAAGAGCGTGGAGCTGCGGCGCTCTAACCAGATGTCGGAGGATGGCCTGCTCTCCGGGCGTCTTCTCGGCAAGGCAATCAGTTCGTAAGTCTCCGAGGCGATAACCAGGATGTCGGCGAGTCCATCACTATTCGATCTGGTCAGAATCCATAGCTCGGAATCCGCCTCCATTCGCCAGGGCTTCGAGACTACTGGAGACGGCAAGGTCGCTATTGCTCGCCGAACAGCGCTGGTAGACTCCATCGTGGGACGCCTCTGGCAGGAGTTTGTCGCCGCTGAAATTGATCAACCCGAGGGCCTGAGTCTCCTGGCCCTTGGTGGCTATGGGCGCGGGCATCTATTCCCGCACTCGGACATCGACCTCCTCTTCTTAACTGAGGAAGAGCGCCCCGATCCCAAGCTGCAGGACCGGATCCGCAAGTTCAACCAAGAATTATGGGATCTGCGCCTTCGCGTCAGTTCTTCCACTCGGCCGGTGAGCGATTGCGGTAAGCTCAGCGAGGACAACGTTGAATTTACGATTTCGCTTTTGGACTGCCGATGGCTGGCGGGCGATCGCAAACTCTTTTCCCGCGTTCACGACCAGATCATCCCCTCCCTGGTGAAGCGCGACTGGCAAACCCTGGTTCAGTTGCTCTCTGAAGTTACCCGTAGCCGTCACGCCAAACAGAGCAACACTATTTTTCATCTCGAACCGAATTTGAAAGAAACGCCCGGCGGCCTGCGGGATTTGAATGTCGCCGTCTGGCTATCGCTGATTGCTGCATTTCAAAAGAACGGCTGGCCGGCCAAAGAAAGCGTTCTTCCAGTTGCGAATCGCGGAGCCATCGATGCTGCGTTTGATTTCATGGCGGCGGTTCGTTGCTTCCTGCACTACCGCCACGGCCGCGACGACAATACGCTCTCCTGGGACGCACAGGATGACGCGGCCGCACGCGCTATCGGAATTCCCGATCACGCCAAGATTCCGGCCGCCGACTGGATGCGGGCCTACTTCCGGCATGCACGTGCTATCGATCGCCTGACCACACAATTGCTCGACGAGGTTCCGGCTTCGCGTGCGTCGCTGTATCAACATTTTCAGCGCTGGCGCTCGCGCGTGTCCAACGGCGATCTGTCGGTGGTAGACGGCCGCATTCTTCTACATACGAATGTAAACATCGACGCGGCGCTGGTGATGCGTACATTCGAGTTTCTCGCCAAGAACGGATTCCGCCTGAACAGCGAGACCGAACAACGTCTGTCTGATGCCATTGCCACTTTTGTTTCTAAAGACCTGCGTACGCACACGCTATGGACTCACCTGCGGCATATCCTCGGAGCACCCTTTGCGGCAGATGCGCTGCGTGCGATGCATTCGCTCGGATTCCTGGTAAAGCTCTTTCCGGAGTACCACCTCATCGACTCGCTGGTGATTCGCGATTTCTACCACCGCTACACCGTCGATGAGCACACGTTCCTCACCATTGAATCATTGCATCGACTCCTGCTGCCTCCGCAGAAAGAACAGCCCAGCGAATGGGAAACATACTTCGGTGATCTTCTGAAAGAACTCGAACAACCGGAGTTGCTCTATCTGGCTCTCCTCTTTCACGATGTCGGCAAGGGCCTACCAGGTGAATCCCACGTCGCGAATGGCCTGCCGGTAATGGAACGCAGTTTGCGCGGTATCGGCGTTCACCAAGAAGAACTGGATACCATCCGTTTCCTGATCACCGAGCATCTCGCGATGTCAGCTACCCTGCGACGCGACATCTTCGATCACGAAACGGTTCGCGGCTTCGCCGACAAGATCGGCACACCCGAACGTCTGAAGATGCTCTGCTTAATGACCTACGCCGACATTCGCTCGGTGAACCCCGAAGCGCTCACGCCCTGGAAGGCCGAGTCGCTGTGGCGTCTCTACATGGCGGCGTCGAATTATATGAATCGCAGTGTCGACGACGATCGGTTCCATGCCGAGTTCGAGGCAGAAACACTATCTCGCATTGGTGAACTCGTTCCGAAAAAATCCACCGAGCTGCGCAAATACCTTGAAGGGCTGCCGCACCGGTATTTACGGACACACTCGCCGATGCAGATCGCCAAGCACTTCGAGATGTCGACAGCGCTGGCAAAAAAGCCGGTACAGATTTCCCTGAAGCATACGCGCGGCCTCTACGAGTTGACGCTACTCACCGGTGATCGCCCGCTGGTGTTCGCAACCATCGCCGGCGTCCTCTCCGCCTGGGGTATGAACATCGTGAAGGCGAATGCGTTTGCCAACCAGGCCGGCACTATCGTCGATACGTTCTATTTCAAAGATCGTTTCCGGACGCTGGAGCTGAATCCGCCGGAACTGGAACGTTTCGAGCACAGCATTGTTCAGGTGCTCTCGGGAGAAGTTTCCCTTCATAAGCTCATGGAAGGCCGCGAGAGAGTCGCAACCAACGGTCCTACGAAACTACAAACTGCTACACGCCTCGATTTCAACAACCATTCTTCCTCACACAGTACCTTGCTCGAACTCGTAGCCCAGGACCGACCCGGGCTTCTCTACAAAATTGCTTCCACGCTCGGCCGTTATGGCTGCAACATTGAAGTCGCCCTCATCGACACTGAGGGCCATGTCGCCATCGACGTCTTCTACCTGACCTGGGAATGTATGAAATTGAGCGGCGAACATCAGTTTCAGATCCGCCGCGCCCTGCTCGAAGAACTCGAATTGGAATAACCGTTCAAGAGAAGTATTTTCAGGCAAGGCCGTCCAGCTCTATGCGGGACGGCCCAGTCTATTCGGATAGGAATCGCACGGATCAGAAATTGTAGAACGCGCCGCCCTTCGTCTGATCGCAACCGCCGCCTCGCGAGTTCTCCCAGTTCATCTGGATGAGCCAATGGTGACCAGCTAGCGTCTGGTTGTATCCGCCACTGCCGACGGACCCGGTAGTTGGACCAAACATCCAAGCGCACTTGTCGGCGTTCTCTGCTCCGCTCGAGTCGTACCAGGCATTCAGATCGGGATCGCTGATCGCTTCTTCAGTTTCGTGCGCCATGATTGATGCCATGCCGTCGGCTCCGCTATCGCCGTTCGGACTCGACGTCTCTGCTTCGCACGCCGAAGGACAGCGATCGGGATTGCCGACGAAAGAGTATTTGATATCTGAACCGGCGATTCTTCCGTGAGTGTGCCAGCCACAATATTGCGTGCAGAAGCCGGAGGTTTCATTCACATCGGAGGAGGTCAGCACGAAGTAGATTCCGTTCGCATCTTTAGGAAGCTTGTTGCTGTTAATCGCATTGGCAACAACGGCCTCGACTGCAGAGTCGCTCAGCCTGGTTCCATGGGAGTAATTGTCGTAAGCAGTCGCGGCAAGCTCCACGCTACCGCTCACATTCCCGCTGTTGCTGCCATAGGTGGAGTTTATCCTTTCGTATCCGGAATTGTTCAATCCGCCGCTGCTATAGAGATCATTGAGTAGCGTGATGGTCTCCGAACTGTTCGATCCGCCAGCCCCCCAGTTCCCATACCAGATGAAATACGCGTTGACCTTGTTCAGCATAACCGGGCCGCCGTGATAGTTAATCCGATTGCCGGTGATCACACTCCGCGCTTTCTGAGCATCGGGAATGTTGGGATTATTTTCGCCCCATCCTTTTCCGGTCGGGGTAAGGTGATGAGAATCTTTTACGGATTGTGCGACGGAAAATGTGCTGGCTAGCGCCAGACACAACAGGAGCGTGCCCCTGCGCAGGACATTGTCTCTCACTTGATCCTCCAAAAAAATTCAAGGGAAGGAGCCCGACGAACGAAGCGACCACCACCCCAAGAGAATTGCTGGCGAGAGTAGCCGTGAGCTAAGGCATTGTCAATTGTGAATACGGTCGATTGTCCTATTGTTTTCCGGTAGGGGTAGATACCTTAACACTCGGTTGCTGGAGCGGAGAAATGTATCGTACGGCGAGTTTGGGCTGGCCACCTTCTTCCGTCCAGAGATCTACCACGAAGTAGGAACCGTTCGTTGGTGACTCGCCGAAGCTTCCTCTTTGCGTAAGAATGAAGCTAGCAACATTGATTTTGCCGAAATTCTGAACGGCCATTTGCCGTATTCTGAAGCTCGAAGGACGGTACTTTGTAATCCAATCGTCGACTGGCACAGGATCGCCCGACGGTGCAGGTGTCCACTGATTGAAGTCATCAGTCAGCAGCTCTTTCATTTTCATTTGATCATTCTTTTCGGCGGCATTAGCCAATTGCGTCTCAAGGTTGGAGTAAAGAGAGACAAGTCGCGTCTGCGTAACGATGCGACCGACAGTCGCACCTTTGCCGTTAGGCTGCTGCGCTGAGCCGGTGAGGGCGAGGCAAATTAATGATCCGATCGCGAAACCGACGACTCTCATTCCGACACCTTGGGATGCCAGATGCACTTGCACAGTTTAGTCATTCTCAAATGGTGACACGAGACCGAAACACGGTTTTCTGCGGGTGAGGTTATCTCCTCAGCTTCCTCAGCAGCTTCCATGTCTCTAGCAAGGCGAAATAGCCTGGGAGGATCTCGCGCGTGCGTTATCGGTAGCGAAATGCGCTTCACTTAAGTTGGCGCGAACATCGATGGTGCAGGTGCGAAGCAACAGTTTGAAAACGACAGCTTCTCAGACAGAATATTCAAAATCTGAAACTCATGACCGACAGTCACAACGCCGAACTTGATCGCAAAATTCGCGAGCGCGTAAGAGATAGGAAGAACAAGGGGTGCAACTTTTGCGGCTGCTAACCCCCTACCCGTTCCTCTCTTGACTCCCCATTTTCCTCGCTCTACTATGGCGAATAGAAAGCGAAGATGAGTAGCTCTACGCGCTCTGGGGTTCAGCACTTCGCGCAGGTAATCCGATGGCCTCCTTGCCCCTACTTCAACCCGAAGACGATTGCGCCCTCGTCCCCGCACTAGGTCCGCAACTGGTCGGAATCGCGCGTCTCGCTGCTGCGGGCGAGTCGATCCGAGAGGGGCACAACGTCGAATACTTCACCATTGAGACGCGTTCAATCCTGAACCGCTGCAACGTGCCGCGCATGCCCTTTGCGTGGACGATCAATCCCTTCCGTGGCTGCGAATTCGCCTGCAAGTATTGCTATGCGCGCTATACCCACGAGTTCATGGAGCTTCGCGATCCCCTGCTGTTCGAGCGCCGAATTTACGTGAAACAACACGTGCGGTCGCAGTTGCGCCGCGACCTGAAGCGAGTAAAGCCGGGCGAGGAGATCGCCATCGGTACGGCGACCGATCCCTACCAGCCTGCCGAGCGCCGTTACGAGGTCACTCGCTCGGTGCTGGAGGAAATGGCTAATTACCGTGGACTGGAGATCGGCATTGTCACGAAGTCGAACCTCGTGCTGCGCGACACCATGTTGCTACGGCGAATCGCTGAAGACAACCAGATCAGCGTAACACTGACAATTACCACCTTGAACGCGAGCCTTTCACGTCTGACGGAGCCGCGTGCACCGCGTCCTGACTTGCGCCTCGATGCCATTACAGCACTGCATCGTGCCGGAATTCGTACGGGCGTGAGCATGGCTCCGATATTGCCCGGCATCACCGATCAGCCTGCTGACATCGAGGCTCTCGTCCGCGCAGCACGGCAAGCCGGAGCGAGCTACATCTTTGGCAATCCAGTTTTTCTGAAGCCCTGTTCGGCAGCGGTGTTCCTGCCGTTTCTGGAAAAGGAGTTTCCGCACTTGCTCGAGAACTATCGCCGGCGTTTCGCCGACCGTGCCTTCCTGCCCAACGCGTATAGGAAACAAATCGGCCAGCTCATGACCCGTTTGCGGCTAAAATACGGCTTCACTCGCATGGCAGATCGGCAAAGAACCTATGATCGCTATGCACTCGAGGCCGAAGGCCGTGATCCGAGGATGAAGATTGAAAAACAGTCTGATCAGGATCCCCAACCAGAGCAACTCGGACTATTTTGAATAATGCCTAGCGGCGCAGAACGAGCCAGCCGAGAATAAATCCGGCCAGCGCGGCAGCTGCCATGCGGCGGCGGGTTCCTCGGCGGATCGGCAGAAACCTCGTTTCACCCGCGGAAATTTCGACAATACCCAGCGGCAGGCACAGCACGCCTCCGCCTCCTCCGCCACCTTCACCTTGACGTTTGCGTTCGCTCCCCTCGCCGGTCGCTCCGCCACCCGACCCTGCACCGAATCCGAACTGAACGCGCGCAACCGGAATAATCGTCCTCCCGTGCGCCTCCACCGGGTCGCCGAAGATTGTTTTCACGTGCGCCGTGGAAGACAGGGTGACGGGAATCGACTCCAAGTACTTCTGGATCTCCATTGGACCTCCGACCAACCGCTAGTCAATGAGATGATGCGTTTGACGGGGGCGGATCGACTAAATCCCCGATCCTAGTTCGTGCGGTACGCCAACGAAGGGAATCTCTCCGCCGGCCATCTTGTTCCGGACGGCGATATGTTTCTCTCGGAAATGCTTTATCGCGCGTTCGCCCCAAGCGCGAACGAAGAAGTAGTTCAGGCCAGCGCCGATGACTGAACTGAGAACAGGAACCACTCGCCCGGCCCATTTTTCGACGGCTTCTTTACTGGCCTGCGCAGCCATCGCCTGAATTACCCGTGGGACGAATCTGCCGACAAACTGCTTCTCCATCAATTCCCTGCTGATGTCGACACCCGCGGCACTCGCCGCCGCCACCCAAAGATCGGCGATCTCTTCATCTGTGTTGTATTCGAAACCGTAGAGGAGACTCAGCTTTTGAATTGTTCGCAGCGTAATCACGGCGAGAAAGCTGAGGTCGGGAACCACGGTAAACATACCGCCGATTCCCATTCCTGCGCCTTCCGCCATGGCCATTTTCATACCGGCACGTACGGTTTCCGCGGCAATGTCATCGATCTGACTCAACGAAAGTGAATAGATTCCCCGAAAGGTGGTAATCGGCAGGCTATGTGCCACCTGGAGGTGCAACAAGTAATGATGCGGATCGACTTTCACCGACTCATAGGCCTGTGTAAAGCCTTTCTTCAGCGCGTTTTCCACTCGCAATCGCAACCATGACTTGTTCAGCACAGCCATGCCTCTAGTCTAACCCGTTCTGTTTTGGAAGTTCCGGGGAACCGGCAAGATGCACGTGCTTGTGCTAGGATCAAAAGTTTGATGCCTGCCGGAAAACTCCATGTCGTTCCGCTGGGCGGCCTGGGCGAGTTCGGCATGAACTGCATGGCCGTCCGCTGGGGCGATGACATCCTTGTCATCGATGCCGGGCTCATGTTTCCGGAAGCCGAACTGCTCGGCGTAGACATCGTCGTTCCTGACATCAGTTATCTTCTTGAAAACCGGCAGCACGTCCGCGCCATTGTGCTGACGCATGGCCACGAGGATCACATAGGCGGCCTTCCCTCTGTTCTGGCAGAACTCAATGTTCCCGTTTATGGGACCGAGTTCACGTTAGCCTACGTCGAAGGAAAACTGGAAGAGCACGGCCTCCTGGATGACGCCAAGCTCATCGAGATTCGACCGGGCGACCGCATCAAGATTGGACCGTTCACAGTTCATCCGATTCAGGTTACGCACTCGCTGGTCGACTGCGTAGCACTCGCAATTCACACGCCACTCGGCGTCATCATTCATACCGGCGACTTTAAAGTCGATCCCACTCCGACGGACAATCGACTCTTCGATCTTCACAGCTTCGCTGAATATGGCAAAGATGGCGTGCTGGCCCTATTCCAGGACTCAACCAACGTCGAGCGGCCCGGCTACACGCCCAGCGAGCGCGCCGTCCGCCGCAAGTTCGACGAAGTTTTCGCCCGCACAAGTCGGCGTCTTTTTATTGCGTGTTTCTCGTCGTCGATCCATCGCATCAAGTTGGCATTTGAAATGGCGATGGAACACGGGCGGAAGCTGGCGTTGGTCGGGCGCTCGATGAATGAATCCGCCGAGATTGCGCAGGACCTCGGGTACATCGAAGTGCCGGACGGAATGTTGATCCACCCTGGCGATATAAAAAAATACCCACCGGAACGCGTCTGCGTGATGATTTCGGGTACGCAGGGCGAGCCGATGTCGGCGCTGTCGCGCGCTGCGGTCGATAACCATAAGCATGCCAAGATCGAGCCGGGCGATACTGTCGTTTTGTCATCACGCATCATTCCGGGAAATGAGAAGGCAATCTATCGAATGGTCGATCACCTTTTCCGCCGCGAAGCGCACGTGATTTATGACGATGGCACCAGTCCTCCCATACACGTGAGCGGACATGCCAGCCAGGAAGAGCTTAAGCTGGTCATCAACCTGGTCAAACCGCGCTACTTCATTCCCATCCATGGTGAATACCGGCAACTGAAGCGTCATGCCGAACTGGCACAGGGTATGCACGGCGCCGTCGGTCAGGTGATGATGATCGAAAGTGGCGACGTACTTGAGTTTGACGAGCTCGGGGCGCGCAAGGCCGGCCGGGTACCTGTCGGTCGGCGGTGTATCGATTCCAATTCGCAGGGCGACGTTGTGGAAGACTTGATTATTCGCGACCGGCGCCACATCAGTGAAGACGGCATCGTGCTTCCAATTATTGCCATTAATAAGTTAACCGGGCGCGTAGAGACGCCTCCGGAAATCGTTACTCGGGGATTCGCTGCGATCGGCGAGAATGGGTTCCTGAATGAAGCCCGCGACGTGGTTGTAAACACGCTGGAAGTCTCCAGTGACGAAGAGAAAGCGGATTACGGGCTGATCAAAGAGAAAATTCGGCAGGATTTGAAGCGTTACATCTCGAAGAACACGTCGCGTCGCCCGCTGATTATGCCGGTAATCCTGGAGATCTGAACCGCGTTTTCACGTTGCATATTTACGACAAAAGTGGGCGCTGGTGAGTCTCGGCCTGGCATGCAATCGATCGCGGTACTCAGATCGCTCTTTCGTGAAACATGAAGCGCGAAAGATAAAACGGAGTTACCTATCGTCACTCTCTCCGATATCCAGGCTGCTAGATCCCGCATTCGCGGCGTCGCTGCACGCACGCCACTGCTGAAATTTCCTCAACCGCTCGATGGGCGCACACTCTACGTGAAACCGGAAAGTTTTCAGCCGATCGGCAGCTTCAAGCTCAGAGGCGCCTATAACAAGGTCGCATCTCTCACTCCAGAGCAGCTGAGGCGCGGTGTCATCACCTATTCCAGCGGCAATCACGCGCAAGGAGTGGCCTACGCCGCCAGAGAACTCGGTGCCAAGTCCGTCATTGTCATGCCGAGCAACGCTCCCCAAATCAAAATCGAAGCTACGCGCGCATTGGGAGCGGAAATCGTCTTTGTCGGCCCAGGCAGCAGCGAACGCAAGGCTAAGGCAGAAGAACTCGCGGATACCAATGGATACCAGGTAATTCCTCCCTACAACGATGAACAGATCATCGCCGGACAAGGCACTATTGCCCTGGAGATCCTGGAAGACCTGCCGGATGTGGAGACCGTACTTTGTCCCGTTGGCGGTGGAGGGCTTCTCGGCGGCGTCTCGGCTGGGTTGAAGCTCACCACTCCGAAGATAAAGGTAATTGGTGTGGAGCCCGAACTGGCGAATGATGCCCACCAGAGTCTACGCGCCGGACGCATTATCTCTTTGCCCGCCGAGCAGGTGAGCCGCACTTTAGCGGACGGACTGCGCACGCAATCCGTCGGTGAAATTAATTTTGAGCACATTTCTAAGTATGTCGACGAGATCATTACCGTATCTGAAGAAGAGATTCGCGCTGCGGTTCGCAAATACGTCCTGGACGCAAAACTCGTCGTCGAACCCAGCGGCGCCGTCACGCTTGCCGGCTTCCTCTTCCATGAGGACTGCCTGCCACCATCCACAAAGATGGTCGCCGTAATCAGCGGAGGCAATATCGCGCCGGAAATGCTCTCAGAAATCGTCCGGAGCGGCGCCGTCGCAACTAGCTCGACTTGCGAGCGTTGAAGATCTGTTCGAAACTGCTGGAAGAAGCGTTCTTGAAATCCTGGAGGAAGTACTCTTGAAAGCCCATCGTCTGCCTCTGTGGTCCATCATCGTGCTGCTGAGCCTGGCAACTTCGCTCCACGCCGCCGATCATGGAATCATGATCCGAGTTGCACATATCTATCTCAATCCTGATGATACATCGCAAAGACTCGCCGACATTACTCGGGGTCACGAAGTGGCAATTCTCGAGAAGAGTCGCAACTGGTTGCATGTCCTTGCCTCACTTAGCGAAGAACGCGACGTAACTGGATGGATTCTCGACAAAGGCGTCGTTACCGCATCCACTCCGAACGGGGATCAAGTCTTGTTCGGTGCGGCATCCGACAGCGAACGGGAGGCTGGCAGCCGCGGGGGCCGTAAGGGTGCTGCGGAGGATGCTATGCGTCTCTACGCGCGCACGCAGGAGTACTTCCCGAACTCTCCACTAGCTGGCGAAGCGCTCTATCGCGCCGCTGACATTCGCTGGCAACTCGACGTGGAGGACTATCGCACACGCCCGTCGGCGAAGGAGCGTGACCCTACCCTGGTGCCGCAGATCCCGGAAGACGATATGCGCACGGTCATGAAGAAATTTCCGCATAGCAAATGGTCTGACCTGGCCGCATTTCATCTGCTGCAAAACAAAATGTGCGGCGACTGGCAGGGGCTACCGGAATGCCCGGAAAAAGAGACCGGAGTCTATGAAAAATATGTAAAAGAGCACCCGGATTCTCCCGCCGCGAGCGAAGCCCTTTACGATGCGGCCTACCGCCAGGCAGCACTGGTGCAGCTATACAAGTTGAACAATGCCGAGCAGAAGAAGATCGATGCTGCTCTAGCGAATGCTAAAGACCTGGCACAGCGTGCAATCGAGAAGAATCCACAGAGCGACTGGGCCTATCGCGCACAGACTCTGCTATATATGGTGAATCAGCAAATGCCCGTGTACGGAAACGTGGTGCAGTAGCTGAGTTTCAGGTGCCCACTTGGCGCGTCGTTTGGCTAGGACTAGGGGCGGAGGTTTCTTGAGCAATTATTTTCTTGCGACAATCCTGGGTATAGTTGAAGGTCTCACGGAGTTTCTTCCTGTCAGCTCGACCGCGCATTTACGTATCTCCGAAGCTTTGCTGGGCATGGACCTAGGCGACGGTTACTGGAAGATGTTTTCAATCGTCATCCAATTGGGCGCTATTTTGTGCCTGCCTATTTACTTTCGGAAGCGCATCGTCGATTTCGTCTCTACGTTCCCGCACGGTCCACGGGGAGACAAATCAGTTTGGGATCATCCTCTCACGCTGACCTTTATTGCTTTCATTTGTACCGCAATTCCGGCACTGCTCCTGACAAAGGTGATTGGCAAGCACCTGGAGAGTCTCTACATCATGGGGGCGTCGTTACTGATTGGCGGCGTCATCATGTGGTTGGTCGATGCATTGTACGAACGAAAAATTATTCCCGTACACACGCCTGACGTACAAGATATGAGCGTCCTTCAGGCGGTCTGGATCGGAATCTGCCAGATCGCTTCTGCCGTTTTCCCAGGAACATCTCGGTCCATGTCAACCATAGCGGCAGGACAGACTGCCCAGATGTCGAGATCCGCGGCTCTGGAGTTTTCCTTCTTTGTATCGATTCCGACCATGGCTGCCGCTACGGGCTACGATCTTCTGAAGTCACTGCGTCCGGCAAAAGGTGTTGGTCATGCCATTGGGATCGGTCCGGCGAACGCACAACAATGGATCACACTAGCCATAGGCTTTGTCGTGTCCTTCATCGTCGCTTACGGTGTTGTAGCCTGGTTTATGCGATGGGTACGGACACGCGGATTTGTACCCTTCGCGGTCTACCGTATCCTGATCGGTGCCGCAGTGCTCTTCTGGGCCGCTCGCAGCGCGGGAGTATAGTCGCGAATCTCTGGCACGGGCGACCTTGGTCCGTGAGCTATGCCGATCGTTTTCCGCTGTCCTGAATTTCTTCACGAACGGCCTCAACTGCTGCCTCCCTACCGCCGTCCAATCCGCTCGCCCATGTCGCCAGCCTTTTGCTCGGCTTTGTCAGTGATGCGCAAAGCGGCCTCTTTTGGACTGAGTCCCTTTTCCTCCCTCTGCTGCCACAACCTGCGACAGGTATCTTCGCCTCGGGCCGGCGCATACAGCAGACCCACAACAACTCCGATGGACAATCCAAGAACGAATTTCATAAACCCCCTACACCTTGGACGCAGGAAGGGTGAGGGGCGTGACGGGCCGCCCGGAATTCCGCTGAGGCTGGCTCCTTCCGGATTATCGAGCTGTCCTTGTATGCTGCACCTATGAAGAGGATTTGCGTTTTCTGCGGTTCGAGCACCGGAGTTCGATCTTCCTATGCGCGAGCCGCCGTGAAGCTCGGAAGAATTCTGGCCGGGCGCAAGATCGGGCTCGTTTATGGTGGAGGTAATGTGGGACTCATGGGCCTGGTCGCCGACTCGGTGCTGGAGCACGGGGGAGAGGTCATCGGCGTGATTCCTCGCTTTCTGGTCCATAAAGAAGTTGCGCACCAGCACCTGAAGGACTTGCGCATCGTGGAGTCGATGCATCAGCGCAAGGCGCTCATGGCCGACCTGTCGGACGGCTTTATTGCTTTGCCCGGCGGCTTTGGAACTCTGGAGGAGTTCTGCGAGGTCGTGACTTGGACACAGTTGCAGCTCCATCCAAAAGCTTGCGGTTTGCTGAATGTCGAAGGGTTCTACGATCCATTACTGCGATTTCTGGATCACGCAGTCAAAGAACAGTTTCTCAAGCCGTCTAACCGAAAGCTGGTGCGCTGTTCGGATGCTCCCGAAGAACTTGTGGATCAGATTTTGAACATTCCGGTGGCCTCGGAGGACAAATGGATCAGCAGGGATCCACGCTGACCGTGCTGGCAGCCGAACGATGGGCCCGGGGTCTTGCCGTCGTACGGGGAGTCACTGTTCGCGAGTTGGCTTCGTCTGCGCCGGTAAAGCGCCGTCAGTGATCCAGCGATAGCGCCATTCGGGTAATCCGTACTTCCCTTCGCCCAGTCGGGCCAAACGAGGCTTGTCTTTGCGCAACTCCAGCCAGATGGCCCGTTCCAGCGCTTCTCGCGTGGTGGCTGGCAGTTCCTTGCGGATTTCGTCGCGCAACTCTGCCGGGCTCATCGGACGATTGGCAGCTCGCAACAACGAGACGATCTTCTCCATGTAGTGTCTGCGTTCCGGCACTTGGGGCCGCACCGTTTCTGACTTTACTTTCGCTTTGGGCTCCGGAATCTGTGCAATTACGTGCGAGGTTGCATTCAGTAGCTCAAGTGCAGCTTGAAGGTGATGACGGATTTCCTCGCGGCGCTTGGTTTCTTCCTGAAGAAGGTTGTGGAGGGTTTCCAGCGTTAGCATGTCAACCATTGTCCGTTAGGACAGCGTGTTGCAGAAAGCTCGCTTTGCTTCAGCCTCGCGTATGGCATTCCAAAGCGGTACCAAGTACCAGATACGGAAAGATTTACGAGTCAGCAGGCCAGTCCGCACCCGACCTGTCACCCCTGTACTTCTTTTTCCCCGACGCCGGGCCGTTTTCTTGGCATAATGTCGTCTGCTCTGGTGTACTTCGTGCGGCTTCGTTGGGATTGCGTGCCAGGAGTTCGCGCTCGATCAGCAACTCTTAAGCTCAGATAGGGCTCGCCATCGTGAAGCACGAACGCGCCTCGATGAAGTTTTTCTCGAAGGTTTTTACGCCGACCAGGAACCGCCGGTTCAATGAGCTGATTGGTTTCCTGCTGTTCGTCTCCGCGCTCCTCCTGTTCCTCGCGCTGATAACGTATTCCCCACTGGATTCCTCGTTCAACACTGCCGGTCTACGCTTGCCCTCACGGCCGTCGCAGAACTGGATCGGTCCGGTTGGCGCTTACGGCAGCGACCTGATCTTTCAGCTATTTGGAATCGCAGCCTTTCTTCTTCCGGTGTGCCTAGCATTTCTGGCACAGCGCTGGTTCCGGTCGCGATCTGTCTCATCCCCGCGCGCGAAGACATTTGGCTGCGCATCGCTGATCCTATTTTCCTCGGCGTTGCTGGCGTTATTGCCATGGCATTTTCGCTGGGTACACGCCATTCCGGTGGAGGGCCTGCTCGGCCGCATTGCAGGCGATGTCCTGGTTCATTATTTGAATCTGGCCGGCGCCTACATAATTTCGATCACCGCCATCGCCGTCGCCCTGTACCTGTGTACCGCGTTCTCGTTTGCCTCGATTCAGGTGTGGTTCCCGGCGCGTTTTTCCTTCCTGTATGCAGCTTGGGACCGTTTGGAAGACTGGCGGCGTGCTCGCGAAAAGGCCAAAGCCGCTAAGGAATTGGTTAAGCGTCGGGCTGCGAAGCCTCTGGTCGCCACCAAAATGGTAGAACGGCGGTTACAGGATCAACCGCCAATTCCTCCCATCGCAATGGCAACACAACAACCTCCCAAAAAGACAGGCATCGAGCGCATGCTGGAAGACGATCGCTCGCCCTTGCCGACGTCGGTTGCTGGCCCGGCGCCGAACCGTACTCCTGCGGAAATCGTGCCTGAGGTTACCAATCGCGCCGACGAAGGTCAGACGTCGAAGACCACCATGCCGAAGATGCATGCTGGCTACAAGCTGCCTTCCAGCGCGCTGCTGAATCGCCCGGATGAGCAGTTCGCGGTCGATGAAGATGAACTAAAGAGCCTGGCTCGTGTGCTGACCGAAAAGTGCGCCGAGTTCGATGTGCACGGTCAGATCACGCAGATCAATCCCGGCCCAGTGGTTACGACCTTCGAAATGAAGCCCGAAGCCGGAATCAAGTACAGCCGCATCACAGGACTGTGCGATGATCTCTGCCTGGCGCTGCGCGCTGAAAGTATTCTGATCGAGCGCATGGCGGGAAAATCGACCGTCGGCATACAGGTACCGAATCGCGAGCGTGAGACTATCTGGCTGCGCGAGATGGTGGAGTCGCCGGAGTTCAACAATAGCAAATCAAAGCTGACTCTGGCACTTGGTAAAGACATCAATGGCCGCATCAATGTTGCCGATCTCGCGACTATGCCTCACCTCTTGATTGCGGGTTCAACCGGATCGGGTAAAAGCGTCGCCATCAATGCCATGATCGCCTCGATTTTATACAAGGCCACACCCGATCAAGTGCGCTTGATCATGGTCGATCCGAAGCGTGTGGAATTGGGCGTCTACGACGGCGTTCCACACCTCTATACGCCGATCATTACCGAGCCGAAGCTGGCCGCCAATGCTTTGCGGAACGCGGTACGCGAGATGGAGCGACGCTTGAAGCTGCTGGCCAGCCGCGGCGTGCGAAACATTTCGCAGTACAACCATCTTTTCGAAGAAGACACCACGCCGAGCCTGTTCGGCAACGAGCAACAGGAAGGCCCGATACCCTACATCGTCATCATCATCGATGAATTAGCGGACTTGATGATGCTTGATCAATCCAACGTCGAGGAGTCGATCACGCGCCTGGCTCAGATGGCGCGCGCCGTCGGGATCCACATGGTTCTGGCGACGCAGCGTCCTTCGGTCGACGTAATCACTGGGCTCATCAAAGCAAACTTCCCCGCTCGTATCTCGTTCCGCGTAGCGACGAAAGTCGATTCGCGCACCATTCTTGACGCCAACGGGGCCGAGGCTCTACTGGGCCGCGGCGATATGCTGTATCTGCCTTCGGGATCTTCACGCCTCCACCGTTTGCATGCGCCCTTCACAACTGAGAAAGAGATAGCGGCAGTGGTCGAGTTCTGGAAGTCTCAAGGAGCCGCACAGTATCAGCAGGCTTTCCTCGAAGCTCCGAAAGATGAGAACGGAATAACCGAGGCTGGTGGCGAATTCGACGGCGAGGACGACAACGACGAACTTTTCCAGGACGCGGTCAAGCTGGTCTTGGAGTTTGGCAAAGCCTCCACTTCTCTGCTGCAACGACGCCTGCGCATCGGTTACGGACGCGCCGCCCACCTCATCGATCTGATGGAGCGTGACGGCATCGTCGGTCCCGCCGATGGACCAAAACCCCGCGAAATCCTGAAGAGACCCGATTGGCTAAGTGAAGTGGAAGAGTCGATGCGGTAGGTCAGCAATTGTATCTGGCAATTGGCGCGTGGGCGCTGTACTGAGCTTTTTGACGCAGCGGCAGGGATAGGTTCATCGCGCCCTGTAAAATCAATATCCGTGGCGTTCACGAAACCTAGGTTCTTCTCGACCCCTGCGAAGTTCCGAGCATGGCTGAAAAAGCACCACACCGAATTCGACGAACTCTACGTCGGCTTTTACAAGCGCAACTCTAGCAAAGCGAGTATCACCTGGCCGGAATCCGTTGACTGTGCGCTGTGCTTTGGGTGAATTGAACGGCGTTCGCCAAAGCCTGGGTAGTGAAAGCTACATGATCCGCTTGACGCCGCGAAAACAAGGCAGCACCTGGAGTGCAGTCAACATTAGCCGTGTAGAAGTTCTCACCAAAGAGGCTTGATGCACGAAGCGGGATTGGCTGCTTACGCCAAACGCTCGGATTCTAAATCTGCCGTCTACGCGTACGAGCAACGGCGCAAAGCACAGCTCGACAGCAAGTCAGAAAAGCAGTTCCGCGCAAATAAGAAAGCCTGGGACTTCTTTCAATCACAGCCGCCGTGGTACCGCAGAACGGCGACATACTGGGTAATCAGCGCAAAAAGAGAATATACCAGGGAGAGACGACTTGCATTGAAGACTCCGCTCATCACCGGAAGATCAAGCATCTGGACCGCGGCCGCTTCGGGAAGAAGTAATTCGAGCATTCTCACGAACTTCGTCCGCTTACTTCGACATAAACGGAATAGCGTTCGTGGACGATTCGGGAGAGCGGCACAAACGTGACCGGCTGCCCTTGTGCAACAGTCCGAAAGTTTAAGCTTCCAGCCGCAGGTTCAAGCCAGCTGTACGGGTCCTCAGTGTTGCCGACAAAACGCAGCATGGCAGCCGGCTCCATCTTTTCCTGAGCCGTGAATTGCCGGTACCACATATCCTTTGGCTCTTCGTCTGATCGTGCAGCTAACACCAGGGGACCATACATCGCAGCTTGAAGATTTTCATTATCCGGCATAGGTGCCGCATGAAGATGCATCGGCAGATTCAACTCAATGCGGTCACCATTCTTCCACGGGCCACGCAGCACCAAGTAACTACCCGGATCGGCAAATGCGGGCACGACTCGCCCGTCTGCTTTGACGCTGCCCCGCTTCGCCCAATACGGAATCCGCAGATGAATATCCACGTCAACAGGTCTGTCAGTAGAAACAATGAGGGCCGTCCCCTGCTCATCCGGAAATGAGGTCTTTTGGATGATGCGCAGACCTTTTTCCGGCCAGCTTACTTCCGATGCGATATACAGGTTCACGAATATTGCATCATCATTGTGGAAATAGATCGTGTCTGTCAGCTTCGCGAATTCCTCTGCCCCTGTACCGTTGCAACACCAGAATGAATCAAATGGCTTTGCATAGATTTTGGAATAGCCACTGCCGAGCGGAAGATAGTACACAGTAGTCCCGGTTTCGGGGTCAATCGTGCCCATGCGGTGGTTGAACAGCACGCGTTCGTAGTAATCCATGTACTCTGCGCGTGGAGACCATCCAAACAGGTGTCGCGTGAGCTTCATCATGTTGTACGCGCAACAGTCTTCCGTTGTCTGCGAACTCAATTGTGTCGACAGCACGCCCGGATCCGTTCTCCACAGCTCGAAATTACTAGTACCTCCGGTGCAGTACGAGCGCTCGCTGGTGACTTCATCCCAGAAATAGTCAGCGATATTCCAGTAAAGCTTGTTTCCTGTGAGTTCGTAATGACGGGCGGCAGCGATCACCTGGGGAATGTGAGTGTTGACGTGCAACCCTTTCAGTTCATCGCGGTGTGAGGCCAGCGGATCGAAAAACCACTTCTTATCGAATCGTTGTGACAACTGCAGGTACTCGCGCTTTCCGGTCACTCCATAAAGGTTGCACAGTACCTCTCCCATGCCACCGTACTCGACCCCAAGCACGCGCTGCATTTGTGGCTCGCTTAAAGGATCTGTCCAGTGGCGTACCCATCCCGCCATTTTCTCGAGCGTATCGAGTGCCTGCTGATTCCCAGCCAGTGTGTACATATCGAAATGGCCGGCCATGATCTTATGTAAGGTGTAGAAGGGCGCCCAAACATTCACTCCATCGCGGAGACGATCGAAGAACTCTTGCGGAAACGCGCTCAGATATCCGTTTTTGTATTGCGCCTGGCACTTAGCAAGTTCTGTGACCATCAGGTCGCCATTGCGCTTTAACTCTTCGTCACCGGAACTGGCGAACGCCAGTGCGCATGCCGATAAGTAATGGCCACCGGCAAAGTGACCTCGCAATTCGCAGTCGGGCTTCTCCCAGTCACCAAGCGGTTCCGCTGACGAAGGCAGCCCAGCGGTCAGTCGAAACGTATGCAGCAGTCGGTCGGGAGGCAATGTCCTGAGATACCGTCGATTCGCTTCCGCGGCGGCACTGAATGGACCGGGAGCCAGGCGCACGTCCTTCATCGGGAATGGAACCGCCTGCAACGGAACGACTTCGCGTCCGGTATGACTCGATAATCGATTCCCTGCGGCACCCGCTGTTGTGTCTTGCAATGCAAAAATGGTGCGAGGAACTGCGGCGGCAGCTCCAACAGCGGCTGCTGTAGCAACGAACTTGCGGCGACTCATCTTGTGCATGCAACCTCTCAATTGTGCAGGAGGAAATTCGTCTTTTTCGCCTGTCTCAGTATCCAGATAACGTCGATAAACTGCAAGGCCAGAACCTTACTATGGTCCGAAGCGTATGCTAATTACGCGGAGGCAAGAATGTCGGAACCGATGGGCTGGAGGCAAGTGCGGCGGCCGGTGCATTCACCCACACGACCACCCGTAGATCCCCGCCGTTATCGCTGGCTACTCGCCGTACTCGCTGCATTTCTCATTGTCCTGATCGGCGGCCGAACCTGGCTTTCGTATTACGTCGATGCACTCTGGTTCCGATCGCTGGGCTACGCGGACGTGTTCTGGAAATCGCTGAGCCTCCAGTCCGCCGTCTTCTGCATATTTCTAGCCGCAACGTTCTTTATTCTGTATGGCACTTTTCTGATCCTGAGGCGAACGTACCCGAATGCCTTCCCCAGCCACACATTCTGGGTGGGAAATTATTCCCTGAAGATTCCTTTGGACCGCATCGCACGGCTGGTTGCTATCGCTGTCTCGCTCATCATCAGCTTTGGGACTGCGGCGGTGATGATGTCCGAATGGCCGTCGTTTGCGCTCTACTGGTACGCTCCGCGTAATCCGGGAGCCTTCGCCGATCCGATCTTCGGCAAACCACTTACGTTTTACTTGTTCAGCATGCCCGTTCTGCAACTCATCGCTGGATGGTTGATGCTTCTTGCGATAATTACCTGTGCAGCAGCCGTGTTTTTTGCCTTCGCGGCTCGGGCCGGCAATGCACTGGAAGGTGTACCCCAAGACCTTCGCTCCACGTGGGGCGGATTTTCGGTGACATTCGCCTTCCTGCTGCTGGTGGTCGCTCTACGCGTATACGTCAGCCGCTTTGAAACCCTGTTCGACGACCACACGATCTTCGGCGGCGTCACCTACACGGACGCTCATGTGATGCTCCCGGGAATTCTTGTTATCTGCGTGGCGCTCATCATCGGGGCCGGGATTGCGATCGCGAATGCGGTCATGCACCGTCGCGGAAGCTGGCTGCTTCTGGCGCTTTTGCCGACAGCGGTCTGCTACTTCGCAGTCCAGGGAATCGCATGGTATGTCGGGACTTTTGTGGTCAAGCCGAACGAACTGGTTCGAGAGAAGCCGTACATCACGAATAATATCGGCCTGACGCGACAAGCCTTTGACCTTGATCAAGTATCGCAACGCGAGTTTCCGGCAGAGAACAGCGTCCAGGCTCTGGACGCAGCAAATAACCAGGCGACGCTGCAGAATATACGCCTGTGGGACTGGCGTGCGCTGCAGGACACTCTGCGTCAGATCCAGGAGATCCGTACTTATTACGACTTCCCCGACATCGATATCGACCGCTATGTCATCGACGGCCAACTCCGTGAAGTCATGCTGGCGACTCGCGAGTTGAACGTCGACAAGCTTCCCGAGAGCAGCCGCAACTGGATCAACGACAGGCTGATCTACACCCACGGATACGGCGTGACCATGAACCCGGTCAACGGCTTTACGCCTGAGGGCCTCCCGAAGATGTACCTGAGCGATATGCCGGTCCAGAGTACGGTTCCCGGTCTCGCCGTCACACGGCCTGAGGTCTATTTCGGCGAACTGACGAACGGGGATGTGTATGTCAACACGAAGCAGAAGGAATTCAACTATCCCCAGGGACAGAGCAACAGCTTCACCTCGTATCAGGGAAATGGCGGAATCGTGCTCGGCGGCCTTTTTCGCCGCGTTCTGGTTGCAATGAGCCGGGGAGATTTGGCGAAGCTGCCGTTCAGTGACGATATCACTCCGGAAAGCCGCCTGCTGATGCGACGCAATGTACTGCAACGCGTCTCAGCGCTGGCGCCGTTCCTTACTTTTGAGCCGGACCCGTATATCGTAGTCGGCGAAGATGGACGGCTGTCGTGGATCATTGATGCGTTCACCACATCCGATAGCTTCCCCTATTCCAGCCACTATCAGCTGTATGGCAATTCGGTGAATTACATTCGCAATAGCGTAAAGGTCGTGGTGGACGCTTATGACGGCACGACGACGTTTTACGTTTTCGATTCCAGGGATCCGATTATCGGCGCCTACCGCAGGCTCTTCCCCACGCTCTTCAAGGATGCCGGTACCATGCCGGCGGGGCTGCGAAGACATGTCCGCTATCCCGAACTGTTGCTTTCCTTGCAGGCACGGGTCTATGGGCTCTACCACATGACGGATCCTGAGGTTTTTTACAACCGCGAGGATCTCTGGAATGTGGCAAGCGAAGTCGCCATGAGCGACAGCGGCGGACAAGCCACCAGGACCATGCAACCGAACTTCATCCTGATGAAGTTGCCGGGCGAAGACCAGGTGGAGTTCGTGGAAATCCTGCCATTCACACCAGCGAATCGGAACAACCTGATCGGCTGGATTGCGGCGCGCAGCGACGGAGATCATTACGGTACCGCCCTTGTTTACAACTTCCCCAAAACCAAACTGGTCGACGGGCCACTGCAAATCGAGGCCCGGATCGATCAAAACGCGCAGCTCTCGGGGCAACTGACCTTGTGGAATCAACAAGGCTCGCACGTGCGGCGTGGAGCCATGCTCGTGATTCCCTCTGGACGCGCCCTGTTGTATGCGGAACCGATCTACCTGCAGGCCGAGCGAAGCCCCATGCCGGAACTACGTCTGGTGGTTCTTGGCCTGCAAGATCGACTCGCTTACGGACCGACGTTTGAATCGGCTATGGAAATGCTTTTTGGTGGAGCATCCGCAACTGAACTGCTTGGACCCGTTGCGCCCTCGCAAGCAGCGAATGGCGCCGGAGCAAGCCAATCTGCCGATATGAAGGCACTGATCGCCCAAGCCGCAAAAGATCTGTCCGATTACCAGCGGCTCACCTCAGAAGGCAAGCTGGGCGAGGCCGGACAGAAACTGGATGACCTGAAGCGCACGCTGGACCAATTGAATTCGCGCTCGAAGTAAGCTGGCAACGCAGAGAATCAGCGAACAACAATCTTTCCCACCATGCTTGGGTGAATGCTGCAGAAGTAGGAATACGTGCCCGGCTTGGTGAACTTGTACGAATACTTGTCATCCGTATCCAGTGCCCTTGACTTAAACACTCCCTGAGTACTGGCAATCACGTGCGGGACATCATCCTTGTTGACCCATGTCACGGTGCTGTTCACCGGAACGGAAACAGTCTCAGGACTGAAGCTGAAATTATCGATGTTGACCAGCAGCATTGCTGCCGACGAGGGCGCATTTTCCCTTTTGGCTCCATGCAGAAGAGATAACGCGCAAATGACGGTCGCAATTGCTACACCACCGAAGAGCAGTTTCTTCCTCATATTCCGGGTCATCCTCCCTACGACATAGACCTTGATGTGGATGAAGCTAGAGATGAGTCAACCAGTGCCAGAGCGTGGCGCCTTTGGACATAGTTGACGTCGGTGATTCCAAGAACGCTGCGTAACTGATCAGCCGGTACCTTCATCGGACCTGGACTGTCAGCAGCGCCGGGAGCAGGTTGCGGGAAGGCAGTCGAGAAGGCGGTATGAAAGGTCACATTGCCTTCCACCTTTTGCATGGTCTGATGAATGTGTCCGTTCAGCACCGTGACCGAGCCGAATCTCTTCAGATACGAGAGCGCCTGGCCGCTGTCCTCGGTTCCCCAGCCCCATTGCGGATAGATGGTCCAGAGCGGAATGTGTGCGAACACGACAATCGGCGTGCTGGCCTTGAGATGACTGACATCATCTCTCAGCCATTCGAGCTGATCACTCCCAAGCGTGCCTAAACCACCGGCCTTCAGGTTCATTACATTCACCAAGCCTATGAAATGAACTCCGTTCTGAGCAAAGCTGTACCACCCTCGTCCCTTGGAATTTTTTCCATAACGTTCGCGGAACATGGCGCCATCATCGTTGAGAACATCATGTTCTCCGGGCACAAAGAAGATTTCTTTGTTGGTGGATTTGAGAATCTGATCTACGTTGTCGAATTCTTCAGGCTTGGAGAGATGGCTGATATCTCCCGTGTGCAAAATGAACGCAGGCGGCTCTGAAAGAGCATTAATCTTGTCGACTGCGGCCTTCAGCGTGCTGATAACGTCCGGGTTCGCCGGTTTGTTAAACCCCATGTGGCTGTCGCTGATCTGTACGAAACTTAGCTCACCTCTTGCGTGCGCCTTCGCCGAACCTGGTAAACCCAGGGCCTTCGATGTAAGCACTCCTCCATGAATCACGCATAGGGCGCCTGAACCCGCCCAAGCCATGCATTTCAGAAAACCGCGGCGATCGATTCCGTCATGGTTGTGATCGTGTTCGATCAACCCGCTCGGATTTACATCCAGCAAAGTCTTTTCAGCCATTCCTGCTCCGTCCAAAACATCCGGTGGGATTTGTTACACCCTGCATAACCGGAACCGGGCAGGTTTATTCCATCAGCCTTCATAAATTTGCTACTCTGGATTTGAGCGGCTATGTGGGACAGCCCTTCAGGAGTAGAAGTAATTCGTGCCTGTTCGTAAAGTAGCAACCCTTCTCGGCGTTGTTTTGTTCGGCTCGTTTGGTGATGTCGCGCTGGCGAGCGGGATGAAATCGATGCCTGCCGTGGATGTGCACCATCTCGGCGCGCTGTTGGTAGCGCTGACGCATCCATGGGTCATCCTCGGGATATTGCTGTTGCTCGGCTTTTTCAGTACGTATCTCAGCGCACTTTCATTTGCCGACCTCACATACGTTTTGCCGGCAACCTCAGTCGGCTATGTAATTATGGCGTTGCTGGGTCGCTTTTTTCTCCACGAGGACGTAAGCGTTTTTCGCTGGTTCGGCGTAGCGCTGATTACGGTAGGCGTGGGCTTCGTTGCCGGAGGTCCGGCTCTCACTGTTCATCATCACCAGGAACCACAGCGAACGGAACCGGAACTGGTCGGGAGCAGCCGATCTTGAAGTCGCTCTATACATGGACTGCAATCTTCGCGGTGGTTGCATTCTCTACCGCAGGAGACGTCCTCATCTCGAATGCCATGAAGCGAGTCGGCGACGTCGGCCCTCTATTTAAGAATCACGGCCTCGCGAGGCTGTTGAAATCCATCGCTGGAAATGCTCGTCTGTGGCTGGGAATTGCATGCATGGCAGGCAGCTTCTTTAGCTTGTTGCTGGCACTCTCCTGGGCCGACGTGAGCCTCGTTGGACCCGCCTCGGCCTCGCTCACGTTTCTGAGCAATGCTTTCTTTGCAAAATTATTTCTGCACGAGCGCGTTGATCGCCGTCGCTGGATCGCCGCTCTGCTGGTTGCGTCCGGAGTCGCGCTGGTCGCTATCTAAACGCATTCAGCGCAGCACCTGATCGCACAACTGGCCTACTGCGCGATTTGCTTCCAGGATCGAACAGCGATGATCCATGATGCCAGCGAGATCGGTATTAGCGAATGCGATGCGTCCGAATGGGACAGCACGTAACACATCGCCTGGCGCAGGCTTTCCATTTTTGCCGAAAAAAACCCCCGGCTGCGGATTCAGATATGCGTGTCCCCACCGGTTCAAGACGATTCCGGCTATGTCGCGCTTTGCATCGAATCCGCCGGGTGCAAACATGTTGGTAAATTGCTCTCGAATCTGCCGCTCGTATTCCGAGTACGATGTCCCCAGCAGTTCAAAACGTCCACGCATACCCTGCTGCTGGGTCGGCATGCCGGGATACGAATAGATGTGTTTGATCGTCAGTACCGTCGGCGTTCCGGGATTAATTGTGGCCGGTTGCGAACCGTAGGTGGCCATTCGACGGACACTCGTGTAATTACCCAATCCTCCGAACCAGCGGCACCCAACGATTCCCATCTTGTACAGAAACCGCCAGTTCCGTACCGCGACATTCGCCATCAGGCAGGGCGAGCGATAGAACTGCCTATATGCATCTCGCTGCTCACAATGTGTTTCGTCGTCCAGCAACCGCCTGCCATGATGGCGGACCGCGCATTCACACGATACAGCTTTCCGTCGCAAGTGTAGGTTACAGTCACGAAGTCAGACTTGTTCCCGTTCGAATTGGCATAGTCGCCGACCCACCGTAGCCGGCCCAATCATCATCCTGGGGCTGACCGAAAACCTCGCTCGGAGCGGCCGAACCGAGCAATGCTGCCCCCGACGCAATCAACGTGGAATTTAGAAAATCCCGACGCGTGATCCCTTCATTCATTCCCAGCACTTCGTCGCTCGGCTTTTTCATGCCTGGCTCACTCGGTCCCTGATCCATTCCGCGCATTCACGAGTGCCCATTGCTCCGCCCACATCGACTGTAGTCTTTTTCTGCTGTACGGCGCCGAGAACGGCCGCTTCGATCTTCTCCGCCTCAGCGGTAAGTCCCAGATGTCTCAGCATCATCGCCCCGCTCAAAATTGCTCCCATAGGATTCGCCATATTCTTTCCCGCGATCGCCGGCGCCGATCCATGTACGGGCTCAAACATTGACGTCCTTCCCGGATGGATGTTCCCGCTCGCCGCCATTCCCAACCCGCCCTGCAGCGCTGCCGCGAGATCCGTAACTATGTCGCCAAACATGTTGTTGGTCACGATCACATCCAGGGACTCCGGATCACGCACCATCTGCAGGCACAGCGCGTCGACATACATATGTTGCGTCTGAATGTCGGCGTATTCCTTTGCAATTTCCTTAAACACTCGCTGCCATAGTCCTCCGGCATAGGTCATGACATTTGATTTGTCGGACATCAACACCTTCTTGCGGCCGTTCCTCTTCGCGTACTCAAAGGAAAACCGGATCACCCGCTCGACCCCTTTGCGGGTGTTGATGTCTTCCTGTGTGGCAACTTCGTCGGGCGTGCCTTGCTTGAACAGTCCGCCCATATCCATGTAGACGCCTTCGGTGTTTTCACGAATCACCACGAAATCCACGTCATCAGGCTTCACGTTTTTCAGCGGGCACAACCCCTCATCCAGCAACTTCACCGGACGCACGTTGGCGTACAAGTCCAGCTTGAAGCGCATACCCAGCAGGATTTCTTTCGCGTGAATATTGGAAGAAACTCGCGGATCGCCAAGCGCTCCGAGGAAGATGGCGTCGAAATTCTGCGCCAGCATTTGGAATCCATCTGCTGGAATCGTGGTGCCATCCTTCAGGAAGCGGTCGGCACCCCAGTCGAAGTGGGTGAACTCCACCAGAGCAGCAGTCGCCTCAATTACGCTAACCGCCTGCGGAATTACTTCTTTTCCGATTCCATCACCGGGAACGACCGCTATCTTCTTCTTGGGCACGGCGAACAAGATACCAGACCTGCACCGGTCCTCGTCCAACGGCGCATCCTGCGCACGCTATAATCATCTGTTGTCTTATGACCCGAACTCCTCTATATGAGCAGCTCGCCGCGGCTGGCGCCCAGTTTGGCGAATATTGCGGCACCGAAACGGCTCGGTCTTTTGGCGATCCGCAGGGGGAATACCGCGCTCTGGTGTCGGCATGCGGCGTCTACGACCTCGGCTGGCACGCCAAGATTGTGCTCACGGGTGGTGACCGGATTCGCTGGACCAACGGCATGGTCACCAACAATGTTCGTGACCTGGTGCCAGACCATGGCAACTACAACTTCATCCTGAATCCGCAGGGCCGAATCCAGGGCGATCTCTACATCTACAATTTTGGCGACCACCTGCTCGTTGATACCGAACTCTGGCAAGCCCCGCGGCTCAAGGAAATTTTCGATAAGTACATCATCATGGATGATGTCGAAGTCACCGACATCACCGATAAGCTCGCTGCTGTCGCGGTACAGGGTCCCCACGCTTTAGAGGTCCTTCGCACGATCGGGATTAACATCGCCAAACAAGTCGAGCCATTAGAAGTCGAGCGATCCCTCTGGAACGATATCGGTATTTCGGTGACTAGAATGGCCAGTGAAATCAGTCAGACGTATGAAATCTGGTTAGCCCCCGGGAATGCGCCGAAGCTCTGGAACGCTCTGGTCGCGGCCGATGCGAGACCGATCGGAACCGACGCTCTCGAGATGTTTCGCATTGCTGCTGGTGTTCCACGCTATGGACAGGACATTCGCGAACGCGACCTGCCGCAGGAAACCGGACAGAACCAGGCGCTGCATTTCGCGAAAGGCTGCTACGTTGGCCAGGAAATCATTGAACGCATTCACTCGCGCGGCAACGTACACCGCCAGTTCACGGGTTTTGTGATCATGGGAGTTCCGCCTGCTCCGGGCGCTAAGATCGAAGTTGAAGGAAAGGAAGTTGGCGAGATTACCAGCGCGCTGCGGATTCCCGCCGAGGGGGGTGAAGAAACCGTGGCTCTCGGCTACATCCGGAAGGAGTCTGGCGAGCCAGGTAAGTCCGTAAAGGTCAATGGCGAACCGGCCGTTGTTGTACGGCCTCCTTTTAAAGAGGCCCTAATGCACGCATAACATCATTTCAGTAAACCAGAACGCAGCATCCCATTTCGTATGCCAGATAACAGAAATGAACCCGAATTCACTGTTACTGATCGCCGCCGCTTCAATGCGGAAGACGACGACGTCCACATCATCAACCCGTCGAAAGAGGTAGAGTCGGCGTCCGAAGCGAAGTCGTCGGAGCCCGCGGCGCAGAGCATCCCTCCGGCACTGGAAAAAGCGGCTGCTGAGGAATCACCCGCTCCGCCTTCGGCGGAAGAGCAGAAGGCCAGTGACAACGCTTTCAGGGAATCGTCCAAAGCTCTCGACGAGCAGATCAAGTCGCAATTGGGCCACAGCGCTAAAGACTTCGAAATGACCTTCGAACGCTTTGTCGCCTCGCTTTATATGACGGCCCTGATGCAACTCGGGCTTGTTCACGAGCAAGGCGGTCAGCCACGTGTCGATCTGATCGGCGCGCGCCAGACCATCGACACTCTTACTCTTCTCCGCGACAAGACCAAGGGCAACCTCACCGCGGCGGAAGAAAATCTGATGCAGCACTCGCTTTACGAACTGCAGCTTGCCTACGTGGACGTGACGAACGCACTCACTCGCGCCGTGCAACCGGCGTCTGCTGCGCCCGGTGTGAACCCGTTTACGAATCCTCCCGGAGGCAATCCCTTCAAGAAATGAAGGCGACGCTGACAGTTCTTGGGAGCGGCACCTCCATGGGTGTGCCCACAATCGGTTGCGACTGTGCAGTGTGCAGTTCTGAAGATCCTTTCGATCAGCGCACCAGGCCTTCCATCATGCTCGAATACGACGGGCGTGTCGTTCTCATCGACACCACGCCCGATTTTCGAGCCCAGGCAATCCGCGAAAAGATTCGGCGGCTCGATGCTGTCCTGTATACGCACGCCCATGCCGATCACATTCTCGGGCTCGATGATCTGCGCCCGCTAACATTTCATCGCGATGGCAAGATTCCCCTCTACGCCGAAGCAGTAACCCTTGAACGCGTACGAGACATGTTCAGCTACATCTTCGCAGGCAAGTACAAGTATGGCGGATTAGCTCAAGTAGAACTTCATGTTATCGAAGGAACTGTTGGCCTTTGGGGGGCTTGCTTTCTGCCGATCAAAGTAATGCACGGAGAAGCGGAGATCCTTGGATTCCGATTCGGCTCAGCCGCTTATCTGACCGACTTCAGCGAAGTGCCCGAATCTTCTCTCGCTCAACTGCATGGCCTCGATATCCTGTTTCTCGACGCCTTGCGCCACAAACCGCACCCCACGCATTCAACCGTCGCCAACTCGCTGCAGATTGTGGACAAACTCAAGCCGAAGCGGACGTTTTTCACTCACATCGCTCACGACCTGCCACATGCCGCAACCAATGCGACTCTGCCGCCGGGGGTTTGTCTGGCGTACGACGGTTTAAAGTTAGAGTTTGAGATCTGACTGCAAGATGAAGATCTTCCACCATCTTAAAGAAGTGCATGATGGCTTCGGTCCTTCCATCGTAAGTGTCGGAAACTTCGACGGCGTGCATCTGGCACACCAAGCAGTTCTGAAAAAGGTTGTGGAACGCGCACGGCAAACTGGGTGCAAAGCCGTGGTTGTCACCTTCGACCCGCACCCGATGCGAATTCTACGGCCCGACAGCGATCTCAAGCTGATCACGCCCGGCGAAACTCGCACGCGTCTTCTGGCCGAAACCGGTCTGGATGCGGTTGTCCTGCTGCCCTTCACCCGAGATTTGTCGGTGATGAGCGCGCATCATTTCGTCGAGCAAATCCTGGCCGCCAAGCTCGGCGCCAGAGAGATTCACGAAGGCTTTAACTTTCATTTCGGGCACAAAGCAAAAGGCGACGTGCACCTGCTCCATGAACTGGCACCGCGGTTTGGGTTCGAAGTAAAGGTCTATCCAGAGATGAGGATTCGCGGTACCACCGTCTCCAGCAGTGAAGTTCGCAGACTTATCCAGGCCGGCGACGTCAGCCGCGTACGTCACCTGTTGGGGCGCGTTTTCTCCATCCGATCTTCACCCGGACGTGGCCGAGGTTATGGCCACAAGTACACCGTGCCGACCATCAACCTGAGCCGCTATGATGAACTGGTGCCGCAGAATGGTGTGTATATCACGCGTTCGAGAATTGGCGACGAATGCTTTGACTCGGTGACCAATGTGGGTGTTCGCCCCACCTTCGGACCCGATTCATTCGCGATCGAGAGTCATTTGTTGAACTTCCATCCGATCGAATTAACGGCCGATACTCCCGTCGAGCTTTCGTTCCTAGAACGCATTCGTCCCGAGATGAAATTTCCGACCGTTGAAGCGCTACGCGAACAGATATCCCGCGACGTGCATAAATCCCGTCGCCTCTTCCATCTATTGAAGCTGCACTGCGGCGACTAATCTGCAGTTATTCCACACGAGCGCAGCAAGCAACGGTCCTGCAGTTTTCTACGGGCCGCTCGTCACGTTCAATGGGTGCGATGTTTGTATGCGGGCGCGGCGAATTACATTTTTGGTCGCAACTTCGCCCACAGCGTCGGCGTGAACGACATAATCTCCGCGTGGAAGCGTTGTTCCGAACGGGATCTGCTGTTTCGCGCCCGATGGAAAACTGAAGTGCTGGTATCCGAGGGCGAAGGCCTTGTCGTGCTCATCGACGGCCACAATGATAACGGTCAGATCAAACGTTTCGTCGCTTGAATTCGACACCTCAACACCGCCATTAATTGCGCGGCCTTCGACGCGCGGGAAGTCCTTCCAAATGACATTCAGAGTGCGCGTGCCTACCGTGATCGTGTATGCGCGGCGTGCGTGGGCGTTACTGCCGTCCGTTACACCGATGGTGAAACTAAACGTACCGGCCTCGGTCGGAACGCCCGTGATCACTCCCGTGTCGCGGTCGAGCTGTAAACCACGGGGGAGCTGGCCATTATCAAGCACCCAGTATATTGGAAACGGCCCATTGGCGCTTACCAGTTTGGTTTCGTAGCGCTCGCCAACGAACCCGTAAGGCAACCCAGCGGTAACAATTGCAAGCGCCTTGGTGGCGGGTTGCTGCGCCAGGCAGGACGCGACAAAGGCCGTGATCACCCCGAGGAATGCTAGTCGTCGTAACACGTGCACATTATAGAAGGCGCACAGAACAGCAACTTGCGGCCTAGCTGCTAAAATCGCCGCCACACATGCAGGCTGCCTCTGCCCCGCTTTTTAGAAATAGCACAGCCGTCCAACGCCGAACGCTTCTGGCTGCGGCTCTTGGCTGGATGCTCGACGGCTTCGACGTGATGCTCTACGCACTGGTGATCGCGTACATCATGCGCGATCTCGGCATCAGCAAAGGTGAAGCAGGACTACTCAACACGCTCACGCTGGTGGCATCAGGAATCGGAGGCGTGCTCTTCGGATTCATTGCCGACCGGATCGGCCGAGCTCGCGCTTTGATCTTCAGCATTCTTACCTACTCGGTGTTCTCGTTCGCGTCGGGTCTGTCAAGTTCCCTGCTGATGCTTGCCACATTCCGATTTCTCCTCGGACTTGGAATGGGCGGGGAATGGAATACCGGAGCAACCCTAGTAGCGGAAACGTGGCCGGACGCGTTGCGCGCCCGTGCATTATCAGTGGTGCAAAGTTCCTGGGCAATCGGATATGCGGCTGCTGCGCTGGTCAGCGGAGTTGTCCTAAGGAGGTTCGACTGGCGCGCGGTGTTTTTCGTCGGGATCCTGCCTGCATTTGTCACGCTCTGGATCCGCAAAGATGTTCCGGAGCCCGAGCTCTGGCGTGCGCAACTCTCTGCCACGGCGGCCGACGCCGCCGGATATTTCACGGAGCTGTTTGCGGCAGGTTATGTGCGCTCTACCCTGGCGCTGCTTTTGATGAACTTCTGTGGACTGTTCGCCTGGTGGGGACTGTTCACGTGGATTCCCCCTTATCTGTCCTTACCCGTGTCGCAGGGAGGACGTGGCTTCGGTGTGATGGATACGACTGGACTGCTTATGTTCCTGAATCTGGCAGGAATGTTTCCGGGATACCTGAGCTTCGGGTGGTTCGCGGATCGGTTAGGGCGTAAGCGGGCGTTTCTGCTGTACCTGCTCTGTGCGGCGACAGTTGTACCGCTCTACGCACGAGCACGAAGTACAGGCACTCTCTTGGTGTTGGGTGCTGTCGTAGCTTTTTTCGGAACAGGTTTTTTCTCGGGCTCGGGGATTATCGGCAGTGAGATCTTCCCTACGCGCGTTCGGGCTCGCGCCCTCGGATTCACTTACAACGGAGCCCGGACATTGAGCGCAATTTCACCCTATGTGATCGGTCGCGTCGGTCAGCGGTACGGCTTGGATTCGGCGTTTTACTTGTGCGCAACGGGCTTTCTACTGTCGGGGTTGCTGTCGTTCTTGTTGCCGGAAACGAAGGGAAAGTCTCTTCAATGATGAGAGCTTCACTCGATGGGTTCGACAAGCAAGGGCTTTTCCTCCGCCTCGGGCACCTGAACCAGCACCGTCGCTGCCAGCACCATGACGATGCCCAGCACTTGCATGGCACCAACAATCTCATCGAGTGCAACGGCTGCCACAACGATTGAAAAAACCGGCTCGAGGCAGCTGGTAACGATCGCTCGTGTTGGATCGAGATGCTGCAGTCCGGCGAAGTAGAGTGAGAATGGAATCAGGATAGATGTTGTGGCAAAGATCAAAAGAAAGAGCCACTGGAGGGACGAGTAATGTGCGGCAACGATCTTCCATGGCGGATTCACGAAAATCCAAAACAGAGCTGCGCCAAGAAACGTATTCACGATAATCGTCCAGCGATCGTGTCGCTTGACCAGCCCCGCGCCGCCAAGATTGTAGAAAGCAAATGTCAGGGCAGCAATCTCGGCGGCAACAACGCCAGCCGCGTTCAGGTGGAATCTGCCGGTGCTGAATAAGCCGACGACCGTTGCGATGCCGAGAATAGCCAGTCCAATGGAGCAAACTCGCTTCATGGTTGGCTTCTGCAGGCCACGAGCAACCATGTACAACAACACCCAAATTGGTGCCGTATATTGAAGGGTAATGGCTATGGCGACGTTCGTTTTCTGGATTGCGAGATAGTAAAAGTAGTTTGACATCGCTACGCCGAGAACGCCGATGATCAGAGTCCAGGCGAACTCGCGCCGGGGAAGTACAAGCGCATTACGGCCACGCAAGAGCAGCAACACAGGCGCAAGAATCAGGAACGAAATCGTAGTCCGGCTTTGCGCCAGGATGAGCGGATCGATAGGCGGAAGCGCCCGCCCCTCCTCAGCCAGTAAGCGGCCCGTGAACAGGGCTCTTCCGAGTGAGGCAGATATCGCCCAGCACATCGTCGCCGACGCGATGAATAGATACCCCCGAAGGGGATGTTTTCTATTTGCCAAGGATCTGATCGAGTTCTTCTGGGTCAAACCCGATCATAACGTTGTCGCCGATCACAATGGTAGGGGTTGAGCGGCTCTGATATGTTTCCACCAGTTCGCGAACCGCTTCCGGATCGGAAGTCACGTCACGCTCCTCAATTCGCAGGCCCTTATCTGCGAAGTAGACCTTGGCGCTTCTGCAAGGCGGACAATCGGGCTGCGTAAAAACAATGATCTTCTTTTCAGGCATGCGCGATTGGATTAGTAGCAATCTCTCTGGTTGCAAGTAATTCCGGTTCGAAGCAACCGTCTAGTTAGCGGGGAGCCCCCATGAGAAAAAAAGAGGCGGCGCTAAACTGGCGCCGCCGTAGAGTTGCCGAGGAGGGGTGACATTAAGCAGCTGGGCGAATCTCGTTCATCTCCCGAACGTTGGCAGGAGTCGCTTTGTGCGCCACTCCGGACGAAGCGCCGAACATGGCCGCGAGCCATCCGAGAAATAGTGATATGAACCCTGCCCAGCCAATCCCGGAGGCCACCGTCAGAATGTAGCTGCTGTGTACGCCTCCGTTTACTCCGGTGCCGCCGCTCAGGGCACTGCCGCCAATCGAAACCAGGACGAGCGCCCCAACGACGCTCAGACCAAACATAACGAGGCCGTGGATCAGGCCGTCGTGCCGGCTATCTACCCCAGCCAGCCTGCCTGTCTCACGCCCTGCTACGTACATTGCAATGATGGTGAGGACGATGCTCCAAATTCCAATTCCCCAGCCTTGGCCTGCTATGGGAGCAGCCGCATTTGCGCTGGCGTTAGTGGCAAAAATTGCCAGGCCAAGTGCACCGAAAACTGACCAAATCGCCATAAAGCAAAAGACGCCGGCCCAGATCGCTCCCCAATCTGTCCGTCGTACTAGCACGTTTCCCCTGTATCCGACATCCATCTCCGTCTACCTCCTAATTGGTTGGATGGAAAGGGGCACAAAATCGATGCACACATCGTGACGCGATGCTTATACAGCGAGCCAATCAAGTGTGCCGTAATCTAAAAATACTAGTTGGACTACGGTGGCACCTCAGCGCGAAGCCACGCCATCCGCGGCTGTTTGCGGGGCCTGTGCCTGGGACTCCTGTGCGGCCCAGTAGCCCTGGCGTGCGTAGATGTTTGCCGCAGAGTTGAAGCGAAGCCGCACCCGCAACGTATGCTGTCCCGGTTGCAGGTTCTGCGGCTGGTAGCTCAACAAATACAGGTTGAATACGTGATTGCTGATTTCGGTCATCTTGTCTTCGAATGACCTCTCTGACTTGAAGGGAAGGAACTCACCACCAGAAACTTCCGCCAGCGTCTTGGGAACGTTTTCCTTCGCCTCCTGAACCAAAATCTTGAACAAGTTGAGAAAATTGGGCGTGTTGCTGGTCGGAGTTGCCCAGAGCGAATCGACAACAGGCGAGAACGTAGAACTATAAACAAGTGTATTGCTGGCCTCGAGTTGGCGAATTACATCTTCCACGCTCGAACTGCTGCCATGGTCCCGCGTTTCAGAAATCAGCAGCAGCACTTTGCGATGATTCTTCGGTCGCGCCGCCAGCAACTTCGCCGAGAAACGCATAGCATCGAGAATTGCCGGACCATCGCCATTTGCCTTGATGCCTTTAAGAATCTTGTCGACTTTGCTGGTGTCTGGCGTGAAATCCTGTACCAGCTTAGATTCGCTGTCGAATGTCACTACTGCGACTTCGCCTTTGCCATCTCCGATGACGGGATCAATCAGTGTCCCGAGCCTTTGAATCTTCTCCAGCGCGGCGCTTGCATCCTGCGATTTCTCTATAGCGAGCACCAGCGAAATAGGCTGACTCTCGAGGGTTTCGTCGATGGTCACCTTCTGCTCAATACCGTTATCCTCGAGGTAAAAATCTTCCGCGTGGAGTCCATACACCGGCTTGCCGCCGCTATCTGTGACTAACGTTGGGACCAGGACAACGGTTGAGCTACTGCGAATCGTGATGTCCTGGCCAAGCACAACTCCGCAAAGCAGAATGACAGAACTCAAAAGCAGAAGGACGGTAGATCTGATCAAACCTGTGGCTCCATCGGAGGGCTGATACGAATCTATGATAGACGACCAGTGGATAGTATGCCGTCGGCTAGTCATGCGGTTCAGCAACAAACTCGTATCCAACGCCCCGAACCGTAAGCAGGTGTTTCGGTTTGGAGGGCTCGGCTTCGATATACCTGCGCAAACGCACGATGAAGTTATCGATCGCTCGTGTGTCTGTGTCTTCTTTCAGGCCCCAAACATTTTCAAGTATGGAACTTCGTGAAATCGGTTTTCCCTGATTCCGGACCATATATCGCAGCAGATCACATTCCATAACTGTCAGTTGATAGACCTCGTTACCAGCTCGCAGCTCCAACCGGCCGAAGTCCACTTCTTTCCCATCGAACCTGAAAACGTCACCCGCCACCGAAATGTTCGTGCCTGCCGGAGCCGCTTGAGTCCAGCTCTTCCTTCTAAGTAGGCTGCCGATCCGGGCAATCAGGATGTCGAGATTGAACGGCTTAGGCAGATAGTCATCGGCGCCCGATTCAAAACCCTTCAGGATGTCCTCCGGGCGGCTTCGCGCCGTTAACATCAACAGAGGTATGTACTGCTTTGCAGCTCGAAGTTCACTGGCAACTGTAAATCCATCTTTTCCCGGCAGCATAACGTCGAGCACAAGGGCGTCAAAGGGTATTTTGTCGCGCAGCAGCTTGGTCAGGGCCGCTTCGCCGTTATCAGTCACTTCAACCAGGTGACCTTCCGCCTCGAGGTTGAATTGCAGACCACGAGCAAGATGTTCTTCGTCTTCTACGATCAAGATATGACTCATGCTCGATACACCCGTGGCAGGCGCAACGTAAACGTGCTGCCCTTCCCTTCTCCTTCACTCTCGGCGAGCACGTCGCCTCCGTGGCGCCGAGCGATTGAGCGCACTATAAAGAGGCCAAGGCCCGTACCCTTCACTTGTCCCGTTCGCAATGTGTAAACACGATAAAAGCGCTTAAATATGCGCTTGAGTTCAGGTTTCGGAATTCCGATTCCCTTGTCTCGCACATGCAGCAGAACGGTATCAATGTTCGGGCTCTCCAGGTCCACAAGAATATCCCTGGTCCTGCCTGAATACTTCACCGCATTATCGAGCAGGTTGGCAACTGCAGTACGCAGTTCTTCAGGATTCCCGAGGAGAGTGATCCCCGGCTCTGGCCCCGCACCAAAGCGCAACTCATCAGCCGCAACCTTGTGGCGCAACCGCGCGAGTTCCAGGGAATCGCGCACGAGGGTTGAGAAATCCACTTCCTGCCAGTTCTTGCGATTCGAACCGTGGCGCGCTTCCCCAGCCTTCAGTACCTGTTCTACGGTGCCGAGCAGACGGTCCGTGTCTTCCAGCATAATGCGATAGAAGTCATAGCGCTGCTGATCTTCAATGGCCCGCTTTTGCAGAGTTTCGAGATAGAGGCGAATCGAGGCGATTGGTGTCTTCAATTCATGCGTAACAGCGTTAAGAAAACTATCTTGTTGCTCGTTACGGCGGATTTCGCGCACCAGGAAGATCGTATTTAACACCAGGCCCGCAATGATGAAACCGAAGAAGAAGATCCCTAAGACCAGCGGAACGACTTCTTTCCAGTTGATGATGATCCATGTGATGTTGAGCGCGATTGCCAATCCGACGCCAATGGCGCCTAGGGTAACGAATACTCCAATGGTCTTCGCGCGGCTCGCGATGCGCATACGATGGAATGATTGTATTAGAGCGGAAGGTTTTCAGGCTCTAGTCGTGACACTACGCCCAGTCCTCGGTCTGACAGAAACCGAGGACCTGGGTGGAAATCAGTCGACCAGTTATTAGTTGGTAGTCGAGGCTTTAGCCGGCTGGATAGAGAGCAATTCCACGTCGAAAATCAGAGTGGCATTGGGGCCAATCTCGCCGCCCGGAGCGCGTTCGCCGTACGCAAGGTCAGCCGGAACGAAAAGCTCCCACTTCGATCCGACTGGCATCAGTTGCAAGGCTTCGGTCCATCCCTTGATCACACCTTTTACAGGAAACGTCGCGGGGCCGCCGTGTTTTTCCGAGCTGTCGAACTCCGTGCCATTAATCAATGTGCCACGATAATTACAGACGACCGTGTCGTTAGCGGTCGGCTTCGGTCCGGTCCCTTGTTTCAAGATTTTGTACTGCAACCCGCTGGGCAATGCGACTACACCGTCTTTGGTCTTATTAGCGGCCAGGAATGCCTCACCTTCCTGCTTGTTCTTCACGGCTGCTTGTTCCATCTTTGCCTTCTGCTGCGCCATGATCTGACCCTGGAGTGCAGAGAGCGTCGCCTGCGCCTCCTGGTCAGTCAGCAGCATCTTGTTGCCGGCGAGCGTGTCCTTCAGGCCCTGCATCAAGATGTCGAGATCCAGATCCAGCGAATCGCGCTTTAAGCTCCGGCCGAAACTCATGCCAATGGCGTAACTTTGCTTCTGCTTATCCGTGGTCAAAGTGGTGACTTTTCCCGTCGGCTTGGTGCCGGCGTGTGCGGCAGAACTGCCAGTCGATGATTTATGTGTCGCAGTTGAGGAATGCGTACCACTTGTCGGAGTTGTTTGCGCACCGGCGACAACCAGTGCCAAGCCGGTCAGTGGGATTAACAAGAAGGTGGAGGATTTTCGCATTCCAGTATTGTCCCACACTCGCCAGATCCGAATGGACTTTATGCTCTAGCAGGCTGCTGAAAAACGGCTGATTGAACCGTATTCTGTCGTTTTTCGCAGTTTGGAATGGGTCGATGGGAAAGTTGCCATCCTGTCTGGCGTGTTGAAGCGAAGCAAAAACAGTC
>Ga0070738_10001635_pt1 | contig 42598 bp, 35 predicted proteins | sample Coa_R2_2_FD_66446 | JGI IMG/M metagenome (GOLD analysis project Ga0070738, IMG submission 66446) | Surface soil microbial communities from Centralia Pennsylvania, which are recovering from an underground coalmine fire - Coalmine... | ecosystem: Environmental > Terrestrial > Soil > Unclassified ...
AAATCCACCACGCCACCCACCTGTGACCGTAACACTAATAGCTGCTATTTTGCCAAGAGCAAGCGTTAATAAAAAAATAGCAGGAAAGCTATGATTGACAATCGTATCTAACTGCTCATCTCCAAAATAACGGGTTAGGGGTAACAGGAATGCTATTATCCCGAGTCCTAATCCTGCTAGCGTCGTTTTTAGATAAACCGGTCCAGGAATTCTCTCAACAAGGTGATCACAACCACGAAAAATAGCAATAAAAATCCATCCGGCTGCTGCCCCGACAATCCCAAAGACAACAGCCAAGGCAAAATCATCAATATTCTGTAGGTGATACTGGGGGAAATGCCAAGTGGGTGCAATTCCCAAGTGTGTAATTGCCGTAAACACTAGGTAACTAGCGCAACTTGAAACAATAGCTGGCATTAGGGCTTCATAGTACTCTAAAACATGCTGATGATGCAAAATCTCTAAGGCGAACATTGCACCACCAAGGGGTGCACCGAACAAAGCAGTAAAGCCAGCAGCCATACCGGCTAGACTCATAGATCTGACATCCTCACCCTGAAGTTGTAGACGATCAGCAACCCAGGTGCCAAAAGAACCTGTGACTTGGACTAAAGGTGCTTCTGGTCCAGCGCTACCGCCTGCCGCTATACTGGCCAGAGAAGCAAGAATCATAGAGGGATTTTTGCGAGTGTCCAGACGTCCACCCTGAAAATGGATGTTATCGACAATCACAGCAATTTCACCTGGATTTCCCAAAAAATGAATCACAAGCCCAATCACCAATCCGGCTAGTGTCATCACTATGACAATATTAAAACCCTGAAAGTTTTCGAGCCCATGGGTTATTAGTTCTAGGATATTCCAATACAATCCAGCAAATAAACCACTAATAGTCCCCACCATAGTCCAGCGTAAAACCCAGCGAGAAATCAGGAACGGATTACGCCTCACCAGCCCAAGAAGTTGAGGAATTGTCCAACGTTGTGTTTGATTAGCGTTGTTGCGCTTGTTTGGTAGCACTGCTGACTTCCTTCTTAAAATGAAACCGAAGATACAAAATATTTAGCGTTTCTGTGTATTATGTCATCCACTGAAAGATATGATATGTGTACAGGCGTAAGTATGAAAATGGGCATGAAGTATAGGGCATAGGGAGCCAATGCGGTGGTTCCTCCCTACTCCCTACCTCCTAACTTCATTTACCCCTCAAGATAGTGTATGTCCTACGTTAACAAAGTCTAAGATGCGTGCGTAGGTAGATAGAAAAATAGTTATGGTTAATCACGAAGGCATACAGCCAGAAGCAGACAAGACAAATCCAGAAGCAGATGCATCAGAATTAAGTCCAAAGGTGCGCGATATGATTAAACATCCTCCGAAAATGGATGATGTCCTCCGAGATTTATCACCAGATGAGCGGCGAGGCAACCCAGCTTTAGTCCCCGAAATGCTTGATGAACCAACTGATGAAATGATAGGCTTCACGAGGGATTAAAATATACAGTAATGTCTTTAGTTCATATGACTTATTAACCCTTGACTCTGACTAATCATGCTGCCAGTCATCTATTCGGACGAATTTCTGGATCACGAGACTGGATACTTCCATCCAGAAAAACCAGAACGCTTGACAGCTATCGTCAATGCTCTGAGAGAGGCTGCTTTTGCTGCCAAAATAGAATGGCGATCGCCTACATCTCCACAAGAGCGAGATCTCATGCCTTTTTTGGAAAAAGCACACACCCAGCGCTACATCTACAAAGTTCATGAAATTGCTCTGACTGGTGGCGGTTATTTGGATGGAGATACTTTAATTTCCCCCCGTAGCTATGATGTTGCCTTATTGGCAGTCAGTGCCTGGTTAGATGGTGTTGATATCACACTAACAACTAAAAATCCAGCTTTTGTGCTTTCCCGCCCCCCAGGACATCATGCTGAAAGAGATTGTGGGATGGGCTTTTGCTTATTTTCCAATGCGGCAATCGCGGCTTTGTATGCTCTCAAACAACCAGGAATCAAGCGGGTTGCCATTCTTGATTGGGATGTCCATCACGGTAATGGAACACAGGCGATCGTTGAAACGAACCCGCAAATTGCCTATTGCTCTTTACATCAATACCCATGTTACCCTGGTACAGGCAGAGCAACAGAACGTGGTTTCCATGATAATGTACTGAATTTACCCTTTCCTCCTGGTAGTGATATTGAAAGCTACCGATCAGCCTTTGAAAAAAAGGTGATCCCATTTTTATCTAACTTTCAGCCAGATATTCTCATTGTGAGTGCTGGTTATGATGCTAATCAGGTTGATCCCTTGGCAAGTATAAATCTACAACCCGAAGATTTTGGGTTGTTTACAGATTATTGTCTCGGAATCACTCGTAAAATCGTTTTTGGGTTAGAAGGCGGCTATGATTTACCAGCGCTTTCTCAATCGGTTTTATCTACTATTGAGCGCTGTCTGGTTTAGGGACGAAAACAGGCAAAGCTTGTGGAACAATACAGAACCGAGCTGGAGTTTGAGTGGTCAGTTCTCCATCTGTATTGATGACATGAGGCTTATGAGTGTAAATCTCAATTTCTTGACCTTCAAGGGTACGCACACCACTTTTGTTAGCAAATTGCCCTTGCTTGATGGCAAATAGTAGCGACAGTATTTGCCACCAGTGCTGAATTTCTAGACTGTACAAATCCAATCTTTGGTCGTCTATTCGGGCATCATTTGCTACTGCCATTCCACCACCATAATATCGACCGTTACCCACCGTGATTTGAATCGTTCTCACTTGGAATGATTCCCCATTCACATGAATTTCTGCTCGAAAAGGTCGAGCTTGCCAAATCACCTGAATAGCGGCTAATGCATAGGCTAGCACTCCCCACCGACGCTTTGCTTTGTCTGTGATTTGCTGTGTAAGCTGAACACTTAACCCCAAGCTAGCAACATTAAAGAAGTGCTTGCCATTCACTTGACCCAAGTCAACTTGCCGAATGTGACCCCCGGCAATAATGTTACAAGCCTCTGGTAGTGACTGCGGAATTTTCAAGGTTCTTGCTAGATCGTTAGCTGTGCCCAGTGGTAGGATACCTAGGGGCAATTGGGTGTCTATCAAACCCTCTATCACTGCATTGAGTGTGCCATCTCCACCACCAACAATCACGAGATCAACCTGTTCTTGGTGCTGCCGAATTATGTCAGACCAATATCGACAGTTTTCAGTGGAATTTTCTATCAGGTTAAAACCTAGTTCCTTCAGGCAGTAAGTGGCTGCCTTAAAGTGATCCTGTCCCCGTCGTGAATGACGATTAACTAACAACAGTGCTCGTTGATTCATTGACTTTTGTCACCTACCGCACCTAAAGCTGTTGGCATCTTCAGATCAAATTATCCATAACACTTTTGCTTTCCATTTAGACGCCACTGCTTTCTAAAGCAGTTTACACCTGTTAGGTTCTCGTCGTCTGCATCCTAGTGTTACCGTTAATCGTCTTAGCCGCAGAATGCACTTGAACCACAACTTTTTTAGGCAGAGGAATATACCCAAGTTCTAAACTGGATTGTTGCCCTTCAGTTAATGCCCAAGTCAAAAAGTTTTTCAGTACTTGGGTCTTGCCTGAGTTAAAATATTGTTTATTGGTGAGCAGCCAACTATAAGTGACTATAGGGTAAGATTGGGTATTCTTTGGATCACTGTTGAACGCAATCAGGTTATCCACAGGCAATTCAACTTCTTCTAAGGCTCTTGCAGCAGATTCTGGTGTTGGCGTTATGTAATTCCCAGATTTATTTTCCAGGGCAGCCATTTTTAGTTGATTTTGTAACGCATAGCTGTACTCCACATAGCCAATTGCTCCCTGGAACTTCTCAATAAAAGCCGTTACACCTTCATTGCCTTTTGCACCAATTCCTATAGGCCATTCCACAGTTTTAGCAGATCCAATTTTGGTTTTCCATTCTGGACTGATAGCACTTAGGTGCTGTGTAAAAACATTTGTAGTTCCACTTCCATCACTTCGGTGTATAACCTCAATTGCTAATTTGGGTAAATGTACTCCTGGATTAGCTGCTGCTATTGTAGGATGATTCCAATTCTTGATTTTGCCCAAAAAGATATCTGTGTAAACTTCACGTGGTAGCCTTAAACCAGTTTTCACATTGGGAAGGTTGTAAGCTAAGACTACAGAACCAGCAGTTATGGGTAGACTTATCACTCCCCGTTCAACCTTGGCTGCTTGTTCCTCTGTAATTGCTACGTCGCTGGCAGCAAAATCTACAGTCCCGTTGATAAGAAATTGGACTCCAGCGCTGCTTCCTATGGATTGATAGTTAATTTTTACGTTTGGGTAAAGTTGGCTATAAGCTGCAAACCAACGCTGATACAGAGGTGCTGGAAAACTTGCTCCAGCACCAACTAGGGAAATATTAGCATCATCTCTGCAGGAGGCTACAAACAAAGTCACAATCAACGAGACAGCAATTAAAGGTAGTAAATAAGCCCGTTGCTGAGATGGAAGTAGGGGTCGGTTGAACATTGCTCATTAAGTTTCATTTTTTTTAAATCATGGCACTAGAACGTCAAAACTGAAGTGGTAGCAGAGAATTTCAAAAGGAATTATTTCTGACAAGAACTGGCTGATATAATAACGCACCTGAGAGTCGCTCTACCTACAGATTTTGATGCTCTGGATCATCTCCGAATTCCTACTGTGGAATTTAGAATACATAAAAATATTGGTTTTCCAGTAAATATCATGAAAAAAATTGATTTTTTCATATTTTTTAACAAAAACCGGATTATAAAAAATTATACATTTAAAAACAAATGCTGTAGTTTAAGCAAAGCTTTGAACTGATTGATCATATACATTACTAATACAAAAAATTATGTCATTAATTCCTAGTTAGTTATAGATTTTATGTAAATATGCTTAGACATTTTTAGAATAAATTTTACGTAATACTAAGGAAACTTTATTTTGACTGAACAACAGAATCAGTGTTTGATCGAGCACAATGTTGAAACAAGTTTATCTAAACTTCAAAAATAAAAAGTCTCAAGCGACTTTTGAAAGAGCTAAAGTTTTGTTAAGATGCAATTGCTAGGCATTTCTCAACGGAATTTTGCAATCAAGGTGTGGAGAAATAAATAGCACTAGCACCATTGAGTTCAAAAGATCAAGCGATGACTACTTACATTTTCTTAGATGACGCCCTACACATCCTTGTCAAAGCCTTTTTGTTTTCGTCAGTACTGTTAATCTTTGCTTCCGTCATTGGTTTGGCAGTTATCGAAACAATAGAAAAAACAGGTGTTCGTGTAGACGCGAAGCGACTTCCTGAAAGTTAGGTTCGCTCCTCTCCAAGAGATTCTTGGCGATACAATAAAAATGCAGAAAGTTTGCTTTTTGTCAATAGCCATTGAGTGTAAGTGTTCGCACAGAAAAAATCCTGGGAACACTAAAAGTACGAAAGTCTCAAAGCGTTGCAAGATTACCCAAAAGTAGCTGAGCCGGGGTAATTGTACCGCTACTGGGACGTACACCAAGGAGCTAACTACAATGAGTCTATTTGACAAAGTTTTGGGTTCACAAACCCAAATAAAAGAAGCACTTAATCCAGCCGAAGCTTTCGCTGCCATTACCTTAGCTGCAACTGCATCAGACGGTTATCTTTCTGAAGACGAAGCTCGTGTTATTTACTCTGCACTATCTCGAATGAAGCTCTTCAGAAGCTATCCTTATGATGTTATGAACAGGATGTTCGATAGGCTCCTGACTATTCTCAGACGGCAAGGACTTGACACTTTGTTTAATACAGCAAAAGAATCCTTACCACACAATTTACGAGAAGCAGCTTTTACGGTTGCAACTGATCTCGTATTAGCTGATGGGATCGTCACTCAAGAAGAAAAGGACTTTTTGAACGATCTGTATCAAGCTTTGGATATTCCTAGTGAACTTGCCACACAAATTGTACAAGTGATGTTAATTAAACATCGGGGATAAGGTGATGAGGGAGATGAGGAAGATGAGGGAGATGGTGAGAACTCACGACTCCCCGCTTGCCATATCTCCAGCTATTAGTCATGAATATAGTAACGAGGTTCATCAACTAGGTGCGTTCAAGGCATTAAGACTTTTTAGGAGTACTTTGTGAAGTAGGTGTAAAAATATAATTTTGTGACTTTATATTGTCTTCAAAAAGTTATACGATTTAATAACTTTTGTCCTTCCAAGTGGAATTCAAAAAGTCAACATTTATGCCTTGTTCTGCCACCTTAAGCCAACTCGTTGAAGCTCTTTGTGCCATACCAATAAACTGCTCTACAGAAGCACTAGCACAATTGAGCAATGGTATACAAACAGATACCCGTATTTTGAAACCAGGTGAGGTTTTTCTTGCTTTACGTGGCGAAAAGTTTGATGGACATGAGTTCATCTCTACAGCGCTAGACAAAGGTGCCTTGGCAGCAATAGTTGATTTTGAATACCAAAATCTAGATGAATTTCCTGTTTTGCAGGTGCGGGACACTCTGAAGGCATATCAAGCACTTGGTCGCTGGTGGCGCGATCGCTTTGAGATTCCAATCATCGGAGTTACAGGTTCTGCTGGTAAGACGACAACAAAAGAGCTCATCGCGGCTGTTTTAGGTACACAAGGAAGAGTCCACAAAACTTTTGCAAATTTTAACAACGAAGTTGGTGTGCCAAAAACTCTACTAGCAATGGGCGTAGAGCATGACTATGCTGTCATTGAAATGGCGATGCGGGGAAAGGGACAAATTGCTGAACTTACGCAAATCACTCGTCCCACTATAGGGGTGATTACTAATGTGGGAACAGCACATATTGAGCTACTGGGTTCAGAAGAAGCGATCGCAAACGCCAAATGTGAGCTATTAGCTGAAATGTCAAGCGATAGTGTGGCAATACTCAACCATGACAATCCACTGTTAATCAAGACAGCGGCGAAAGTTTGGCAAGGGAAAGTTTTGACTTACGGTTTATCTGGTGGCGATATTCACGGAAAGTTGCTTGATAACATAACACTGGAAGTGGCAGGAATGCAACTGCCTTTGCCCTTACCAGGTCGTCATAATGCAAGTAACTTCATGGCAGCTTTAGCAGTAGCACAAGTTTTGGGGATTGATTGGTCGTCTTTTAAATCAGGTGTGAGTGTCGATATGCCAGAAGGACGCGCCCAGCGTTTTGCTTTACCCAATGATGTCGTCATCTTAGATGAGACTTATAATGCTGCACCAGAAGCGATGCTGGCAGCTTTGACCTTGTTGGCAGAAACACCAGGGAAACGCCGCATTGCAGTATTGGGTGCAATGAAGGAATTGGGAGAGAGATCATACCAACTGCATCAAAGGGTAGGAGAAATGGTGCGAAATCTCAATTTAGATGCGGTGTTGGTTTTGGTTGATGGACAAGATGCAGAAGCTATAGTCAAAAGTGCAGAAAATGTCCCATCCGAGTGTTTTGCAACTCATGCCGACTTGCTTGCTAGGCTAAAGACGTTTGTGAAAGAGGGCGATCGCATTCTTTTTAAAGCAGCACATTCCGTCGGATTAGATCGAGTCGTTAGTCAATTTCGTGCAGAATTCTCCAACTGAGATGCAAAGCCAGGAATGCAAAGAATTAAGTAGGGTAGACAATATATTGCCCACCCTACTTATATTTCATACTATGTATTGAGGCACATTAGCCTATTTCATGCATCTTTCAAAATAGAAAGGGTGATTTCCCCAGTATTATCTCTCTCGTAAGTATCAAAGAATAAGCCACTAATTGTTGTTGTTTCTTTAACTTCTAGTGTTAAAGTATCATCGTAGCCATTCAAAGTGTACCAGGTTGCTCCCACTTCAACATTTGTCTTTTTATTGATAAACTTACCACCATATATCCATAGCAGTACAAAAGGTTCTCCAGGAAATTCTTTTTGATCTGCTCCGTAGCTAAAAGAGCCTTTGTTAATTCTTACGACATAAATTCCTGGTTCTAATTTAGTCGAATTAGTACCCGATTGAATCTCCGAGAAGCGTTTCTCGTCTAATACATAGGCATGTTTTTGGCTATCAATAGTAAGATGCGCCATATACTAAAGTCTCCAAAGCTGAGTTGATTAAGTTTCCAAAAAAGCTACTTGCAAATAGAAATCAACTATTCACAATTTCAGCCAAGTAAGTGCTACTGGCAGAAATTTCTCTAAACATAAACAGAGAAGTTACTGCCAATAACTTGTTAGTTTTTATGCTTACTTAAGCAAGGTTTATTGTGGTAACAATTGTTAACACAATAAATAAATTACAGTTTTTTGCTTAATATTGCAATAGTTTTAGAATGTTACAATATTATTTGCACGTTAAATATCACCTAACGACCAGCAACCACATACTCAGCACCATCTGATGTATAGGCTGTGTAGTCTCCCTTGTCCTCCTTGTCCCCTTTATCCCCTTTGTCCCCCTCATTCCCCTTGCCCTTAAAAAGATTAGATATAGTACATTGGTCCCTGCTGCATCCGAGCTTCTCGTTGCTGATACAAGTCTTGGAGTGTAAAACGCTTTAAAGTCTCAACAGAGGCGGTATTAGCTTGCTCCCAAACTTCGCGAACCAAATTCATTTCAAGGGTTGCAGTATCTGAGCCTTTTCGCTCTTTCTTTTCGCCTTCCATTAAACAGACAATCTCTAGCAAGGTAATTTGTGAAGGTTCACGGACTAGAACAAAGCCACCTCTTGAGCCACGATAGCTTCGTACCAACCCTGCACGTCGTAGGCTAGTGAGAATTTGTTCTAGATAGCGCTCTGGTATGGGTTGTTTGCTTGTGATTTCACTCATCGTCAGAGGCGTTTTTGTCATCTTGGAGCTTGCTAGTTCTAAAAGTGCTAGCAGCGCATATTCGACTTTGGACGACAGATCCAAAAGAGGGTAAGTTTGGTTATTCAAGTCTCTAGTCAATATACTATCGTTAGTCGATATACTTATCGAATTTTAGCTGGAAATGGCTATTATACAAGTATCGGCTGTAGTCGCACCCAACTTATAAAGCTTAAAGTACAATTATTCTACAGATATACCGTAGATTAGCCAATAGATTCTGAAAAACTTAAGTCCCTCCTTGTAAAGATGATTGGAACTAAATTATGTTGTTTACTGATTTGCAAACAATCTACGAGCGTGATCCCGCCGCTCGCAATTGGTTAGAAGTACTGTTCTGTTACCCAGGACTCCAGGCTTTACTACTGCATCGTGTAGCACACAAACTTCACCAACTGGGGCTTCCTCTTATCCCTCGGTTAATTTCTCAAATCAGTCGGTTTTTGACGGGGATTGAAATTCACCCAGGAGCAAAAATTGGTAAAGGTGTCTTTATTGACCACGGTATGGGAGTGGTGATTGGCGAGACAGCAATAGTAGGAGATAATGCTCTGATTTATCAAGGAGTTACCCTTGGTGGTACAGGAAAAGAGATAGGCAAACGCCATCCAACTCTAGGTAATAATGTGGTTGTGGGAGCAGGCGCAAAGGTACTAGGTAATATTTACATTGGTGATCATGTACGCGTCGGAGCAGGTTCGGTCGTCTTGCGCGATGTACCAAGTCACACAACTGTAGTCGGAGTTCCTGGACGCGTGATCCGTCAAGACACTTGCTTAACAGCTGATGCGTTGGATCATAATAAATTGCGAGATGTGGAAGCAGAAGTCATTCGCGCCTTATTTGAACGGGTTAAGATACTAGAGAAACAGATCGAGCAGTTGGAGGAGCCATCATCTTTGTCTGTACCGCAGCTAAGTAACGGACAAGTCCATAATGGCAAATCTAAAACTGATTTGATGATCGAAGAGTTTCTTGATGGTGCTGGAATTTAGACGAGCTAAATCATTCTTGAAAAATGAGAATTCCGGTTTCTTGAATAAATCGGGATTCTGTGCTTGTCATTTTTACAACTCATCTAAGATTGCCATGTAAGCTTTAGTATGATTTAAATTTACCTATTTCGTTGAAGCCAGTCTAGACATTATTCAGATGTTTATCTATAGTTCAAACCATAGGATCAGACTGTGTTACAAAATCTAAGTTTGAGTTTATGGCTTTTAATCGTCGAGCTTTCCTGTTGTTATTTGGTGGAACAGCAGGTGCTGTTACTATAGAAACTTTTCTCTCTTCCCATAAGATTTCAACTTCTATTGCACAAAATTCGCTGCTCAGGAGTCAAACAAAAGTTGCCCAAACAGGTGTTATTCAACTACCACCACTCCCTTATGCTTATACTGCACTAGAACCATATATTGATGCAGCAACAATGCGATTCCATCATGGTAAACATCATGCAACTTATGTTAAAAATCTAAATGCCGCATTAGAAAAACACCCAGAACTGAAAAATAAACGGGTTGAATATTTGATACAAAACCTCGATAGTCTTCCTGAAGATATTCGCAAAACAGTGCGTAACAACGGTGGTGGTCATATAAATCACTCGATGTTTTGGAAGATTATGAAGCCAAAGGGTGGTGGAGAACCAACAGGAGCGATCGCAACTGCAATCAATAACAACTTTGGTAATTTTGCTACGTTCAAAAAGCAGTTTAATGAAGCTGGTACAACTCTTTTCGGTAGTGGTTGGGTTTGGCTAGTTCGTAACAGAGAGGGCAAACTTGAGATTACGACTACATCTAATCAAGATAGTCCCTTGCGTGAAGGCAAGTATCCTATTATGGGTAACGATATTTGGGAACATGCATATTATCTCAAGTACCAGAACCGCCGTGCTGATTACTTAAATGCGTGGTGGAATGTGATTAATTGGGATGAAATTAATAAACGGTTTTTGGGAGAAATTCACACTGCTTTCCACAACCAAAACTTTTAACAGCCCTGTTCAGCCTGTGTGGTCTGCCCACTTGAAGAAGCGACCAGATTAGACTAGTTTGTAGTGTAGTTCTGAGACTCAAATTCTATGGTGGTTTATGACAACCCTGTTGCCATCAAAGAGTATAACCACGGCACAGTTGTTTCAGTTCGGGGGAGCGTTATTGACGTTCATTTTCCTCAATACCTCCCTGAACTTAATAGCCAGCTTAAGGCTGGTGAGCACAATAACGTGGTGATTGAAGTGGTAATCCATCTAAACTCAGAGATGGTCAGAGGAATTGCTCTAACACCAACATCAGGATTAGCTCGTGGTTCTACTGTCATGGACATGGGTCATCCTCTGCAAGTTCCGGTAGGAAAACAGTTACTGGGTAGGATGCTCAATGTGTTTGGAGATACAATTGATGGAAAAGAAAAGATCTGTGGGGGACAGTGGCGATCAATTCACGCCAACCCGGTTTCTTTAGATCAACAAGCCACGAAATCCGAAATCCTGAAAACAGGCATTAAAGTGATTGATGTTCTCACGCCATTGGAACGAGGTGGAAAAGCTGGGCTTTTAGGAGGTGCAGGAGTTGGCAAGACCGTCTTAATCACTGAGATGATCCATAACATGGCTAGTCAGCATGAGGGAATCAGCCTCTTTTGCGGCATTGGAGAACGATGTCGCGAGGCTGAGGAACTCTACCGGGATATGCAAGCAGCAGGCGTGTTGGATAACACAGTCATGGTCTTTGGTCAGATGAACGAACCACCTGGTGCTAGATTTAGGGTGGGGCATGCAGCTTTGACTATTGCTGAGTACTTCAGAGATGAAGCTAAGCAAGATGTATTGCTGCTGATAGACAATATCTTCCGTTTTATCCAGGCTGGGGCAGAGGTTTCAGGGCTGATGGGACAGTTGCCCTCTCGCGTTGGCTATCAACCCACTCTCGCTACCGAAATAGCCGAACTTGAGGAACGTATCTGCAATACTACAAGAGGTGCCATTACCTCTATACAAGCAGTTTACATACCAGCAGACGATTTTACCGATCCGGCAGCTACCCATACTTTTTCTCATTTGTCTGCCTCAATAGTCCTCTCCCGCAAGCGAGCAAGCGAAGGATTTTATCCAGCGGTCGATTTACTCCAATCTAGCTCAAAGATGTTGATGCCCCAGATTGTTGGGTATAGGCACTATCACATAGCACAGGAGATTCGGCAGACGCTGGCTAACTATGAAGAACTCAAAGATATTATTGCCATGCTGGGATTAGAGGAATTATCCCAAAATGACCGAAGAACTGTCTACCGGGCGCGACGATTGGAGCGGTTTTTGACTCAGCCCTTCTTCTCCACAGAACAATTTACGGGTCAGCAAGGAAAAATTGTTGAACTGGAAGCGGCGCTTGAGGGTTGCGATCGCATTCTCAATGACGAATTCTCTGATTATCCGGAGAAGTCTGTTTATATGATTGGGACAATAGACGAAGCGAAAAAATCATGAAGCTTAAAGTACTGCTCCCCACAAATATTTTTTTAGAGGAAGAAGTCACTAAGGTGATTGCTGAGGCTGAAAACGGTTCTTTTTGTCTGTTACCTCGCCATATCGACTTTGTCACAGCACTAGTTCCAGGTATTTTATCTTTTGAGTCTGCTCAAGGGAAGGAAGAGTTTCTCGCTGTTGATGAAGGAATCTTAGTAAAGTGCGGCTTGAGGATTCTAGTTTCAACTAGAAATGCTAGCAGGGGTGCCGACCTTAAAGTGTTGCAACAAACTGTTGAAAAAGAGTTTCAAGTTTTAGATGATCGAGAAAAAAAGACCCGTTCTGCTTTAGCTAAACTTGAAGCCAATATTGTTCGACAATTTGTTGAACTAGGAAAATATGGGTAAAAAAGTAATAAAGAACACAAAGCATCACTTAAGCTGGGAAACATTTCACCATCAAGTTGGGGAAAAAGTAGCACGGAAGCTTAAGGCGCGACGCGAAAAGAGCCAGAGTATCTGGTTTGGATTGGGTTTGCTTGGCATGGTTGGCTGGTCTGTAGTTACTCCCGCCCTAATAGGAGTAGCTTTGGGAATTTGGATTGATAAGCAATGGCCCAGCCATTTTTCTTGGACTCTGATGTTATTATCTATCGGTTTATTTCTTGGCTGTCTGAATGCTTGGCATTGGGTCACTCGAGAACAAGAAATGATTGAGGGAGCAAAAAAGAAGCCGAAACAGGAAAACAAAACATGAGAGAGCTTTTTCCAATTGCACTGGCTTTGTTAGCTGGAATTGGGTTAGGACTATTTTACTTTGGTGTGTTGTGGTTGACAGTACGGCAAATTCCCAATAGCTCAAACCCAGCAATTCTGACTTTGGGCAGTTTCTTTGGGCGCAATGGCATTATTCTAGCCAGCTTTTATTTTGTCATGAGCGGTCATTGGGAACGATTGATGGCTTGCCTGCTAACCTTTATGTGGATACGGAACCTTTTGGTACAGCGCTTACAGCACTCCGCAATCAAGTCTTCTTCAAGGAGGAGTTTGAGTGATGCATATAAGTCCGGACACAATTAGAATTTGGCAATGGGGATCAATAACTTTGAATGCCACCATCCTATTTACATGGGTGATCATGGCACTCATAGTTTTTGGCTCTTGGTTAGTGACGCGGCAACTGTCTGCAGGCCCCAACTTGTCTGGTGGGCAGAACTTGCTGGAGGTGTTGGTTCTGGGTATGCGGGATCAGATCCGTCAAATCAGTGGTCAGAACCCAGATCCCTATTTACCTTTTGTTGGCACTCTATTTATTTTTATTGCCGTCTCCAATTTACTCAGTATTGTTCCTGGCTATCATCCACCTACAGGTTCTCTTTCTACCACGGCAGCACTTGCTATCTGTGTGTTTGTTGCAGTTCCTCTTTATGGTATTCGGCAAGAAGGACTGTGGGGTTACCTTAGACATTATTTTCAGCCTAGTGTATTCATGTTACCGTTTCACATCATCGGGGAGTTGTCTCGCACACTCTCATTGGCAGTCCGACTCTTTGGTAATGTGATGAGTGATACCATGATTGTGGCTATTTTGTTATCTGTTGCCCCCTTGTTCTTTCCCATTCCTATGAAAGTATTAGGACTGTTAACAGGACTGATTCAAGCATATATCTTTGCCATTCTGGCGATCGTATATATCGCTTCCGCAACAGAAGCACAAGAGCACCAGCAATCTGAGCAGAGAAATTCTTCACATGGATAATGTTAGTCTCACAGGAATGGCGTCCATCATAGCGGCAGGACTGACAATTGCTATTGGTTCAATCGCACCAGCTCTAGGAGAAGGACGGGCAATTGCACAGGCGCTTTCATCCCTTGCTCAACAGCCAGATGAAGCAAATACCATTACCCGCACTTTGTTTGTCGGTTTAGCCTTTATTGAATCAATTGCCATTTACTGTTTTGTTGTGGCTCTCATTTTGATTTTTGCCAATCCATTCTGGAATTATGTGGTAACCAAGGCAGGAGGGTGATCAGTGCAAATTGATTGGTTTACATTCTTTGCAGAAATCATCAACTTCTTGGTTTTGATGATTTTGCTCAAACGCTTTTTGTATGGTCCAATTATCAAAGCAATGGAACAGCGGGAGAGAAAAATCGCAGCTAACTTGCAAGAAGCAGCAGAGAAAACTCAACAAGCACAACAGGAAGCAGACCTCTATCGTCAAAAGCAGCAGGAACTAGAAGAACAACGAGAAGTGATGTTTTCTCAAATGAAAGCAGAAGTTGCGCAAGTACGAGAAGACTTAATCAAAAACGCTCGTGCTGAGGTCGATGCTACCCAAGCTAGATGGAATCAAGCTCTTCAGCAGGAGAAGGATTTGTTTGTGCAACAGATGCGCCTGCAGATCAGTCAGCAAATTTGTGCCACTGCGCGTAGTGCTCTAATGGATTTAGCGAATACAGATTTAGAGGAGCATATCATTCAAGTTTTCATGAATCGCCTTCAAACACTGGATGCAGAACAGAGGAAGATGTTATGCCGTTCTGTAAACTCGAATGAAGTCGTTGTGTCTAGCGCCTTTGATATCCCAAATGCAATGCGAACAAGAATTGAGAAAGTTGTGCGGGAACAAATAGCTCATGATACTAATGTTCAGTTTGAAACACTGTCAGATCTCATTTGCGGTATAGAGTTGAGAACTGATAGCTACAAGCTTTCCTGGAGTGTAGAGAGTTATTTGGCAACCTTAGAAGAAAGTTTGTCTAGAGTCATAGAAGAAGAGCTAGGGAAATAAAATTATCCGGAATATGGAAAAAGACATGCATGCTATTGTTGATAGTACCTTGGCAACCTTTCAGGAGGTCTTGACAGGCTATAGAGCGCAATTGCAGGTTCAAGAAGTCGGCACCGTAAAATTTGTAGGTCAGGGTATTGCTCGTGTACAAGGCTTACCAGGTGTAAAGTCAGAAGAAGTTGTTCGCTTCCCAAAAGACTCGCTGGGTATGGTCTTTAACCTCGATCCTGAAGAAGTTGGGATCATCTTATTAGACAAAAGTGAGCATATAAAGGCGGGTTCTGAGGTGCGTCGTACTGGACGGGTTCTGGATGTACCTGTCGGCAAAGCACTGCTGGGTCGAGTGGTAGATCCAATGGGTCGTCCACTGGATTCTCAAGGTCCAGTGCACCTATCCCAGCGTCGTCCAGCAGAACGAGAGTCTCCTGCAATTATGGATCGTGCCCCCGTTACTGTGCCACTCCAAACAGGACTGAAGGTGGTGGATGCTCTGATCCCGATTGGTAGAGGTCAGCGAGAACTGATTCTTGGCGATCGCCAGACTGGTAAAACGGCGATCGCGCTAGACACGATTATCAACCAAAAGGATAAAGATGTTATCTGTCTCTACTGTGCTATTGGACAACGCAATTCATCTGTAGCGAGACTCATTGCAGATTTACATCGCTATCAGGCAATGGAGTATTGTGTGGTGGTGTTTGCATCTGGTGAGGAGTCGCCAGGTTTACAGTTCATTGCTCCGTATGCCGCAACCACTATGGCAGAATACTTCATGGAACAAGGACGTGATGTCTTGATTGTTTACGATGATTTGACTCATCATGCACGTGCTTATCGAGAATTATCTCTCTTGCTACGTCGTCCTCCTGGCAGAGAAGCTTACCCTGGTGATATCTTCTATATTCACTCACGCCTGTTAGAACGTTCTACTCACCTAAATGCTGCACGCGGTGGTGGTTCTTTGACTGCACTACCAATCATTGAGACAAGTGCTCAAAATATCTCTGCGTACATTCCCACCAATTTGATCTCCATCACAGATGGTCAGATTTATCTTTCACCAAACTTGTTTCAAAAAGGAGTCTTACCTGCAGTCGATGTGGGGAAATCTGTGTCACGGGTGGGTGGAAAAACTCAGTTACCTGCCTATCGTGATGTTGCTGGTAATTTGCGGCTTTCCTACTCACAGTTTGAAGAATTGGAAGTTTTTTCCCGCTTTGGTACACGACTTGATGAAGCAACACATCAAACCCTTGAACGAGGACGCCGGGTTCGTGAAGTCCTCAAACAGCCTCAGTATGAACCTATGACTGTGGCAGAACAGATTGCTGTGCTTTTGGCTGTCAGTATGGGTATCTTTGATAATCTAGAAATTGAGGAGATTGCTGTAACTCAAAAAAATATTTGCAAGGCGTTGAGGGAGCAGTTACCTGATTTGTGCAAAAGCATTGAAAATGGGAAAATACTTGATGATTGCGATCGCGATGCCCTTTTAAAGGTCGCTCATAATGCAATGGCTTCTGAACAAAAACTGCAACACCAGATAGATTGGGATGCACCCAGATAAAATAGATCCTGATCTGCGTGCATCTGTGGTTAAAATCTAAAATGCCCACGATTGAGTCAATCAAGCGAAAAATTGAAATTGCCCAAGAACTTCAATCTGTTGTGAAGACGATGAAGGCGATCGCTGCTGCTAGCATTAAACAGTATGAAGCAGCGGTCCAGTCCTTGGGTGAGTACAACCAAACAATTGAAATGGGACTGCAAGTTGTTCTGAGTGCTCGTGAAACATTGATATTGCCAGAACTAACTCGCAATAACCGCCTGGGTGTAATTGTTATGGGCTCTGACCAGGGTATGTGTGGTCAGTTTAATGAGCAGATTGCTGCTTATGCATTTGAGCAAATGAATAATCTGCACAATCTATCAAAAGACTGGAAGATAATAGGTTTAGGGGCACGCGTTGTTGCTTCTTTAGAAATTGCTGGGTACTCTGTCGAGGAAGACTTTGCAATGCCCAAGTCTGTTGCTGGAATCACGCCTATAGTGCAGGAACTGTTGCTCAAAATAGAAGCATGGCGCAACGAACAGCAAATGAATCAAATTGTTTTATTTTACAACCGACCAGTCTCCAATAACTCCTACCGTCCTCATACTCTGCATCTATTGCCGATAAATCAAGAGTGGTTGCAAAATTTAAAGCAGAAAAAGTGGTCTTCCCGAGTTCTGCCCACCTTTACTATGGATTGGGATAAGCTGTTTTCAGCTTTGATCCAGCAATATCTTTTTATATCCCTGTATCGGGCTGTTGCTGAATCTTTGGCAAGCGAGAACGCCAGTCGTCTTACCTCTATGCAAGTCGCTCAAAAGAATATTGAAGAGCGTCTAGAAGAACTTACTGCTCAATTTCAACATCAGCGTCAAAGTTCCATCACAGAGGAACTTCTCGACATTGTAGCTGGCTTTGAAGCGTTGAATGAGACAACAATTTAATTTTTTGAGACTCGACCCTCTGCTAGATCTATTTAGGTGCAACTTGCCATCAATATGCTAGCCTTTTGTATTAGTGGCAAAAAAGGAGGAAAACAGCACAATGACAGTTTCTGACTTCACTCAAGCAAACTCAGCCTTGCTTCTGATTGATCATCAAATTGGCACAATGAAACTCATCAAAAACTTGCCTTTGAGCGAGGTCGAGAAAAACACTCTTGCACTTGCAAAAGTAGCAAAGGTGCTTAAAATGCCTGTGGTTTTGACAAGTAGCCAAGAGGAACGTTTTCAAGGTCCGTTAATGACTGCTTTAGCAGAAAGTCTACCCGACGCTTACCAAGCAAGAGTCAAACGTGCGGGTATCGTAAACGCTTGGGATGACGAGAACTTTGTCAAAGCAGTCAAAGACACAAATCGCACTCATTTAATCATGGCTGGTATTACGACAGACGTTTGTCTGGTTTATCCGGCAATCAGTGCAGTGCGCGAGGGTTACAGTGTTCAGGCCGTCATGGATGCTTCCGGTTCACCATTCCATCTCTCGGAAGATCTAGCACGGCAGCGGATGCATGATGCTGGGGTTGTGCTAACTGCCACAATCACTTTAATTGCTGAACTAGTTAAGGATTGGAGTCGCCCAGAAGGTGTCGAGCTACAGCAATTATTGTTTACTGAGGTGTTACCCCCTGAGTTCATTGAGAGCACTAGCACACCATATTAATTGTTGATTATTGAGCAGTTTCTGCCCAACCTCAAGAGCTTCGAGATTTCCCCCTGTTGGAGTAGCCAATGGTTTTATCGGCAAGCAAAATGCTCGTTACGCTTTGAGGTTGAGTTTTATTAGCCCGCTCTCTAGCTGCAAAATGAGGGTTGAGACAAATGCACGTGAGATAAAGTGAACGCAGTGTAGCAAAAATATTTAGTGTGATCGCCCTCATGAACGGGTAGGATGAGATTGAGGTATCTTTGGTAGATTTCTGAAGGCGATCACACCAAACAAGGAAGCAGAAAATGTCAAATCAAAATAATGTGGATGCAGTTGAAGCGGCGCTCATCTATGCAGAAGTCTTTCATGTACTGGGAACGCTTCGGGCAGAAACTGAAGACAAGTATGATGCGGCTTTCGCCCTTACAGAATCTCAAAAGATAACTTTAGCAGCACAATTGGCTCACTCGATTTTGGTGAGTAGGCAAATCAACTCACTCAAACACCCAATACTACAGTCTTTGTCCACTTTTAATACTAACGACTGATGTACAGGCATATTTAACAAGATATTGTCTGCTTACAGGTTATCTATCGGTTAAATCTATCCTCACTAAGGATTAATCAAAACGTCATACCTCTTACCGATGACAAGAGGAATCAAAAATTGATGTAATAAGGGTGCAGTTGGCAATGCTGGAACAATGACAGATCGAGTTTTGATTCTTGGAGGACGGGGGCGAATTGGTAGTAGTGTTGCGCAGGATATTGTTACTCACACACAGGCAAAAATTACCCTCACTGGACGTACTCCGGAAAGTGGAATAACTGATCCGCGATTTTCGTTTTTAGTGTTGGACTTAGCAGATATTGACCAACTACGGGAGGCGATCGCTTCTTGTGATCTTGTGATTCATTGTGCTGGTCCATTTCACTATCGAGACGCTAATGTTCTCAAAATCTGCATTGAGCAAGGTGTCAATTATATAGATGTCAGTGACCATCGTTCTTTTACTAGCAAAGCGCTCAATTATTATGATGCAGCGGTGACTGCGGGTGTTACAGCAATTGTAAACACTGGGATTTTTCCTGGTATTTCTAACAGTATGGTACGTCAAGGTGTCGAGAAATTTGATGTACCAGAAAAGATTCATTTAAGCTATTTGGTATCTGGTTCTGGCGGTGCTGGAATTACTGTCATGAGAACAACCTTTCTTGGCCTGCAACGTCCTTTTGATGCCTGGATTGATGGTAAATGGCAATTAGTAAAGCCTTATAGTCAACGTGAAACTATTAACTTTCCACCACCATATTACCACACCGGAGTTTACTGGTTTGATATGCCAGAAACATTTACTTTACCTTTAACTTTCCCAGAAGTTAAAACTGTAATTACTAAGTTCGGTTCAGTCCCTGATTTTTATAACCATTTAACTTGGATAGCTGCTCATGTTTTTCCTAAGTGGTTAATGAAGCAGAGAAATACTATTGAGTTTTTAGCTCATGTCAGCCATTTTATGACTGATATCACTAATAGATTTAGTGGTATTGGTGTAGCCGTGCGCTCAGAAATTACTGGTCAAAAAGATGGTCAAACAGCTGTTTACTGCTCCAGTCTAGTACATGAAAATACAGCTATTGCCGCTGGCTATGGTACAGGTAGTATTGCCCAACTCTTACTTGAAGGAAAACTGAATAAACCAGGAGTTTGGACTGTTGAACAGGCACTAACGACAGATTTATTTAAACAAACTATGGAAAGTAGAGGCGTTCAAATTCATCACAATTGGTTATAGTAAGAATCAATTTATGCATCTGAGCCAAAAGTTGCAGTTGGGGAAAAAGTTCTAACTTAGATAAATCCTATTATACCTATCAGAAGAGTGATTGATATTTAAAGTTAAAATTGTAAAATTTAGATTGTTTATGAATTAAGCAATCCATTTACATCACAACTATATCTAGTGAGTGGAACTTGCTCAATTTTGAAAAAAAACGAACAAAAAATAAAATTAGGAGATTAATTTCATGCAAAGAATTTTATCCACTTTAAAGAGAACAATAGGCCAAAGTATTCTTGTATTAGGTCTGATGTTTTTAATCAGCATAGCTAATTTATTTCTATTTGTTCAAAAACCTAGCTATGCAACGACATACTCAGCTAACAAACTAACACCAGAGGAAAAAATTGACCGCGCTTATGAATATAATGAAGCTGCGGGTTTTCGAGAGGAAAAGCGACAACAGGCTTATGAACAAGCTATAAAAGACTCTAAAAGCCCTCAATCTTTGGAAAAGGCTTATGAAAGAAATTTGAAAGCGGAAAATGTGCAAGAACCAAATCTAATTGAAAAGACTGAAGAACTGATTAAAGATGTGACAAGCAAATAATTCTCAGAATGTCAAGCTAGATGACGAGGTGAGTGTTAGCAAATTAACATGTCCCATGCTGTTTGTCTCGTAGGCTGTGACCAATTTACAGTCTACTGAATTTAGAAACAAGTCAACAATCCACGGCTTATAGCAGTGGGTTGTTGACTTAGGGTCATTTAAAGTAGGTAGGTTAGTGAGAATAAAAACGATTTTTTGTTAGCGGTTCACGCTAACGATATGAGTCACGATGATTTACCAATTAAAAAGTAAAGGTGGTGCGCAGAGTTCCTACGTACTCTGTAGGATTGTTGCTATTGTGTTCTGGATTCAGAATCACTAACAATCCTGGGGTAATAGCAATATGATCGCTGAGTGCATAGCGGTAGAAACCTTCTAAGCTATATGCAGTATCGCTATCTTTGCGTCTTCGAGTTGTACCGTTGGGTAAGACCTCTCGTACATCATTATTAGTCAATTTTGGTGATTGACCAAACACAAAACCCAGTAAGCTACCTTTTGTGCCAATATCTGGAAATGCTACACCTGCAGCATAGTAGAAGATGTCAGCTTTGCTACCCCTACTTCCAATCAATCTACTAGCTCCATTGAGAGAATTTGCAGGGCTTTTTGTGGGTGAAAGTTCTGTGATCGCCTGACTATAACCTCCCCATCCGAATAAGATCAATCCTGAGCTTGGTTGGAAGTTTGCTTCTATACCGTAGTGGTTAGCAGTAGTTGGAATATTACCGAAGGGTGCGTTTGCGAATAAACTACCTGTACTGTCAAATAGGGTAATACTGCGTCTTTCTGGATTGTCAAAGGTGTGGGCATAGGTTAAACCTACACCAAAGTTTTTACTGAAATTTAAATCCAACTGAGCAACTGCTGCGTATGAACCATTGGTTATACCGAAACCATTACCAGGGTTGTTGGGTGTTTGCGGAAAATAACCAAGATCCAAACCAATCTTTCCTTGAGGATTGTAGTGAAAACTAACCCCAGCACTTGGTGCAGTCCCAAGATTGTAATTGGCTACCCGGTAAATAGGACTAAATCTTCCGTAGCGAGATATAGCACCACTTCCACTAGGTCCAACAGGACTGAACAGAGGAAAACCTCTGTCAATTAATTCATCATTTGCAGCATCAATTTGAATAGAAGCGTTCTTACCTACAGGAAACTTATAGAACAGTTGATCAAGGTAGACACTATTACCTTCATCCCCATCAAACCCCAGACGACTCATGTTCGTACCTGTAACACCAGTGTTAAAAGGGGTGTTATTTCGAGCCTGTAAGCGTGCTCTTAGAAGATCTTTACCAGTGAAACTAGTATTTAGAGAAAGGCGAACCCTATCGACCAACGTTTGGTTGTCTTTAATGTCTCCAAGAGAACCTCGTACTCTACCTGATGGCACGGCTTTTTTGTCTCCAAACACACCATTTAAGGCAAAGACCGCTTCTCCAGCAAGCTTGGTAGTGGTGGAAAATTGTTGAGCTTCGAGTTGTGCTGTCTGCGTTTCCACAGCATCTACACGACCGCGCAGAGTAGCTAGTTCTCCAGAGTATTCTTCTTGTAAGCGCTGTAAAGTTGCTAAGTCTTCTTTTTTGACAAGATCAGACGTCGCTGTGGCAATTAATTCGTTGACGCGGTCGAGACAAGCATTCAAACCAGCAGCAAATTCATAACGTGTCATTGCACGATTACCACGATAGGTGCTATTGGGATAACCTGCAATACAACCATAGCGTTCGACTAAAGACTGTAAAGCTTGAAAAGCCCAATCTGTGGGTTGCACATCTGACAGTTGGGAAACAGAGGTGACCTGATCTACATCTTGTTTATCTGTGGTTAATTTTTGTTCTGGAGGAATGGCATTAGCTTTAGTGCAGTTTGCCACAAGAAAAACTGCACTGATGATGAGTGGACTCAGCTTTAGAGCTTGCAAGAAAAGGTTTAACATAGTTTTTGAAACGATTCACACCACCTGTGTAGTTAACTTTGTTGATAACTACTTGAGAATTGACAAATTTAACTAACTTGAAAGAACAAAAAAACTCAAAACTCAGAATGAGCGTAGGAATTCTTTCTAACTGGGTGGCAAGACAATGGTTTAATTCACCACTGTCTGTACGGTGTCCTCAATGAATTAGGATTTAAATCTCCAACTCATTACATTCTAACTTTTGAGTTTTGAATTTTTCTTTAATTTGATATTCAGTGTACGGAGAATTTGTTAAATCCAAAGAGTTAGTCATATTAAGAATTAGTTATGAACTTAGACATACAAGAATAAGTAGTTGTCTATAGCAGTCCTGTTGGAGTTTTAAATTGCCTCATTAGGTCAGGAACAGGAAGTATTTATATCGCAGCCTGTGCAGGAGTTGTAAAAATTAATTAAAAGTATCAGAATCCCGGTTTCTCCAAGAAACCGGGATTCTCGTGTCTCACAGGAGGAACTCCTGATCATCTATTAAATCTCTAGTAACTTCAGTCATCCTCACCTGTAAGAATATATTACGCTACTATTCCTACCTCAGTATTGTTAGGCGTACGTTCCGTGCTACCAACGTGATCTTGGCGAGTAATTAAGTCAAAGACATGATCACCAATTGCTGCCCTCACATCAGCCTCTAGTTCATGTATAACATCTCTATTTAGAGCAAAAGCGTTGTTTGCCTCATCTACAATTTTCTGAATCATCGCCTCGTCTAGAGATAGAAAATTCAATGCTTGGCGGTATTGCTCTTTAAATTCCCGTCTAGCTTCTGGGGTAGGAATTTGTTCAAATTCATGCATTGCAGTACCGCGATCTGGTGGTAAATCCATTGCTGAACGAGCAATCTTTCTTAAGGCTTGCCCACCTGACAAATCTCCCATATAACGGGTATAAGCATGAGCAATTAGCAACTCTGGTTGTGTTTTGGCAACTTCATGAATGCGAGCAACATATACCTGACCTGGCTGGGAAGGAATAATCTGCTCTCGCCAGTTTTCACCGTAATAGAAAGCTAAATCTTTCTCCAAATTCGCCTGGCGATGCAGTTCGGGAAAGTGCATCATACCAACAATAGGGTGATGCTGATGAAACTGTAATTCTTCTTCCAAGGCACTGTAGACAAAGTAGAGATCCGCCAACAACTTGCGGAAAAAGCTCTTTTCCACTACACCTTTGAGAAAGCATTTCATAAATGCAGTGTTTTCCGTCATTGTATGGGAATGTTTAGTACCTTCTCGTAAGCGAATATCTAAATGACTGCTCATGGTGAATACCTCATAGCTTAAATAATGTTGTTACTTTTGTGCAAAACGCCTATTCACTCAATCTTCGGGTTGGAGAAAAATGTCGCTGAGGTTGGCACGAGATGCAGGCAATAACCTATGATTGGCTTTCTGAAGATCGCTGTCTGAATAACTGCCCATGCTGAATACCTCTTAAGCTAGCTCTTGTTAAGAAGGGTATGGGGTATAGGGTGTAGGGTGTAGGGTATCCCCATCAATGAATTGAGGGGATTTCATTTATGAATAAATTTTTTGTTTTCTCCATAAATAAATTTAGGGGCTTTAAACCAGCTTGGGTGTAGAGTAGGGTGTTCATTTTCTGCAAGAATTTCTTTTTACCTCTACACCCCAAACCCTACCACCTACACCCGTTTTTTCGGTAATTTATTCGTTAATAAAACTAGTAACGTAGCGGCTCATCATTAAAAAACTACAGTAAGCATACATAGATACTGAGTAAAAGTTCAGTTTGTCAAGACCTAAACTAGATGTCTTTTGGTGATTAATCGTACTTAAACAGAGAAAATAGTGCTAAATGAGCGCTAGCCATAATTACAATCCATAATGACAATAAAATCTTCACATAAATTTCATATTTACGTCATATCTATATTTAATAATAAATTTCAAGATCTTTGAGGATAATAATATTTGTCTATTCTTAGATCTACCAAACTACAATTAATTACAACAAATTAACTAACTGACTTCACTGCATCTAAGTCGTAATTTTATTTATAAGCGAGGAAGTCAAATCATTGTGTTTCCACTTAGAACTTTTGAAGAGCAGCAACCACAGCATCAAACATCAGCAGGTTATGAATTTTTGAAAGGAGTGGGTCAGGTAACTGGCAGTACTCTTTTATCATTGACTATGCTGACAAGTTCTATTTTGGCTGGAGGACTAGTCGGTTTAGCAATTAGTTTCCGCAACTTGCCAGATGTCCGACAATTACGTAGTTTTGTCCCTTCTGAAACTACCTATATCTATGATATTAACGGTAAACTATTAACAAGTATTCATGGGGAGGCTAATCGGGAAGTCGTACCTTTAGATGAAATTTCCCCAAAGCTCAAACGGGCAGTATTAGCTAGCGAAGACAGCCACTTCTACGAGCATCATGGTATTAATCCTGTAGGTGTCGGGCGCGCTGCAATAGTCAATTGGTTAGCAGGTGGAGTGCGAGAAGGTGGCTCTACCATCACTATGCAGTTGGTTAAAAACCTGTTTTTATCTCCTAAGCGCACTTTTACCCGAAAGATAGCAGAAGCAGTGCTAGCAATGCGCTTAGAGCAAGTTTTTAGCAAAGATCAAATTTTAGAGATGTACCTCAATCAAGTTTATTGGGGTCATAACAACTATGGTGTCCAAACAGCAGCGCGTACTTACTTTAATAAGTCAGCAGCAAATTTAACCCTAGCTGAGTCAGCAATGATGGCTGGTTTGATCCAAGCACCGGAAGAGTTTAGCCCATTTGTGAATATGAAATTGGCAAAACAGAAACAAACAGAAGTGCTAGGACGAATGCTGGAATTGAACTGGATCAGCAAGAAAAAGTACGATGACGCTCTCACCGAAAAGATCAAACTTGGTAAACTCCAGCCATTTAAAGGTAGTACTTTACCCTATGTAACTAATACTGTGGCGCAAGAGTTAGCGAAGAAGTTTGGGCGAGAGGAGTTGCTTAAAGGTGGAATGCGGGTACAAACAACTGTTGATGCCAACTTCCAAGTCATGGCAGAGCAAACTGTTAGTAAATGGCATAAAATACTTCAAGGTGAGGGTATATCTAACAATCAAATGGCTTTGGTGGCAATTGATCCACGTACGCATTTTATTAAAGCATTGGTGGGTGGGGTCAATTCTAAAACTAGTGAGTTTAACCGTGCTACTCAGGCTCAGCGTCAGCCTGGATCTTCTTTTAAGCCTTTTGTTTACTACACTGCCTTTGCCAGTGGTAAATTTACACCAAATACAACAGTTGTAGATGCCCCGGTTGGTTATCGAGACGGTAACGGTTGGTACTATCCAAGAAATTACGACAATACTTTCATGGGTGCAATATCTATTCGCACTGCATTATCTCAGTCACGTAATATCCCTGCAGTCAAGATTGGTAAAGCTGTGGGGATGAATAGAGTCATTCAAACCTGCCGTACTTTGGGAATTATGAGTCCGATGGCCCCCGTGACTTCTTTGCCTCTAGGTGCAATTGGCGTTACCCCTTTAGAAATGGCTAGTGCCTATGCAACTTTTGCAAATTATGGTTGGCAATCACCACCCACAGTGATTGTCCGTGTCACCGATAGTAGTGGCAATGTATTGCTAGATAATACACCAAAACCTCAGTTAGTTCTTGATCCTTGGGCATCTGCAACAGTTATAGATGTGATGCGCTCAGTAGTTAGCGATGGTACAGGTCAAGGCGCTGCTATAGATCGTCCAGTTGCTGGTAAGACAGGAACAACTTCTTCAGAAAGGGATATTTGGTTTATTGGAACTGTACCCCAGTTAACTACCGCTATTTGGGTAGGGAAGGACGATAACAGTCAATTAGCTCACGGTGCAACGGGTGGAGGTATGGTTACTCCCATCTGGCGTGATTTTATGCAAAAGGCTCTCAAGAATGTACCTGTCGAAAACTTCAAGCCACCTTCTCAGTTTTCTCGCCCTAAACCGAATTGAAGGTATGAGATAAAAACAGGAATCACTCAAAAAAGAGCTTTATTCTGGACGAACTTTACAACATAACAAAATGGGCAGAAGGCATCTACTTCTGCCTTTTTCAAATGCCTTTTAAACAGCTGTTAAGTGCATATAGGCGTATGAAAATCTGGCACTTTCAGGAACTAGGCAAAGTATTTTATCACCTCTTTTCACTTTGCCTGATGACATCAGTTCTTCCAAAATCACAAAGATAGAAGCTGAGCCTGTATTACCCTTATATGTTAAGTTAGTAAACCATTTATCCAATGGAATTGAAAATCCAATATTCTCTAAAGATGTGTAGAGTGGCTGCATGAAATATTCTGACGAATAGTGCGGCAAAAGCCAATCGATATTATCTGGGCTTATTCTATATTTATCCAGAATTTGCAATAAACCTTTTATACCATAAGAAATAATATTTTCCCCTAGAAGTTTGGCATCTTGCTTAACAACAAGATAACTCTCTTTCCAAATTTCACTTGGATGTTCGACATCTCGCCAACCGTGTAAAGAACCATCAGATCTCTTCACGGCTCCTGCATACATACAAGTCTCTCTCTCATTAGCAAAAGAGACAATATCAACCCAGTCTATTCTGAGTGAAATACCATCTTGACGAGGTGTATCCTTTATCAATACTGCTGCTGCGGCATCAGAAAGCATCCACCTCAAAAAATCCTTCTCAAAGGATATGATCGGTCTGGCTTCTAATTCTTGAATTTTCGCTTCTATTTCTGGCTGAAAGAACTTCGCCGTCAAAATGCTTGATACGAGTTCTGATCCTGTAACAACAGCATTTTTACTCAAACCCGAAGACACACTCATATATCCATACTTAAAGGCTGTCATTCCTGAACAGCAAACACCACTCGTAGATATAACCTCACAAACAGGGCACCCCAGTTCACCATGCACCATGACAGCATGGTTAGGAACAAACTGATCTGGAGAGGAGGTACCACAGGCTAAGCATTCAATTTCCTCTATGGGAAAATTAGAATTTCTTAAAAGAACATGCACTGCTTCGGCTGTTAACTGTGCATTAGTGTGAGTTTGTTTGCCAGTTTTGGGATCTATGGCATAGTATCGAGATTTTATTCCGTTGTTTTGTAGGATTCGTTTCTTAGCTTTGGAGGGCTTGCCATTGATTAACCCAAGAATATTTTCGATCTCCTCATTACTGACTGGTTCATTGGGAAGAAAAACTCCTAAACCTGTAATATATGCTGAAGTCATAATGTTCTCCTGACAAATTTACAAAGGCTTAAATTATTCAAATCGACATCGTTCAAACAATGAGCTAGGACTAACTTCTAGCTAACTCCAGATGGAGATTTCAGAAGCTCAATATAAGACGACATTTTCTTATTGAGCACCGGACTAAAGAGAAATTGAATGACTGTAGAAACTAAAAGGACAATAGGAATGGCAAATACTAGATGAACTGCAAAGATGGAGATTATTATTAGTCTGCTCCAGCTTCCTCGCTTACCAAACAAACGAGCTATTTTGGCCCACGGACGGTATACTACCCGTCCAATGAACTCCGGAATGACATAGCCTGGATTGACCTCAACAGCATCAAGACCTCTGAGTAATGGCTGATTAGAAGAATCACTTAAAGTAGCAAGATTATCTGCTATTTGCTTCCCAAATCTTGATAATGCACCAATTTTCCGCTGACGGACTCCCCCCGGAGGCAATATCCCCCATAACCCATCCTTTTTTCCAGTCAACAGTAGCCTAGGTGTGGTAATAAATGTCGCTAAAGGGATACCTTGATGGGTAACAACCACATTGTCAATATGAATACCTCCTCTCTCAGCAATCATTTTCTTCATAGCTTCTGAGGCCGAGTGCCACATATTTCGACATACCACTAAAGTGATAACTTTCGTATCTTTCAAAACTCTTGCGTACTGAGATTTGAAAAAGCCTTGAATCGGTAAAGATGGTGTTAAAAACCAAACCTGATAGGCAAGAATCACCAAATCAAATTTGTCATCTTGACTAAATTTCGGTGGATAAATTTCTGGCGGCTCCCCATTAATACATTCTGGGAAAACGTCAAAAAATTGATATAAACTCCAAGGATAAGGATAATCAGCCTTTGGTTGAATACACTCCCAAGTTAGTTCGACTTCTTGTGTATTGAGATACTTGGCAAAAGATGCGGCTGCACGAGCCACATCTCCTGAATTTGAGTAATAAATCACTAGTACACGTTTCATGAGTGTAGATTAAGATTTTTTGAAAAAATTGAGGTATTTTTAGGGAGAATATCTCCAAAAAATACGTAAGTTGTTGCTTTTATTTTTGTGCAAAATAATGTGTAGACCTCTGTTGATTCATTAAAGAAAGGTAAAGATGAGGAGGTAGTTACCTTAATCAAAAAAGATATTTTCGCCTTTTTTGATGGTGTTATAAGGTGTTGAAAGTACCTAACTTTATGTATAAATAAGGTGATAATTTTTTTTCGAATTGCAAAGTACAAGAAAAAAGACATCCTTGATTCAAACTACTGCAATTTATTGACACGGTTTTCCTTCTGCCTTTCACCTTGATATATTCAAGTTTTGAATGCTAAATATTCAATTCATAATTCTGTCCAGATCTAAATATTCAATAATAATTACAATAGCTATTTTGCAGGTTATCTTTCTATAGCAGATTTACGCAAAAAATACCTATATTTTTAGGTAATTGTGTGTCTCCTACGTATTCAAAGAGAGTTTTATAATAAAGATAGAGGCATGGATTAAAATAACAAATAGCTTGACTAGTGATCCTCATACCAATGTGATACTTGGACTGCCAATATATCAATATTAGTTGTCGCAATGATCATAGTAGCATAGGTATTGAATTTATGATGGCTCTTGATAAGACTTTTGAAATAGAAATTTCAACCGATACTGCCGAAAACATGTTCATGGTTCGGCAAATTATTGATTGTATTGGCGTTTAACTAAAAACGTAGATGTGAAAGTACGTCTAAGTACTTCTAAAGCTTTCCTAAGTGAAGGATGGTCTGAAAAGCTATCTTTCTCCATATACCTTTAGCGAAATCCAACTAGTTCTTACGTTATGGCTCAGTATTGTGAATTAAAAAGAGTAGTTATTACTGGGTTGGGAGCGATTACTCCCATTGGCGATACAGTAACTAAGTTTTGGCAAAACTTAATCCGAGGTTATAGTGGTGTGGATCTTATTGCCCACTTCGATGCTTCACGTCATGCTTGCAAAATTGCGGGGGAAGTTAAAGATTTTGACCCATTGAATTATATTAACGGCAAAGCTGCTAGACGTATGGATCGCTTTGTCCAGTTTGCAGTTTGTGCCAGTCAACAGGCAATTTCAGATGCTAACTTTACGATTGATGAACTGAATGCTGAACACGTTGGGGTGATAATCGGCTCTGGAATCGGAGGAATCAAGACTACTCAGGATCAACAAAACATATGCATGTCTAAGGGACCTGAATTTTGTAGTCCTTTTACCATTCCTATGATAATTGCAAATATGGCTTCCGCTGCAACTGCAATACAAGTCGGAGCAAAAGGACCAATCTCTTGTCCGGTCACTTCTTGTACAGCTGCGGCTCATGCCATTGGTGATGCATTTCGATTGGTTCAACGAGGTGATGCACAAGCAATGCTTTGCGGTGGTTCTGAGGCAGCCATAACAGAGTTAGGTATTGCGGGCTTTGCATCCGCAAAAGCTCTCTCAACCCGCAACCATGAACCAAAATTAGCTTCTCGTCCCTTTGATGCAGAGCGTAACGGTTTTGTTATGGGGGAAGGTGCTGGCATAATCTTTTTAGAAGAACTAGAACATGCCAAAAGCCGTGGAGCCAAAATATATGCTGAGATGGTTGGTTATGGCATGACCTGTGATGCTTATCATATGACTTCTCCAACACCTGGCGGTAAACAAGCCGCCAGGGCTATAATGCTGGCTTTAAAAGAGGCATGTCTCACTCCGGAAGATGTTAGCTATATCAATGCTCATGGAACCAGTACAAAGGCAAATGATTCTACAGAGACTGCAGCAATCAAAATTGCCTTAAAAGAGCATGCTTATCGTGTGGCAATAAGTTCTACCAAATCGATGACCGGACATCTTTTAGGAGCTTCTGCTGGTATCGAGGTGATCGCTACTGTTCTGTCTATAGTGAACAACCAAATTCATCCAACCATCAACCTAAACAATCCTGATCCGGAATGTGATCTAGATTATGTTCCACACCAAAGTCGCTCTCAAGAAGTGAATGTGGCTCTGTCAAATTCATATGCATTTGGAGGGCACAACGTGACGTTAGCCTTTAAAAAGTATATTTCTTAATTTCACGTTGTTACAACTTGAGCAGCTATATGCTTTACCAGGACTGCCACAATTTCCATTGTGGCAGCATTTCAAGGCATCGATACAGGTATTATAAAAATAAGAAAAAGCCATTATGTGTTGAGAATAAAAGCCACGGCAGAACAATCTTTTGCCGTGGCTGTTTGTTCAATTAGCAGAATCATCCTTAATGAAGACAAGAATAGAATGACATATCACCACCAGCTAGGCAAAGCGTATGATTACCCCTAAAAATAGGAGAGTTTTTCTATCTAAGTCGTATAGCATAAAAACTGTATTACAAAATTTTACTAAATGAGAGATATACATAATTTTTCCTCTACTCTCCTGCTCTTCTGCTATTACCCAATTTTTCCACAGTTGATAGATAAGATTAGCAGCACAGCAGAAACAACTGTTAGAAACTTGTTATTAATTAAGCACCCTTACTAACGGCTGTGAGGCTTTATTGGTATATGGTTTTGTTAAAGAACTTTAGTCATTTTTTGACAAGAAAGCTTTCTATCGTGCTGTTACTGCTAATTAGTAGGTTAACTCCTCTGAAAATTTATAGCTCTCCCTATCGACCAGATAATTTGTTAAAGCTTCAATAGTTGGATAGTCGTATAGCAAAGTTGGTTTAAACTCACATTTAAGCCATTCATCTATTTCTCCACTCAATTCAATGGCAGATGCCGAATCTAAATTGTAGCAGTCAAAAGGAAGCGTAACATCAATTTCATTAGGATTTATTTGTAATATATTTACTAAATAAGATATTAGCCATTCTTGAATTTCTGCTTTAGTTTTAAGTTTTGCAGGTAATTCTTCCATAATTTCTATTATATGTTTTTCACTAAGCCTAATCTTTATAATTCCTCTAAAGTGACTGCTACATCAGGATATAAATTAGGAATTTTTATTTAAAATTGTTGATTTTCATACCACTCTCCTACAATATCCAAGTTCCCTGCTAGAAATTTAGCTCGACAAGTTTGACGTTGAATCTTACCACTAGAAGTCTTAAGAATACTTCCAGTTTTAAGGAGTACGATACCATATATTGGTAGAGAATACTCTGCTGTTAAGGCTTGACGAATACTCCTCAATACCTCATTGAGATTTAATTTCCGTAAATCACTTCGTTCTACCTCTTGAAGAATAACGAGCCGTTCTACTCCATTAACGGAGATAGTAAAAGCTGCTCCACAATCTGGTCGCAGTGCTGGATGGCTTTTCTCTACTGTTAGTTCAATATCTTGTGGATAATAGTTACGACCTCGAATAACAATAACATCGTTCAGTCGCCCTGTAACAAATAACTCACCATCTTGAAAAAATCCTAAATCTCCAGTGCGTAAAAATGGTCCCTCTCCAGTATTGGTTATATATGCATTAAAAGTTTTCTGTGTTAGGTCAGGTTGGTTCCAATAACCATTAGCAACAGAAGCACCATGAACCCAAATTTCTCCTATTTGGTTAGGATGACACAAAGTTAAAGTATTGGGGTCAACAATACTAACTTTTAGATTCAACCAAGTCTGACCACAGCCTACAACTTTTTGAATACTCTCCCACTGATTACCAGATGCAACAACCTTGTTTTCCTCAAGAGCTTTTCCATTAATAGGTTTTACGACAGGTAAAGCTGCTTTTAATCCTCCAGTAACTATTAAAGTTGTTTCAGCCATACCATAGCAAGGATAAAATGCCTCTGGACGAAAACCACTGGATGCAAAAATAGCTATAAATTGTTCTAATGTCTCTGCGCGGATAGGTTCAGATCCATTACAAGCAACTTCCCAACTACTGAGATTAAGGTTTTCTCGCTGTTGGGGAGTCGTCTTGCGAATACATAAGTCATAAGCAAAATTAGGTCCACCGCTGATAGTAGCTTTATATTGAGAAATTGCTTTCAACCAGCGTAAAGGTTTTTGCAAAAATGCCATTGGTGACATAAGTACAGCTAGACCACCACTGTAGAGAGGCTGTATAACTCCACCTATTAAACCCATATCGTGGTACGGAGGTAGCCAAATGACACCATGACTATTGGCTGTACACTCAAAAGCTTTATGGATAACGGCTGAATTATGCAATAAATTTGCATGAGTTACCATTACTCCTTTAGGAGTTCCTGTAGAGCCTGAAGTGTATTGCAGAAAAGCCAGGGTCGTCTCTGACAAATTAACTTCTTGCCAGTCTGAAGCTAGATCGCTATTTAGGTCATCGGTTGTTAACCATCGTATAGTAGCTAGTTCTGGATTTTCAATCAATTGATTCTCTATGTTCGATAAAAGAGATGTTGTAGACAGAACTACAGAGGCTTGAGCATCTGACACAATGTTTTGTAGCCTAAGTAGTGACTGATTTGGCCGGGGTGGATAAGCTGGAACAGCTACAATCCCTGCATAAAGACATCCAAAGAAGGCACAAATGAACTCTAGTCCTGGTGGGTAAACCAACAAAGCTCTTTCACCAAAGGCAATAAAGGACTGTAGGTGAGCTGCGATCGCTCGCGCTTTTTTATCTAACTGTTGATAAGTTAAAGAATCTGATTCAATTTCTCCATTTTCTAGATACTTATAAAGAGTGAAATTTGGCTGGTCTTGTGCTTTATAGCGTAAAATATCTACCAAAGTAGCAACTTTGATTAAACTGTGAAGGGAATCATTTAGATGAATATTCATATGAATTAAATGATAAAAAATTGCTACAAACAAAAAGATGCTATTTAGATTAAAAGAAAGTCAAAAAAGATCCAGTCAGTAATTATGCTAGACATATATTAAGTTATTTTCCATGGAGTATTTACTCATAAAATACCTATATTTTTAGGTAATATCTTGCTATTTATTAAGTCCTACTCTCTTTAAAAGAAAACTAGAGTAACAAAATTGACTGGATTAAGAGTACCTCAAGTTTTTACAAGTAAAACCATCTCACTTATGGAGATGGTTTAGAGAAAGAGTAGCTATAGGTAGTTAGTTTTAAATGATAACTACAAATATTGAGGCAATTCTGACATAAGGCAACAATGGTGAAAAAATTAGACAATAGTGTAACAGTGAAAGGAGGATGATCAACTCACTAGCAAAAACCACACCCTTCATTGGGTGTGGCTAGTCTGAGTGGATTAGTGTGATCTGATCTGCTTTGCGTAAAGAGCAAGCTAAATATATATATTATCTCTCAATTGTGGAAAAATTGGGTAAGTTACTCAAGCTACTGTTAAGAGCCTTTTCGGCTACGATTTTCGCAATAAGGTTCTAATGCAAGATTTAAATTTAAAAAAGCCCCCTTCAAAGGTGTGGAAGGGTGGCTAGTACAACTTTAAATTTGGACGCAAACAAATATCTTATTTTTCAATTGTGCAAAACTTGGGTAATGATAGAGGATCTGATTGCAAAAAATAGCACTGATATGAGCCTATTTAACAGGGAATCACATTTAACTTCCTTGGACACATTCTTTAGAAATCATATAGGTAATATACCCAATATATTGGGTGAATTTTCTATAGAAAATGAGAAATTAATCTCTTATATTGTTATTTAATGAGTTGTAGATTTACTCTAGTTTTTAGATGTGCTTTAGTAGTGTCACTTCTAATGATTACTAATTTAAATTAGAAAAGTTCCTAACGATATTCAATAACAAAGTACGAGCCAAACGTGTCAATCATTAATTTTACTGTTCACTGCTGTGCAAAATCTATATCTAACAGATTTTGCAGTATTGCTAACTTAAGAAAAAATGATTAAAGAACATAAGGAAAAGCAGTTATTAATAAAACGTGTAGGTCAGTGGCTCATAATTCTAGTGGCTACTATAACTATATTCAAAGGAAAAAGTGTTCTCTCCAGCCTTTCACGATTAGGATCTGCATTTCACAGTCCTGCACCAGAGAGGGCAAAAATGACTCCTGCTATTATTGCTGTTACTGGTTTAGGACGTTTAGAGCCTCAAGGAGAAGTTACCCATTTATCTGCTCCTACTTCTATTGAAGGGACTCGAGTTAAAAAAATCTTGGTGCATGAAGGAGATAAAGTCACTGTAGGACAAGTAGTGGCAATTTTGGATACTTATGAATCTCGTCTAGCTACTGTAAACAAGGCCAAACAACAAGTCAAAGTTGCCCAAGCTCGTTTAGCAAAGGTAGAAGCAGGCGCACAGACAGGAGAAATTGCAGCTCAAAAAGCAGCTATTGCTCGGCTTGAGGCTGAGTTACGTGGAGGAGTTTCGGCACAAAAAGCGACGATCGCTCGCTTGAAAGCTGAATTAGAAAATGCTGAAGCTGAGAATCAACGCTATCAAGAACTATACCAAGCTGGAGCAATTTCAGCTTCTGTTCGGGACAGCAAGAACCTCCCGATGGAAACAGCCAAACAGCAACTCAAAGAAGCCAAAGCTAATTTAAAACGGACTATCACAAGCTATCAAGAGCAGATTCTTCAAGCTAAAGCCAATCTCAATCGTATCGTTGAAATTCGTCCCGAAGACGTGCGATTAGCCCAAGCAGAGGTTGATGATGCGATCGCTGCTGTTCAACAAGCTACAGCAGACTACAATTTAGCGTATGTGCGTTCTCCCATAAGTGGTAAAGTTTTGAAAATTCATGCTCGTGCTGGAGAAATTGTCAGCACAGAGGGAATTGCTGATTTAGGTAAAACAGCGCAGATGTATGTGGTAGCAGAAATTTATGAAACCGATATCAAAAAAGTGCATTTAGGTCAAAATTCTACCATCACTAGCCCAGCCTTTTCAGGTAAATTACAGGGAATAGTTACCCACATTGGCTTACAAGTTAGCAAACAAAATGTTTTTGATGTTAGTCCAATGACAGACACGGATCAAAAAGTCGTTGAAGTGAAAATTAGGATTACTAATCCACAAAATAGCCAACTAGTTGCAAGTTTAACCAATTTACAGGTGCAGGTCAAGATTGATATATAACTTCCTGGTAATTTATATTCTTAGAGGCTTGAATAATGATTCTCAATATTCCTCTAGCTTGGCTACAATTAGCACAGCAAAAAGTTCGGTTTTTAGTGACTTTATGCGGTATTGCTTTTATTGTCGTTCTTTTATTTGTACAACTGGGTTTACAAGATGCTCTTTATGCGAGTGCCACATATTTTCATCATAATATCCGTGGAGACTTATTCTTAATCAGTTATCAATATAACTCTTTAACCTCTCAGCAAAGCTTTCCTCGACCTCGTTTATATCAGGCTCTAGGCTTTAATGGTGTAGAGTCAGTTAGCCCTTTATATCTTCAATTTGCAAAATTAAAAAATCCTATAAATGGGCAAAAATTTCCAATATATGTTATTGGCTTTGATCCAGGAGATTTGGCTCTTAATTTGCCAGAGGTTAATCATAAGTTAAATATTATAAAACTACCTGATATGGTTTTATTTGATCGAGATTCTCGTCGAGAATTTGGACCAATTGCTAAAACATTTGAACAAGGAAAACCTGTATTTATTGAAATATTCAGCTATAACTCAAGGATTGGCTATAGAGTCAAAGTTGGTGGATTATTTACTCAAGGTCCTTCCTTCGGAGTAGATGGTAATTTAATTATGAGTTATTTAACTTTCTTAAGGACATTTCAAGATCGTCGTTCAGAAGAGATTGACGTAGGTTTAATTACTCTCAAACCTGATGCTAATCTTAAAGAAGTTTCTAAAAATCTTTCAACACACTTACCTCATGATGTCAGAGTTTTAACTCGTCAAGAATTCATTGACTTTGAGAAGAAATTTTGGTCTATCAGAACACCTATTGGTTTTGTATTTAGCTTGATGGTAACAATGGGATTTGTAATCGGTATAGCTGTTGTTTATCAAATTCTTTATAGTAATGTCTCTAATCACTTAGCTGAGTATGCAACTCTAAAAGCAATAGGTTATAAAAATAACTATTTATTACATGTAGTATTTCAACAAGCTTTATTTTTAGCAATTTTAGGCTATATTCCAGGATTTTTAATTACTATAAATGTATATGATTTGGCTAAAAATGCTACTCTACTTCCAATCTTCATGAGCATTGACAAAGCTTTGATAGTCTTAATAACAACAGTATTAATGTGTTTATTTTCTGGCTTTTTTGCTATGAGAAGGTTAAGCTCAGCAGACCCAGCAGATATTTTTTAAACCGATGATGCTAAAACCATTTGTTGTCAACATTAAAAATCTGAATCACTACTTTGGGCAGCAATCATTAAAAACTCAAATTTTATTTGATATTAATTTGAAAATTAAATATGGAGAAGTTGTAATTATGACTGGACCATCAGGGTCAGGGAAAACTACTTTATTGAGTTTGATTGGTGGTTTACGTTCTTCCCAAGAGGGAAGTCTTAAAGTTCTAAATCAAGAACTCCACGGTGCGAGTAATGATCAATTAGTACAAATACGTCGGCACATTGGCTATATTTTTCAAGCTCACAATTTACTAGAGTTTTTAACTGCTCGACAAAATGTACAAGTTGCTCTAGAAATACATAAAGAAATTTCTCCACAGGACGCTCGTTTCAAATCAGAAGCCATACTACAAGATGTTAAATTGCATAATCGAGTGAATTACTACCCTCACGATCTCTCAGGAGGTCAAAAGCAACGGGTAGCTATTGCTCGTGCTTTAGTGAGCCATCCTAAATTGGTTTTAGCTGATGAACCTACTGCAGCTTTAGACAGTAAAACAGGTAGAGAGATTGTCGAGTTAATGCAGCGACTGGCTAAGCAACAAGAATGTGCAATTTTGATGGTGACTCACGACAACCGCATTTTAGATATTGCTGATCGGATTATCCATATGGAGGATGGTCGCTTGTTCACAGGTGAAATGACAAGCTTATAAAATGAATATTTTAAAGTCTCACTATCTAACGAGCTAAATGTACTCAGCCGAAAAAATCAATTTCGCACAATATTCATCTTTAAAAAAAGTAGTGAAAATGAGTCCATGATTACTGTTTCTAAGATTGATACCGCTTTAACCACTTTGCAACAAGAGGTAAATAATTGTGAAAAAGCTGTGATCGAGCTTATACAGATGAAAAAAAAGAGGTTTGAAAAATCTATGGATGACATCAACAAACTTAATTCCCAACTGCAAAAAAGCCCTATTGCTATTATTGGAATAGCTTCTATCTTTCCACAATCGAGAAATGTACAGGAATTTTGGGAGAAAATTCTTAACAAAGTTGATTGTATTACTGATGTACCTCCTTCCCGTTGGGATGTAGGAGCATACTACGATCCAGATCCTAAAGCACCCGACAAGACCTACTGTAAAAGAGGTGGATTTATCCCAGACGTCGATTTCAATCCCATGGAATTTGGGCTTCCTCCCAATATCTTGGAGGTCACGGATATTTCTCAGTTGTTAGGTTTGGTTGTTGCAAAGGAGGCGTTAGAAGATGCAGGCTATGGTCAATCCCGGAAGTTTAATCGAGAGCGGACTGGAGTCATATTAGGTGTAGCTCAGGGAAGACAACTTAGCTCTCCACTAAGCAATAGATTAGAGTATCCAATTTGGGAGAAGGTTCTCAAAAGCAGTGGATTATCTAATGAGGACACTCAAAAAATTGTTGAAAAAATAAAACTTGCATATGTGAATTGGGAAGAAAACGCTTTCCCTGGTATGTTAGCTAACGTTGTTAGTGGGCGAATTGCCAACCGCTTAGATTTAGGTGGAATGAACTGTGTAGTAGATGCGGCCTGTGCCAGTTCTTTGGGTGCTCTAAGAATGGCTATCAGCGAGTTGAGCGAGCATCGCAGTGATATGATGCTTACTGGAGGAGTTGATACCGACAACTCAATTTTTGCCTATATCTGTTTCAGTAAAACACCGGCTATATCTGTAACTCAAAATACCAGACCTTTCGATGACGATGCAGATGGAATGATGCTCGGTGAAGGTATCGGCATGATGGTTTTGAAACGTCTTGAGGATGCCCAAAGAGATCAGGATAGAATCTATGCAGTCATTAGAGGAATTGGCTCTTCCAGTGATGGTCGGTATAAAAGCATTTATGCTCCTTCTCCAGAAGGGCAGGTAAAAGCATTACGTCGTGCTTATGAGGATGCAGGTTTTTCTCCTGCAACTGTTAGCCTTGTTGAAGGACATGGCACTGGCACTAAGGCTGGAGACGCAGCAGAATTTGCAGCTTTAAAGGAATTTTTTAGTGAAAACAATTCCAGAAGGCAACATATTGCTCTTGGCAGTGTTAAATCTCAAATAGGACATACAAAAGCCGCCGCAGGTACAGCTAGCCTGATCAAAACGGCTCTGGCTTTACACCACAAAGTGTTACCTCCCACAATTAATATTACCAAGCCAAATTCTAAATTTAATATTGAGACTTCACCATTTTATTTGAATACAAACACTAGACCCTGGATTCGCACTCAAGGAGAAGCGCCAAGACGTGCAGGTGTGAGTTCATTCGGTTTTGGTGGTACAAATTATCATGTGGTTATGGAAGAATACGAAAGCGAACATAATTTTGCATACCGTTTACACAACGCTCCTCAATCAATAATTGTGTCTGCATCAACACCAGAGCAATTATTGGATCGGTGTAAAGATATTCTGCAAAAACTACAATCCAGCACCAAAGATAAATATTATGTAGAACTTGCTGAATCTAGCAAATCCTTGGAAATTCCTGTCACTGATGCCAGAGTTGGATTGGTCGCAGATTCTTTGTTAGAGGCTAGCAATTTATTACAGATTTTTATTGACTGGCTCCAGAAAAGGGAGAAGAGTGAATCGTGGCATCAGCCTCAAGGGATTTACTATCGCAAAACTGGCATTGCTCCTCTTGGGAAAATCGTTGCTTTGTTTTCAGGGCAAGGCTCACAATATCTGGATATGGGACGGGAAATCGCTATTAACTTCCCTTGTTTGCGACAAGCCTATGGTTATATGAACTCTCTATTACTCAAAGATGGTTTACAACCATTGTCAGAGATAGTTTTCCCTCCTCCTGTATTTGATACAGCACCAAGGCATATCCAGAGCGAAGTTCTACAGCGCACAGAATATGCTCAGCCAGCTATTGGAGTGTTTAGTGTCGGACTGTATAAAATCTTGCAACAGGCTGGATTTAAACCCGATTTTGTTGCTGGACACAGCTTTGGAGAACTGACAGCACTTTGGGCGGCTGAAGTGTTAAGTGACGAAGATTACTTTTTCCTAGTGAAAGCCAGAGGTCAAGCTATGGCGATCATCAACGAGCCTAATTTTGACGCAGGAGTCATGCTGGCTGTTAAGGGTGATCCTAAGAAAGTGGAACAAGTCGTCAAGAAATTCCCTCAGGTCACTATTGCTAATTTGAATTCCAAAAATCAGCTGGTGTTAGCAGGAGTGAAATCGGAAATAGCTCAAGTGCGGCAGATTTTGCATGAACAAGGGTATACTGCTGTGTTGCTATCTGTTTCTGCAGCTTTTCATACACCGTTGGTCAGTCGGGCACAAAAACCTTTTGCTCAGGCAATTGAAGCAGTTAACTTTAGAAATGCAAAAATACCTGTTTACAGCAATGTCACCGGAAAACCTTATCCCAATCAACCCCAAGCTATTAAAAACATTCTCAAAGAACATCTGATTAACTTGGTAAAGTTTCAGTCTGAAATAGAAAACATCTATGCTGATGGTGGTTATTTCTTTATCGAATTTGGCCCGAGGAATATTCTGACGAACTTGGTGAAAGATATTCTCGGAGAAAAACCCCATCTGGCTGTAGCCTTAAATGCTACTCGTCAAAAAGACAGCGATCGCCAACTCAGAGAGGCTGTTATGCAACTACGTGTGGCTGGGTTACATCTGAAAAGCCTAGATCCATATCAAAAACCCCAAGAAACACCCGACAACGAGCCAAACAAGCTGTTGAATGTCCGTTTAAATAGTTCGAACTATGTAACGGAAAAAACAAAAATGGCTTTTGAAAAAGCTTTACAAGACGGACATCAAGTAAAATCATCTGCTAACACAACTACCACAAAAACTGTTACTAATCCCATACAGCCCCCATCAGATCCAAACACGACTCAAACAACTCAAAACCAAGCTATATCAGCAAAAACTGTTACTAATCCCATACAGCCCCCATCAGAACCAAATGCGGCTCAACCAACTCAAAACCAAGCTGTATCAGTTTCCTCTCAGCTAGCTTTTGAGAGCAATGGGCATCAGTATAAAAATGGGCAACAAGTAAAATACTCTGCTAAGACATCTGAGATGGAAACTGTAGCTATTTCTATGTTGTCCAAATCAAATACTGTCGCAACCACTCAAGCCCCAACTGCTCTAGTCTCAGTTCAACAAGCTCTTGAACCAAAGATGCAAACACCAAATCTGAATTATCAAATTATTTTGGCCAGCTTAGAGTCTAACTTGAAACAGTTTAATCAGCATCAAGATCAAATCCTACATGTCCACGAACAATTTCTCAACCATCAAATGGAATATGGTAAAACTTTCTGCCAGTTGATGGAACAGCGCAACTTATTATTTGGAAATGACACTCCTGTTCAACAAAACCTACAAGCAAAATTATCTGTACTGGAAAGCTTCGAACGAAGCATGAAGGAGTTTCAAGCTTACCAACATGAAACTCTACGCATTCATGAAGAATATTTGAAGCATCAAAGGGAGTATAGCAAAAGTTTCTGCCAGCTAATACAACAACAATATAATTTACTACTTAATGACGATGCCACTGCGCATCAAATGGTGTTAACGGAGGCAGAGGATAATCTACTCACAGAAAGAAAGACTGATAAATTGGACAGTCCTGATTTGTTTTCTGACTCACCAATTGTTCTACCTAGCAATGGTCATGCAAACAGTAATGGTAGTAATGGTTCTAGTCATAGCTTCAATCTAGCCGAGGAAACTATGGTGGAAATTGCATCCAAAAATGGAAGCAGTTCCTCTTGGGAAAGCTCATCTACTTGTGTTATTCAGCCTGAGTCAATACCAACAGTACCACCTTTGGTAGACCAAAATATTGATTTTGTCGAACTGAGTCAAACTCTGCTTGACATCGTCAGCGAGAAGACGGGTTATCCAGTCCAAATGTTGGAACTAGATATGGATATGGAAGCAGATTTGGGAATTGATTCGATCAAACGTGTCGAAATTTTAGGGGCATTGCAAGAGTTATTCCCGAATTTACCCAAGGCGAATCCTGAAGAGGTGGGACAAATACGTACTCTTGGTCAAATTGTTGAATATATCAAAACCTTATCACCAGAAACTGATCAAGCTCAGCCTCAATCCGTGATGCCTAGCCCAACGGTTGAGCTTGATCAGCAACAATCAAGTTACGTTGCTAACCTTGACTCCACTACCAGTAATCAGTCTGAATCTGTTGAAGAAATTGTCGCAGTAGATGAGGATGCTCAGTTAACAACAATAGTGTCTCCAACAACTGTAACTATTGATTCTGGAGAACTGGGTCAAACTCTGCTTAATATCGTCAGCGAGAAGACGGGTTATCCAGTCCAAATGTTGGAACTAGA
>Ga0070738_10001636_pt1 | contig 42543 bp, 29 predicted proteins | sample Coa_R2_2_FD_66446 | JGI IMG/M metagenome (GOLD analysis project Ga0070738, IMG submission 66446) | Surface soil microbial communities from Centralia Pennsylvania, which are recovering from an underground coalmine fire - Coalmine... | ecosystem: Environmental > Terrestrial > Soil > Unclassified ...
ACCACGCCTGGAGCTGACCAGTGAGCAAGAAGGCGCGGCCACGCTGCCCATGCCTCCCCACGCCCTCCTGGATCCGGCTGGGGAAGTCGCCTCCCTGCGTGCCTGGCTGGACGAACATCAAGCACCCCACTGGGCACGCTACCCCGTCGGTTGCTTTCTGTTATTTTGCCAGGCCCAGGACTGGCTGCCGCCGGCTGGACTGAGGTTTGCCATCGCTTCTGAGGTTCCCCTGTCGATGGGGGTCAGCAGTAGCGCGGCCCTGGAAGTGGCCACGCTCCGCGCTCTAGAGGAGATGTCGGGACGTTACTTTGAGGGTACGGCGTTGGCTCGTCTGGCGCAGCGAGCGGAAAATGACCTCGTCGGCGCGCCTTGCGGGTTGATGGACCAGCTGGCGGCGGCTCACGGCATTCGGGGCGCCCTGCTGCCGATTCTGTGCCGGCCCGACATTTTGGATGAACCCGTGGCGTTGCCTGCCGGCGCGATCGTAGTCGGCTGGCCGAGCGGCGTGTGCCACGCCGTGTCTGCCTCTCCCTATGCCACGGCGCGGACGGCCGCGTTCATGGGCAAGAAGATTTTGGAGAACGCCCTGGCGTGCTCACTGAGCCATGTGACCGAATTAACTCCCGACCAGGTCGCCGAAGCGTACGGGAGCATTTTGCCCCGAGCCTCGCTTGGGCGGGACTTCTTGGCACGCTATGGCAGTGTGGACGACCCCCTCTCCCGGATCGACCCAGGGCTAGAGTACCCGGTATGGGCTGCCGTCAGCTTTCCGATCGAGGAGAACTTCCGGGCCGCCCTGACTGTCCGTCTCCTGCGCGGCATCGGGCAGGGCAACCGTCAAGAGACCCTGCAAACTGTGGGTGAGTTGATGTACGAATCCCACGCCGGCTACAGTGCAATGGGCCTGGGCTGCCCCGAAACGGACGTGATGGTTCAGGCCGTGCGTGAGCGAGGACCGTCTCAGGGCTTTTATGGGGCGCGCGTCAGCGGTGGCGGTAGCGGCGGGACCGTTGTTGTCCTCTTGGACGCGGACGCTTTGCCGGAACTCGAACGGCTGGCGGCAAACCTGTTCTTTGCCGGCAGCAGTCCAGCCCCGTTAATTGTCTGACGTTTCATTCCACTAGAGGATGGGCTTGTCGTGACACGGACCGCCCTGGAGAATAAGGTCACCCCCAGTGAATTCAACGTAAACGCGCATGAGGGTAAGAAAGCGTTCAAAGTACAAGCTTCGATGAATCCTCCCACCTGTTGGTCAGGTCCTACTCTGGAGAAGCCACCATGTACCGAATCCGTAGGGTTCCCGTAACGCTGATCCTGTCCGCTTTGCTCGTCGCTGTCTGTGGTGAAATCGCTTTCGCCCAGCAGCGTCCTTCGGTGACTCGTCCAACCCCTCCGGCGATCGACGCTCCCGCTCCCGCGGCGCAGCGTCCAGCCTCTCCCGCTGTCGAACCGCTGCGGACCGCAGTGGATCGGCCCATCGATATCCAGGACATTCGCTTGGATCTTCGCGTGGACCTGACGAAGAAGAGCGTCGAGGGAAGCGCCACCCTCCAAATCCGCGGTTTGCGGACCCTTAAACACTTGGATCTGGATGCGGTTGATTTCCACGTCAAAAAAGTGTCCATGACTCTGGGCAACAAGCCTTTACATTCGGTCCAGTACACGCATGATGGCAAGAAGCTGACGATCCTCCTCCCGACGCCGTGGTCGGCCGGGCAAGAGGCGACGTTGCGCGTGGACTATCGGGTCGAAGATCCCAAGCAAGGTCTGCATTTCTTCGGCCCAACATCCGCCGAACCCGACGCGCCGCGGATCGTCTGGAGTCAGGGTGAGCCGATCAGTAATCGCTACTGGTTCCCCTGCATCGACGCACCCGATGAGCGCCAGACCACGGAACTCGTCGTAACGGTGCCGGAAGGCTTCGAAGCCATCTCCAACGGCAAACTGGTCACGAGCAAAGCTAGTCCCGATGGCAAAAACGTAACTTTTGACTGGAAACAGGACAAACCCCATCCCTCTTATCTAGTAACCCTGGTAGTCGGCCAATTCGATGTCGTCCGCGAGGAATGGGACAAGGTCCCGGTTCTCTACTATGTTCCGCGCGGGAAAAAGGACCAGGTGGCCACGACCTTCGCGCGCACTCGTGAAATGCTGGCGTTTTTCAGTAAGCGCTTCGGCATCCACTATCCTTGGGACAAGTACGCCCAGGTGGTCGCGTATCGTTTCGGCGGCGGAATGGAGAACACTAGTGCCACGACGATGGGCGATATTCTGCAAGATCAGCGTTCCATCCTCGACCGGGACTCAGATGGAATCATCGCTCACGAGTTGGCCCATCAGTGGTGGGGCGATCTTGTCACTTGCCGCGACTGGGCGCATCTCTGGCTCAACGAGGGTTTCGCTTCCTACGCCGAAGCGCTCTGGGACGAACACCGCGATGGCGCGGACGCCTACGCCTACAACATGTTTCAGAAAGCGGCGGGTGCCATCTCCGGCGGCAAGAAGCGGCCGGTGCTCGATCGGCGTTACCCGACTCCCATGTCGATGTTCGATTCGCGAGCCTATCCCAAGGGGGCGTGGGTACTGCATATGCTCCGCCGCCGGGTCGGCGACGACGAGTTCTTCAAAGGAGTGCAGCAATACGGTTCGACTCACCGGCTGCAAAGCGCCGAAACCGCCGACTTTCGACGGACGATGGAGCGCGTGACCGGACGCAATCTCGAACGCTTCTTCTATGACTGGACCGAACGGCCCGGCAATCCCGTCCTTGAAGTGACGACAGAGTACACCCCCGCAACGCAGCAGGCCCGCGTCGTCGTCAAACAAACACAGTCCGGAGAGCCGTTTCATTTCCCGCTCACTCTCCTTGTGAATCGCTCCGGTGTAACCAAGCCCGTTGTGATTGAGCAGGACGTAACGGACAAGGAAAACACCTTTCTCATTCCTTTGCCGGGAACACCGACGCGGGTAGAAGTCGATCCCGAGCAAGCCGTTCTTGCGGAGATCAAGGAAACAAAGGGCCGTGAGCTTTGGGCGGCCCAGCTGCTTGAGGGTTCCACCGTGCCGGTGCGTCTGCAAGCCGTGCGACATTTCCGAGACAGCAAGACCGACGAGGACCGCGAGCTTCTGGCCCGTGCGCTGGCTGAGGAGAAATTCTGGGGCGTGCAGACCGAAATCGCCTCCGCCTTGGCGGCGATAGGTGGCGACAAGGCGCGCGAGGCACTCATGGAAGGCAGTCGTCATAGCAACGCACGAGTTCGCCGAGCTTGCATTCAGGCACTGGGCAACCTTCCTTCCGATCGTCAAATCGCGGAATTCGCCGCGGAGGTGCTCCGCAAGGTCGATCCCAGCTACGGCGTGTGCGGAGCCGCGATGCGGACCTATGCCAAGCACAAGGGCAAGGACGCCGTAGCCGTCCTCAGCCCGTGGCTGTCCCGGCCATCGCAAAACGACACGCTGCGGGCTGCAGCCTTGGATGCGCTGGCCCAGACACATGACCCGGCAATCATCGATTTGCTGCTGAAATACGCCAAGGCCGGCAATCCGCGAAACGCGCGCGGAGCCTCGCTACGCGGCCTAATTCAACTCGTTCAGAAGGCGAAACTCAACGAGGAGCAACGAAAACAGATCCAGTCCGTCTTGGTCGATTCGCTCCAGGGCGACGACGCGATGGCCCAGTTCGTGGTCCTCAACGCCTCGACCGGGTTGGGACCGATGGCGTCGACTCTTCTGCCCGCGGTGGAAAAGCTCGGCCGCGATGCCTCTAATGAACGCGTCCGTGAACTAGCGAGACAGACGGCCGAAAAAATCCGTAGCCAGGACAAGAACGCCAGCACTCCAACCTCCGCGGAGGTTAAACAGCTCCGCGAGGAAGTGGAACGGCTCAAGCGCGAGCAGGCCGACCTGCGGGAGCGTCTGCGGAAGATTGAGAAAAAGTCAGGGGAGTGAAATAGCCCTTGGCTTATTGGCGTTGCCGAAGCGTTTCCGATTACTTGAAGCGACGGCGCAGCGAGGCGCCCAAAAGATCCACCACCGTTACCGTGGCCAGGATCACGAGAAGAAGGGCCGAGACCTCCTGATAGCGCATGAGGCGGAGGGAGGCGATGAGCTGCAGGCCGATGCCGCCGGCCCCGACGGCGCCCATCACCGTGGAGGCGCGGAAATTGTATTCCCAGCGGTAGACAATAAGATCGGCCATCTTCGGCAAAGTCTGGGGAAGAATGCCGTGCATGATGACCTGGAGCGGGCTGGCCCCGACGGCACGAGCCGCCTCGACTGGAGCTGGGTCCGCGTGCTCGACAGCCTCGGCGAAGAACTTGCCGACCATCCCGACCGAGTGCAGGCCAAGGGCCAGCACGCCCGGCAGCGGGCCAAAGCCGACCGCCGCCACGAAGAGAATGCCGAGGATCAGCTCGGGGATCGTCCGCAGGATGTTGAGCAGTCCGCGCGCCAGAGTGTAGACCAACGGATGCGGAGTGGTATTGCGGGCGGCAAGCAGGGCCAGGGGGAAGGAGAGGGCCACCGCTAGCGCCGTCCCCGCCACGCTCATCGCCACGGTGTCCAGAAGCGGCCTTCCCCAGTTCCGGGCAGCCCGAAAGTCGGGTGGAAGCATCTCGCGCACAAGTTGAGCGATGCTCGGCAGTCCTTCGGTCAACCGGCCGGCGTCGAACAACCCCACATAGGCACAGGCGCCGAGAATGATGATGACAACCAGAGTCGTCCAGACGGCCGAACGCAGACCCTGCCGTCGCTGTGCGGCGAGAATGTCTTCGTAGCTCGACCCTTCGCTACAGATCATCGTTTACCTTTTGCACTCCAGCAACGTGGATCGGTTAGCCGCGACGCGCAGCGGAGCGCGAACGCTCCGCTGCGCGTCGCGGCTAACCGAAACTAAAACTTGCTCAAGTCCAGGTTCAGCAGCTTCCCCAGATCCCGAATCACGTCGTAATCCTGGTCGCTAACCGGGCCAAATCCTTCGGCTTTGAAGGGCCGGAGCACCTCGGGATCATGCAGAGATAAAAATGCCTTGCGGATTCGCTCTTTCAGCTCCGACTTCAGATCCGAACGCATGGTCCAGGGATACTGGGGGTAGAGGCGGGACTCCTGCAAAACCCTGACCTTATTTCGATCGATGATTCCGCGCTCAAGCAGGGACTCGAAAATCGGCTTGCTCAGGCCGCCCGCCGGTGCTCTGCCGGTCTGCACCGTAAGGGCGACTGTATCATGGGCACCGACAAAGCGCGCCTGGTAATCGACGTCCGCAATCAACCCTTTTTCGGCAAGCATCCCCCTGGGGATGAGATGACTGGAGGTGGAGGCGGTATCGCCGAAGGCCACGTCCTTGCCCTTAATGTCGGCCACCGAGTCGATGCCGGCGGCGACATTGGCGATCAAAACTGCCTTGTAGGTAGTGCCGTCCTTGGTTTTCAGAGCGGCGAACGGCTCGATCTCCGTTTTTTGCCGAGCCAGGACGTAGGAGAGCGGGCCGAAATACGCCACGTGAATCCGGCCATGCCGCACGGCCTCGATCATGGTGGAGTAATCGGTCGTCACCACCAGCTCGATGTCGCGGGCCAGCTCGCGCTGGAGGTATTCCTTGAGTTTCTCGTTATTCGCGATGACCGTGCTGGGACTCTCATCGGGCAGCAGGGCCACTTTCAAGGGATTGGGATCGCTCTGTCCTCCGGAGCCGGCGCCCGAACCGGCGCAGCCGCACAGAAGGAGTGGGAAGCAAACCATAAAGAAAATCGTGCGGTTCATCTGGCGTTTCCTGGAAGAAGGGCAGGAGGAGCATCGCTCTCTACCTTGGCGGCGATGGTATCACTGGGGTCAGAAGGCAGCGCAGCGTAAATTCGGTTGCACACTTCGGGAAGGAGTTGTCCGGGAACTCCATCGAAGACGATGCGGCCCCGGTTGAGGCCAACGACCCGGTCGGCATAAGTGCGGGCCATCTCCACCTGGTGCAAGCTGACCACGGCGGTGATGTCGTCCTCCTTGCAGATCTGGTGGAGCAGTCCGAGGATTTTGTGGGCAGTGCCGGGATCGAGACTGGCAACCGGTTCATCGGCCAGCATCAGCCTCGGCCGCTGGGCCAAAGCCCGCGCGATCCCCACACGCTGCTGCTCGCCGCCGCTGAGATTGTCTGCCCGCTCCAAGGTCTTGTGCAACAGGCCGACCCGATCCAGGCACTCCAGTGCGATGCGGCGCTCCGCCCTCGCCAGAGGGAACAGGGTTCTCCAGAACGGGTGATAGCCAAGTCGCCCCATTAGGACGTTCTGCAGGGCCGACTGGCGAAGGATCAGGTGGTGCTGCTGGAAGACCATCCCGGTACGCTGCCGGTGGGAGCGCAAGGTGCGGCGATCCTTGAGCGGGCCGAGATCGTCTGTTTCGATGGTGCCGCGAGTCGGCTGACGAAGGAGGTTGAGGCAGCCCAGCAGGGTCGATTTCCCCGCCCCGGAAGGGCCGAGCAGGACAGTGAATTGACCGCGCGCGAAGGCGAGCGAACAATCGCGCAGGGCAGCCTGGCCATTGGGGAAAATCACAGAAACATCGCGCAGTTCAATCATCGTCCGGTCATTGCCGAAATAGAATAGTTAAGCACGACTTCATGAAGATTTGGCAAAGAAAATGTGAAGGTGCCCAAAGAGCCGAAGAACACCATCGCGTTCGGTATGCCTTCTATGTGGGAAAACCAAGTATCCCGGCTCTTGCCATTCGTATTCAATCGGTTACGCTGGCAGCAGCCGCCCGTCTTGTCCCACCATTCGCAAGGAGATGCCGACATGATTCGTTCGCTCGTTGCCTGCCTGATTAGTCTGATCTGCGTTTGGTCCAGCGCCGCCGACACGGTTCGCCAGAAGCTCTACGTCACCAATAGTGCCGGCGATGACATCACCGTCATCGATATCGCCACGAACAAGCCCATCACCAACATCCAAGTCGGTCCCAATCCGCATGGCATCGCCGTGCCTGCCGCGCAAAACTTTATCCTTGTCACGATCGAGGGCAAGAAACCCGGTGAACTGGTGTGGATCGATCCACGCACCGATAAGATCACACAACGCATTGAGGTTGGTCCCGCGCCGAATCAGCTCGCGGTGACGCCCGACGGCAAGATCGCCTACGTGCCATGCAGTGATGGCTACTGGGATGTCGTCGATGTTCGCGAACGCAAGATCATCAAACGTATCTTCACCGGCGGCCGGCCGCACAACACACTCTGCTCCCCCGACGGCAAACACATGTATCTCGCGCCGATGGGCGCGCCCAAGCGTGTGACCATCACGGACACCGCCACCCACGAGATTCTCGGCGAACTCCCGTTCAGCGATTCGGTTCGGCCCATCGCGTTAACAGCCGATGAAAAGCGCTTTTTCGCCAACGTCGATGGATTGGTCGGCATTGAGGTTGCCGATGTAGCCAATCGCAAGAAGATCTATCGCATTGCCGCCGAACTGCCCGAGGAACAGCGGAAGATCGCCAGCCGAAGTCATGGACTCGCTATTCGTCCCGACCAGAAGGAACTCTGGGAGTGCGATGTCGAACATCACGACGTTCATGTCTACGACATCAGCGGCGATAAGCCCAGGCAGATTGCCACGATTCCCATCGGCACGCGAATCTACTGGCTAACGTTTACTCCGGACGGCAAGACGTGTTACGTGGCCGCGCGCGGCGGCAATGCCGTGGCCGTGGTCGATACGGAGACGAAGAAAGTGACGACACGCATTCCGGCAGGGAAGGAACCCAAGCGCCTCGTTGTGGTAACGTTGAAGAACTAGTCCGATCCGCGCACGCAGCGCAGCGGAGTAAGCGGCCGCCCCTTGCAGCCGCTTACTCCGCTGCGCTGCGTGCGCGGATCAGAAGCACCAAAAGGGACTGGAGCCATGCGTCGAATCCTCTTCGCCGTCCTTGCCGGGTCCTTACTGTCCCTTCTCGTCCTTTTCTTCTCATCGTCTTCTCTGTGTGATGAATCCTCTCAACCCCATCGCAGTCCGGTGGACGTGGCGTTACTTCCGGGGGGCCGTCTGGCGCTGACGGCCAACCACACGGCGGATTCGCTATCGCTCGTGGATCTTTCGGCCGGCAAGGTGCTGGCGGAGCTGCCGTGCGGCCGTAAACCCGTGGCGGTTGCCTGTTCGCCGGACGGACGCCATGCCGCCGTCAGCAATCTGTGGTCCGGCACGCTCTCGCTGTTCAATTTGGAGGGAACGACGATTAAACCGGCCGGCGTTCTCTCGGTCGGTGTTCATCCGCGCGGGCTGGCGTTCTCGGCAAAGGGGCAAGTTTATATCGCCCTGGCCGGCAGTAATGAAATCGCGGTCCTCGACTGGGACCGTCGCAAAATCGTCGGGCGCTGGCCGGCGCCGCGCGAGCCGCGTCATCTGGCGTTGTCGCCCGATGGCCGATTTCTCGCCGCCGCCAGTAGTCTTTCGGCACAAGTGCGCCTCTGGGACTCGGCCTCCGGTAAACTTTTGTGGACGCGGAAAATCGAAGATGCCTTCAACCTGCGGAGCCTGGCTTTCACGTCGGACGACAAGGCGTTAATCTGTGCTCATGTTGTCAAGCGTTCTTTTCCCGTATCACGTGAGAACATCGATAAAGGCTGGGTGACGGACAGTCGGCTCACCCGCTTGCCGTTGGACGCGCGGGCAGTGCCGCCCTTGGAGCAAGTCGCGCTGGATAAACACGGGCAGGCCGTCGGCGACCCGCACGGCGTCGCCTTCGATCCGTCGGGGCGTTATTTGGTCGTTACGGCCGGCGGCACGCATGAGATGTTGATCTTCGAGGCGGCGGCGCTGCCTTGGAGCGGCGGCGATCCTGGCGATTTCATCGACGATAGGCTCACGAAGGACGATGGCAAATTGCGCCGTTTGCCGCTGGAAGGCCGACCGCTCGCTGTGGCTTTTCTCCCCGGCAGTCATCAGGCCGTGGTCGCCAATTACTTGCGCGATATCCTGCAGGTCGTCGATGTCTTCGCCAGCCGGGTTGTGCGGACAATTCCACTCGGCGGTCCCGAGCATCCGTCTTTGGCTCGACAAGGGGAAGCGCTTTTTTACGATGCGCGCCGCTCGCACAATCAATGGTTCAGCTGCAATACCTGCCACGTGGACGGCCACACGTGCGGCCTCGCCTTCGACACACTCAACGATGACTCCTACGGCAATCCCAAGCTGACGCCGAGTCTTCACGGCGTCGAGCGAACCGCACCCTGGACGTGGCACGGCTGGCAGAAGGATCTCGGCGCCGCCGTCGAAAAATCCTTCACCCAAACGATGTTCGGCCCCAAACCAAGCGTCGAGGAAGTTCGCGCTGTCGTCGCGTTCCTGGGATCGCTGGAGCATCCTCCGAATCCTCATCGTGTCGCTGACAACAAATTGTCAGTGGCCGCGACACGAGGGCAGGCACTATTCACGGGCGCTGCGCGGTGCAGCCGTTGCCACGTTCCGCCGGAGTACACAACGCCCAAGAACTACGACGTGAATTTGGAAGCCGATGGTAGCCCGTATCGCCGTTGGAACCCGCCCTCGCTGCGCGGCCTATGGGAGCGCGGGCCGTATCTGCACGATGGCCGTGCTACTACACTCGATGAACTCTTACAGGATCCCCACTCGCCGGAGAAGCTCGGCGGACATGCTCTGACGCCCGAGCAGCGGCGCGAGCTTGTTGCGTTCCTTGAATCGCTGTGATTGTCCGAGGTGGTCCGGACCCATTGCCGAATGAACAAGTGCTCGGCTTCAACGAGAACCATGCTGCCTCCTTCGGTCTATGAGACGCTCTGTTTCCGCCCAAGCGTTTGTAACGCTGCCATTAAAACCGGCAACGTTAAGGATGATCGCATCGCTCCAAAGGAAAACGCACTCCCCACTTCTCGATCCCACGGGGAACGAGAGGTGGGGAGTGCGTCTTTTTTCCTCTCTCAAAACAGGATAGAAATCCGTTCACTCGCTTGAGTACCTCGGGGCTCGAATACTTATTTTGTCTGTCGTTCCGTCTGCTTGGGTTGCATCCAGTTTCCGAATTCCGGTCGGTGCAAGTTGATGCCGGCCGGAGGGGTCCAGCCCAGGCCATCGGCCTCTCGGAGCAGCTGATCCAGTCGATTATCAATTATCGATCGTCTTGCTCTGTCGCGTTTTTCCATCAGTTCTCGCACTTTTTTCAGGCGTTCTTCCACGCGCTTCAGCTCCAGGTCTCGACGTTTCTGTTGCGCGTCGAATTCCTTTTCCAACACCTTCGACAAATCGGACTTGATCCCAGACCGTTTTGCCTCGCCTTCCGTGTGGGCGTAAGTCTCGATCAACTTTGCGACGTGCTGTTCTGCCGCGGCTTCTTCTTGCATCAACTTATCCATTTCCGAATCGGCCCCATGCCGATGATTGAGTTGAAAGAATGGGTTCTCGGGAAGGGTCACGCCAGGCTCGACCTGGATGGGGTCTTGTCCTCGTGCGCTGAGACTCACGATGAGTCCATAGCCGATCAGGAGGCTCACCGATGCAAGAATCAGGATACGTACAGATTTCATTACCAAGCTCCTTTTTTCCGTTGAGAAGGAAATCGACCCATTACTTTTTGGGCGTTGATCCGCCCAATTCACGTTCAAGTTTTTCGAGACGCTGCTCCGCTTCGATAAGCCACGGCAACGCCGAATCGTTGGACTTCGACGGCGGCAGCGGTTTCCGCAACTCGGCCTCCAACTCCTGACTTTGCCGGCGAACTTCATCCAGTTCGCTCTCAAACCCAATCTCTTTTCCAGGATTTGTGGGCATGGGTTCGGCTCTATGCGGATTCGGATTGCTCTCGTCTATCGCTTCCTGAGAAGGGGAGAACCAATCGGCAAGCAATTTCCAGCTCAAATGGGCAAGCGGCTTCCAGTTCAAGGCCGTTACACTCACTCCGCTTAGGGCCAGGAGAAGAAGAGCGCCGATCAGCCATCCAGAACGACGCGATGGCCGCCCCAGGGTGCGATGCCCGGCGATGAGCGGGGGCAAGGGATGCGCCTGCGGTTGCTGCACATGCGCCAGACAGCCTCCCAGCAGTTCAGCGACCTCGGCCGCACTTTGGAAGCGGTGCTCCGGCGCTTTGGCATGGAGCTTCTCGATGATGCCCGCGAGCCAAACGGGAATGTCGGGGTTAACTTCGCGCACCGGACGCGGCTGTTCATCGCGGATGCGAAGGAGCACTGCCATCGCCGAGTTTGCACGGAACGGAGCGTGCCCGGTACACATGGCGTAGAGCGTGCTGCCCAGGCTGAACAAATCACTGCGATGGTCCACCGGCTCGCCCCGCGCCTGCTCCGGAGACATATACGGCGGTGTGCCGGCGATTACGCCGCTCTGCGTGAGGCTCGCATCATCCATGGTCCGCGCCAGGCCGAAGTCCGTAATACGAACTCGCTGCACGCCATTTTCCAGCAAGATATTCGCGGGTTTAATATCGCGATGCACTAATCCTTGGGCGTGGGCCGCGGCCAAACCGAGCGCCGTCTGCGTGCCGATCCGCAGGATCTCTTTCACCTCCTGCGGCCCCTCGGAATCCAGACGCTGCTGGAGCGATTGGCCCGGCACATAGGACATGACCAAATAGGGCAAGCCCTTCCAGGTGTCCACGCTATGAATGGGCACGACATGATCGTGAACCACGGCGGCCGCGGCCACGGCTTCTCGTGCAAAGCGCTTCCGGGCCGCGCCGCTTGAGGCCAGATGCGGCGCCAGGACTTTGATTGCCACCGGACGATTTAACGAGACATCGAACGCCTTGAGGACGATGCCAAAACCCCCTTGGCCGAGAACCTCCGTGATCGCGAACGAACCGAGCTTGCCCAGGTGCGCAGGATCCTCGGCTTCATCGAGGAAATCCAGTGAAATCCCATCCGCGCGAACATCAGGTTCCCCCGTGGCATCAATGTCCTTGGGTTCGGCTCCATGTACGGATCGGGTCGGCTCTTCCGCAACAACCTGGCGTAGCCGCTGCCACCAAATGCTCTCGGCCGCCAGCGTTTCCAGCGCATTTTGACATTGGGTGCATCCATCAAGGTGCTCGACGACCTCAGCTTGCTGCTCGCTGCTGAGGCTATCACTGAGGAGCAGCCGTAACCGATTCGGATTGCAGCCGGGGGAACGTGCGACCATGATGCGCTCCTGAACAGCTACTCTTTCCCTTCGACCTGGGCGATTTTCTCCCGCAGCCGGGCCATGATTCGGCTCTTATAGTGGTAGACCGTACCTACGGTCGTCCCGACAGCCGTAGCGGTCTCCGCCGCGGATCGGCCCTGCACGCCGACTCGAATAAAGACACTCCAGGCCAATTCCGAGAATTCTCCCTTCACCTGATCCATCGCCCATTGAAGCAACTGCCGTTGGTACTCACCATCGAAACACGCCGAGTCTTCGGCAGGTGGAGCTTCCAGCGCCTCCAGCAGATTGCGCAGGTCGGTATCTCCCGTCCCACGCGGTTGGCGGGCTTGACGGATGAGAAAGTTCACCGTCAGATTCCGCGCGATCGTAAAGAGCCAGCCGCGGAAAGAACCGCGGGCGGGGTCGAAGGCCTCTCGCTCCAGGGCGCGGGCGATAGCTTGAAAAATCTCCTGTGTCAGGTCCGCGGCATCGGCATCTTGCAAACCTCGTTGACGCGCCAAACGGCGCACCAAGGGTGTATAGATCTCGGTAAACTCCCTCCACGCCTGTTCATCCTGAAGATTGCGGAGGCGGGCCAGGAGGCTCAACCGCGTCGTCGGCGTTTCGTTCATCCCGTGCCCTCCACTAGGGATTACAAGCCAAGAATGAATTCCTGAGTGATTTTCTTGAAAAACTTAGGACCATCGAATCATAACGTGCCTCAAGTTCATTTGCCGGGAAAAACGTGATTTCCGTCATTGTTGCTTGAACCACGAACCGAAACATGACAATACGACACAATGGCAAAGGGATAGGGTGAGCGGACTGGGGGATAGAGGATGACAAGGTCGCGGATTCTAACGGCGTGTCTGGCCGTGTTTGCGATCCTGTCGCCGTGTCAGGCCCAGGAGGAAGCACCCGCTCCTCGACCGCTGACGCCTGGCGCTGCTGATGTTCCCGCCCCTTCCCCGGTTACTTCTTTTCCCACGGCAGGCGGCAAGCCCTATCCCATCAATCTGCCGACGGCGATGAAGCTGGGCAATGCGCGCGGTCTTGACATCGAACTGGCGTCGAATCGGCTGCAACTGGCTGCCGCCCAGCTGCAAGGCGCGAAAGTCCTGTGGCTGCCCAATCTGATCCTCGGCACCGACTACTACCGTCACGATGGCCAAATCCAGGACATCGCGGGCCCCGTCTTCGGCACCAGCAAGTCAGGTTTCCAGATTGGCGGCGCGCCCTTCCTCGTGTTCAATTCTGCCGACGCTATCTTCCAACCGCTGGCCATCCGCCAGACGGTGCGCGCTCGCCAGGCTCAGGTACAGGCCGCAGCCAATGACACCCTCTTGGCTCTCACCCACGCTTACTTCAACCTCCAACAAGCGCGCGGCGAGCTGGCCGGCTACCGCGATGCTCTCCAATATGCCGACGATTTGCTGCGCCGCCTGGACAAGCTGGCTCCCGGCCTGGCGCCCACGCTGGAGGTGAATCGCGCTCGCTCCCTGACCGCGCGGCTGCGGCAAACGTCGCTTCAAAGCGAAAACAACTGGCGCGCCGCCAGCGCCGAATTGCTGCGCGTCCTGTACCTCGATCCCACCCTGGTGGTCGAGCCGATCGAGCCGCCGCATCTGCGCATTCCGCTGCTGCCGCTCGATAAGCCGGTGGACGATCTTGTTACCGTCGGCTTGACCAACCGGCCAGAGTTGGCGGCCCAACAGGCGCTGGTGCAGGCGTCGTTGCGGCTGCTCAAACTGGAGAAGATGCGTCCGCTGATGCCCAGTGTGCTGCTTCGCGGCTTCTCGACGCCGGTGGTCGGTACCCTGGGCGTGAGCTTTTTCGGAGGCGGCCAGAACAGCAACCTGAGCAACTTCGGCATCCGCCAAGATTGGGACATGCAAGTCATCTGGACGCTGCAAAACCTTGGCTTCGGCAACCGGGCGCTGATCCGCCAGCGCGATGCGGACCGACGCGCCGCTCTGACCGAGTTGTTCCGCGTGCAGGACCGTGTGGCGGCGGAAGTGGTGCAAGCGTATTCGCTGGCGCAGACCGCGGAGGGGCGCATCCGCGAGACAGAGACGGAGCTACGGGAAGCGCAGACGTTGGTGCGTGAAAACTTGGCGGCGTTGGGGCAAACGCAGCGTCTGGGCGAAGGCGGCCCGATCCAGCTCGTAACGCGGCCGCTCGAAGTCGTGACTGCCGTTCAGATGTTGCAGCAAGCCTACGCGGATTTCTATCTGTCGATCAACGATTACAACCGGGCGCAATTTCAACTTTACCGGGCGCTGGGCAATCCGGCCCAGTCCCTGGCATCTCTGCCCGAGCCGCGACCGTCAGGGAGCGGCACCGTCCCCGTTCCCTGACGGTCGCGGCTCTCCTCTTGTCGCTCATTCACTCGCCGGCTAATATGTCAGAACCCGACATCGGAGTCCGACATATGGCCGACGATCCGATCACCCGGCATTTCTTCAACGGCTTCATCCGGCTGCACATTCTTTATCACGCGGTCAAGGAGCCGATCTACGGCGCCGAAATCACCGAGGAATTGGTGCGGCACGGCTATCGTGTCAGCCAAGGCACCCTCTATCCGACGCTGCATTTGCTGGAGACCCTGGGCTATTTACGCAGCCGGACGCAACTGGTACAGGGCCGGCGGCGCAAATACTATCGAGCCACGGCAGCAGGCAGGCGCGTCCTGAATGAAGCGTGCGGCAAACTTCAAGAATTGGTAGCCGAAGTTCTTGAGGATCACGATGAGCCGTTCCAGACCATTCGCCGCAAACGCCGCGATCCGGGCACGGAGTCACTGAAATGAATCCCATCGTTTTCGCGCTGCGGCATCCTTATACCGTGATGGTGGGGGTTATTGCTCTCGTTCTGGGCAGCGCCCTCGCTCTGACGCGCATGCGCATCGACATATTTCCCGTCCTCAATCTGCCGGTCATTTACGTGGCCCAGCCCTATGGCGGTCTTGATCCGGCCCAGATGGAAGGATTGATCACCAATTACTACGAGTACCACTTCCTCTACGTAAGCGGCATCCACCACGTCGAGTCGAAGAACGTGCAGGGCGTGGCCCTCATGAAGCTGTTCTTCCACCCCGACACCAACATGGCCCAGGCCATGGCCGAGACGGTCCAGTACGTCAATCGATCGCGCGCCTTCATGCCTCCCGGCACCGTGGGGCCGTTCGTCATGCGCTTCGACACGGGCAGTGTGCCGGTCGGCTACTTGGTGATGTCAAGCAAGACAAAAAGCATCGGCGAAATCCAGGATCAAGCACTGTTCAAAGTCCGGCCCATGTTTGCCAGTTTGCCGGGCGTTTCAGCGCCACCTCCATTCGGCGGCAATCAGCGCACTATCGTCATCAACGTCGATCCCAAGCGATTGCAGGCTTACAATCTGTCGGCCGACGATGTGGTGAAGGCCTTGAACAACGGCAATCTCATCAGTCCTTCCGGCAATGCGCGCATCCAGGATCAGATGCCCATCGTGCCTGTCAATGCGATGGTCAAGGATCCCAAGGAACTGGGTTCCATCCCACTGCGGCTCGGAGAGAACGTCTATCTGCGCGACCTGGCCACAATCGAAGACAGCACCGACATCCCCACGGGGTATGCCCTGGTCAACGGCAAGCGGGCCGTCTACATCCTTGTCACCAAGCGGGCCGAGGCTTCGACTTTATCGGTGGTCAACGAAGTACGCACCAATCTTCCGCGCATGCGCGAAGCGGTTCCGCCGGACATCGATGTTGATTTCGTCTTCGATCAGTCGCCGTTCGTCACGCGCGCCATGTGGGGCATCGGCATCGAAGGATTGATTTGCGCCGCGCTCACCGGTCTGATGGTTGTGCTGTTTCTGCGCGACCTGCGAAGCGTGATTGTGGTAGTGCTGAACATCCCTTTCTCGCTCCTGGGTTCGATAATGGCGTTATGGCTTTGCGACCAGACGCTCAATCTGATGACGCTGAGCGGGCTGGCGCTATCCATTGGCATCTTGGTGGACGAAGCGACGGTCGAGGTTGAGAACATCCACACGCAGTACGAGCACACGCCGTCGATCGCGCGCGCGGTGCGGCTGGGCAACCACGAAACGGCGGTGCCTCGGCTGTTGGCCATGCTCTGCGTCCTGGCGGTGTTTCTACCGACGTTTTTCATGCAGGGATCGGCCCGCGCGCTGTTCCTGCCGCTGTCCCTGGCCGTCGGCTTCGCCATGATGACGTCCTATTTTCTGTCGAGCACGTTTGTGCCGGTGTTGTCGATCTGGCTGCTGCGCCACTATCACCCGGCGAGCGGGGCTGCGTCAGCGCCCCGAGAGAGTGAACTCGGGGCGCTGACGCAGCCCCGCTCGCCGGGGTATTTCTCCCTGGCTCGACTGCAAGCCATGTACGCCGGCGCCATGCACTTCGTCATGCCTTTCCGCTGGGTGCTTGTCCCTGCCTACGCCGTCGGAATCGGCCTGGTGATCTGGCTGGTGGGGGGCCGGCTCGGACGGGAGATTTTTCCCACCGTGGATACAGGCCAGTTCCAGCTTCGCCTCCGCGCACCCGACGGCACGCGCATAGAGCGCACCGAAGAAATCGCGGTTCAGGCGTTGGAACTCATCAAGGAAGCAGCCGGCGCGGAGAATGTGGAATTGTCGCTCGGCTACATCGGCCTCATTGCTTCGAGCTATCCCATCAACAATATTTTTCTATGGACGCGCGGGCCGGAAGAGGCGGTACTGCGGGTGGCGCTCAAGCAGGGAAGCGGTGTTCGGGTCGAGGAATTGAAGCATCAATTGCGGGAGAAGCTGCCAGAGCGATTGGGAAAATGGCTGGGCGATCAGTTGCAGGCAGAAGGTTTGCCTACGGAACAGATCAGCCAACGCGTGCGCGGCTTGAAGCTCTCCTTCGAGCCGGCCGACGTCATCAACGAGGTGATGAGCTTCGGTTCGCCGACGCCGATCGAGGTTGCCGTCAGCGGACCCAACTTTTCGGAGAGCCGGGCGTATGCCGAGAAGGTACGCGAGCAGTTGGCGCGGATTCCTTCGCTCCGCGATTTGCAGTTCGCTCAATCGCTCGACTATCCCGCCGTGGAAGTCCACGTCGATCGGGAGCGGGCCGGGTTGAGCCGGGTGACAGTGGGAGACGTGAGCCGATCCTTGGTGGAAGCAACATCATCGAGCCGTTTCGTCGTTCCTGTGTTCTGGGCTGATCCCAAATCCGGCATCGGCTACTATGTGCAGGTGCAAGTGCCGCCCTATGAGATGAACTCGGCGGCTGAGGTCGGCATGGTGTCGATCAAGGGACAGACGGATAAGCAACTGTTGGTGCGCGATGTGGCCGCTGTTCGCTCCGGAACGATGCCCGGTGAGTACGACCGATACAACATGAAACGGATGATAAGCATGACGGCCAACATCGAGGGCGAGGATCTTGGCCGGGTGATCGGCCGTCTCCACCGCGCCTTGGAGTCCGCGGGTCCGCCGCCGCGCGGGGCGCGCGTTGATGTTCGCGGCCAAGTTGAGCCGATGCAGCAGATGTTCGGCGCACTGGGCGGCGGCCGGCTGCTGGAGGGGCTGACGATTGGACTGCTCATGTCCATCCTCGTCATTTTCCTGCTTCTGACCGCTTATTTTCAGTCGGTGCGGTTGGCCCTGGCGTCGGTTTCCACGGTCCCGGCGGTGATTGCCGGCGCGTCGATCGCGCTTTTAGCCACGGGTACGACTCTCAACATCCAATCGTTTGTCGGGACGATCATGGCCATCGGCGTCGCTGCCGCCAACGCCATCTTGCTGACCACGTTCGCCGAGCGTTTTCGCCGCCAAGGGCACGCGGCTCCCCTCGCGGCCGTGGAGGCGGCCCAGCGGCGGCTGCGGCCGCTGCTCATGACCAGCATCGCCATGATCGCCGGCATGGTGCCCCTGGCCCTGGGACTCGGCGAAGCCGGCGAACAAACCGCTCCGCTTGGCCGTGCCGTCGTGGGCGGCTTGACCGCGTCCATGACCGCCAAGCTATTCGTGCTGCCCTCCGTGTTCGCCGTTGTTATGGGAAAAAGCAGCACGCGCTCGGTCTCGCTCGATCCCGATGATCCCGCCAGTCCTCATTTCACCCCAGAGGCGAGTCATGAATGAGCATACAGAGCTAACCACAGAGTCACAGAGAGCACAGAGAGAACATAAAAAAAAGACAAAAAAGACAAATAGGACAGAGAAAAAGGATAAAAAGGATAATAATAATCTTAATTATCTCACAAGCCGCTCTTGTTTTTTTCTTCTCTGTGTTCTCTGTGACTCTGTGGTTAGTTTTTCGGTGATTGGCTGTAGTAGCGCGCCGGTCGATACTCCGGCGGCTGCGTCACAGGAAACGAACTCTACGGTCGCCGTCTCGGTTGTCACACCCCAGCGAACGGCCATTCATCGCGAAGTTTCGCAGCCCGGTGCTATCGAGGCGTTCGAGGAGACGCCCGTGTTCGCCAAGGTCGCCGGTTATGTGAAGGAGGGTTGGAAGGACCGCGGCGATATTTTGCGCAAGGGCGAGATCCTGGCGGAGTTGTGGGTGCCGGAACTCGAAGTGGAGCTGCGGCGCAAGGAAGCGTTGCTTCGTCAGGCTCAATCCGAGATCGAGCAAGCGCGGCGGGCGGCGGCCGCGGCCGAAGCCGCTTTCCACAGCGCCGAGGCCAAGGTTGCCGAAGCCGAGGCGAAACGCCAGGCCGTCCAGGCACGCTACAACCGCATGAAATCGCAATATGACCGCCTGGCCCAAATGCAGCAAGTGGTCAACAAGGAAAACATCGAAGAAGCCCAACTCGGTTTCGAGACGGCGCGGGCGAATCTGGCCGAGGCCGAGGCCGCCGTCAAGTTCGCGCGGGCGTTCCAGCTCGAGAGCAAGGCCAGCTGGAGCAAGACGGAGGCAGACTTGGCCGTGGCGGATGATCACTTGGAGGTTGCTCGACAGGAGCGCGATTACGCGCGGACCATGCTCAACTACGCTCGCCTGGCCGCACCTTACGACTGCGTCGTCACGCAGAGACATATCAACACAGGAGATTTCGTACAAGCGGCGGCCTCCGGGAAGGACAGGCCGCTTTTTGTGGTACATCGAATGGATCTCATGCGTATTTTCGTGCAAGTGCCTGAAAGCGACGCTCCCTGGGTCCACAAGGGAATCGAAGCGCGCGTTCGCGTCCAGGTGCTACCGGGGCAAATCTTCACGGGGCATGTGGCGCGAACCTCCTGGTCGGTGGACCCGGCCACGCGGACGCTGCGAGCGGAGATTGATCTGCCAAATTCAGACTTCGTGCTACGGCCTGGTTTGTATGCGTATGCCACCCTGAGCGCCGACGTGCCGGGCCGGTTGACCCTGCCGCGCTCCGCCGTCAAAACCGAGGGCGAAGTTACACGCGGCTATCAGAGCTATTGCTTCGAGGTGGAGGACGGCAAGGTCCGCCGCCTGGCCATCGAACTTGGTGCCGGAGATGGTGCTCGTGTCGAAGTACTGAAAAAACGGCCTCGACCCGATGGGCCGTGGGAGCCTTTCACGGGTACGGAACAGATTGTGCAAAATAACCTATCTGAAATCCGCGATGGCCAACAAGTGGCGATCCGGGCGCGCTAGCCGTGATGATCGGCCGTGTGGGTGTTCTGATGGCCGCGCTCGCGTAGAATAGTCGATTATGAATACCCTCCGCATTACGAATGGCCGGGTCATTGACCCTTCCCAGAAACTCGATCAAGTTACCGACCTGTGGATTCGCGGCGAGCAGGTCCTTGGAGTGGGGCCGCATCCCTCGACGCAAGCGGATCGCACTCTCGATGCCGCGGGCAAGATTGTTTGTCCGGGGCTGATTGATATGCACGTTCATCTGCGCGAGCCGGGGCGCGAGGAAGATGAGACCATCAGCACCGGCACGGCGTCGGCGCTGGCCGGAGGCGTCACGTCGGTGGCGTGCATGCCCAACACCGAGCCGGCTCTCGACAGCCAGGCGGCGGCCGAGTTTGTCCACTTGCAAGCCAAACGCGCCGGCAACGCCAACGTCTTTCCCGTCGGCGCCATCACCAAGGGCCGGCACGGCAAAGAATTGGCCGAGATTGGCGGGCTTGTCGATGGCGGCGCCGTCGCGTTTACGGACGATGGCTCGCCGGTCGTCAGCGCCGAGATCATGCGCCGGGCGATGGAATACTGCAAGATGTTCGACAAGGCCGTCCTCAGTCATTCCGAGGATCTCGACCTGACCCGCGGCGGCATCATGAACGAGGGGTTCGAGAGCATGCGTCTGGGATTGCGTGGCATGCCGGCCGCCGCCGAGGAAGTGATGGTCTACCGCGAGATCGCCCTGGCCGAACTGACTGCGGCGCGGGTGCATATTCTCCACGTCTCGACGGCCGGCAGCGTCGAATTGATCCGCCGCGGCAAGCAGCGCGGCGTCCACGTCACCGGCGAAGCCTGCCCCCATCACTTCACGCTGACGGACAAGTGCCTGCGCACCTTCGACAGCAATTACAAGATGGCCCCGCCGTTGCGCACCGAGGACGACGTGCAAGCGATTCTTGGCGGACTACGCGACGGCACGCTCGAAGTCATCGCCACGGATCACGCCCCGCACGCTCCGGAAAAGAAGATGCGCGAGCTGGATCAAGCGCCCAACGGCATCATCGGCCTGGAGACGCTCTTACCAATCTGCGTCAAATCGCTGATTGAGCCGGGCCATCTGACCTGGCCGCAGCTCATCGAGAAATTGACCATCAACCCGGCCCGCGTCCTCGGTATCGATCGCGGCACGCTCAAGCCTGGTGCCATAGCCGACGTGACGATTATCGATCCCGCTATCGAGTGGACTATCGATCCCAATCAGTTCCGCTCCAAGAGCCGCAATTGCCCGTTTGCCGGCTGGCAAGTGCGCGGCTGGGCCGATACCGTGCTGGTCGGCGGCGCGATCAAGTTCCAACGGCGCTCGCCTCCGAGCGGGGTCGCGTAAGCGCCCTCAGAGAATCGCACTCGGGGCGCTTACGCGACCCCGCTCGCCAAACTCTTGTCTTTTATTCGTGTGATTCGTGGTGATTGGTCTGATTGCGTGAACGCCACTGGTGGATGGCTTCGGCGTCCATTTCGCTATCGTGATGCAATTGGCGTTTCAACTCGGCGAGTTGAGCCGGCGGCGCCAGCTGTAAGAGGCGCTGAAACGTCAACGGCCGGGCGAAGTTCGTGACGCCGCCTTCCACGACCTCCGCCAGATAAACCGTTCGGTCGCCGGCATCCATGCGCTCCTCGACGCGGCAATCGAGCCAGCCGATTGCGTCCTCCAAAACAGGACTGCCCGTGCTCATCCGCCACATGCGCAAACCTTCCAATTTGTCCTTGTCGCGACCCGATTCCAGCCCGAAACGCCAAACCCAATTGAGATGCTGTTCGCCAAGCAAATGCAAGGCGAAGGCGTTGCTTTGCTCGATCAGCTCCCACGTGTGATGCTGTCGAGCCACTCCTACGAGGACGCGCGGAAGCTCCGGAACGATACTCGCCTGGTTGACGAAGGTGGCGATCAGTCCGCCGCGGCGCGTCTCGGCTTGCGCGGTGACCAACCAAAGCTCGCGGTCCAGCCAAGCAAAGAGCGTTGAGGCGGCGGTGGTATCCATAATAAACTCGAAATCCGAAGTTCGAAATCCGAAAGAAATCGTAAACGTGAAGGATGAAAAACACAAACCGATTTTCGCGAGGCGTTCAGGTTTTCCTCACGCGCATGCGGGATCCCGGATTACTTCTCGAGAAGCTGCATGTGGATCGCGGAAGGATACTTCGGCGAATGATGTACTTGCTGACGGGCGGATTGATAATCGTCATCCTTGGCTTCAAAGATATTGGGGACATATTTTTGAGGATTTCGGTCAATCAGGGGGAACCAACTGCTTTGAACCTGTACCATGATCTTGTGCCCCTTGCGGAAACAATGATGGCTCCAGTGCAGATCGATTTTGTACTCATTCACCTCCCCCGGCACTACCGGCTCGGGCTGTTCAAAACTCTTTCGGAAACGAGCACGCATCGGTTCGCCGCTGACCAAAAGCTGAAAGCCTCCCATGCGCGGATTCTTTTTTACCTTTTCGGGATACACATCGATCAGGCGAACGACCCAATCGCAGTCGGTTCCGCTCGTAGCCGCGAAGAGGTGCGCCGTCAAAGAACCGGCTACGGTCACGTCCTCCTCCAAGGGCGCCGTCTCATAAGTTAATACGTCGGGGCGATATTGCGTGAAGCGCTGGTCCTCCACCATCCACGTTTGCCATTCCGGACCGGGATACGTCGGCGTGACGGGCCGCGGTCGATACGGCACCGGCCGCGCGGGATCGGAGGTGTACTCGTCGGACGCGGGATTCGGCTCGGCCGGCGCTTCAAACGCGAGCTTGCCATTGGGATGGAAATAGAGCCTGCGGGTGACGGCCCTTTTCGGGGGCCAACTCTCGTGGCGGACCCACTGATTGCTGCCGGTCTGAAACATGAGGGCTTCGGGCGGCTTTTCGCCTTGATCCTTGAGATAACGGGCGAAGAATGGCGCCTGCACTTTGGCACGGAAATGCTTGCCGGTTTCGCTGTCGAAGGTGATTTTGCCGAGCTTGCTCCCCGGTCCCGTGGACCAGCCGCCGTGGTTCCAGGGACCGACCACCAGGAAGTTCTGATCGTTCCGGTCATGCCGCTCCAAAAGCTCGTAGGTCTTGAGCGGGCCGTAGAAATCTTCCTGGTCAAACCAGCCGGCGACGTGCAAGGTCGGCACCGAGACGCGCGTCAGATAGCGTGCTGATGCTTGCTTCTTCCAGAATTCGTCGTAGTTGGGATGCGCGACAAAATCGTTCCACGACGGCATTTTCCCCTTGAAATATCTCCGATTGACATTCGACAGCGCGCCCAGTTTCAGGTACCACTCGAAAGTGTCGTAGCGATCGAAGGCGAAACTGGCGTTGCTCTTGTCCGTCTCCATCATGGCGACGTACTCGAATCCATAACTCAGACGGAAAGCGCCGTTGTGGTGAAAGTCGTCGCCGAGGAACATATCGGCGGGCGACGCCTGGGGCGAGGCTGCCTTCAAGGCCGGGTGCGGATCGATGAGCGCCATCACCGTTAGCCATCCGGGATAGCTGATGCCGAGCAGGCCGACTCGGCCGTTATGGTTCGGCACGTTCTTGAGAAGCCAATCGATGGTATCGTTCGTATCGGTGCCTTCGTCGACGGCCTTGGGATCCGTCGTATCACGCGGCGGGCGCTGCATCACGAATTGCCCCTCGGATTTATGCCGGCCGCGAATGTCCTGAAATACGAAGATATATCCGTCGTTCGCCAGATCCTTGAGATAATCCTTGAGCGCTTTCGGTCCGCGCGACTCGATGCCGTAAGGAGTTCGCATCATAAGGAAGGGCAGCGGAACTTTGTGTTCCTTTGGCACGTAAATGGTAGTGTAGAGTTTCACGCCGTCGCGCATGGGGATCATCTTGGCCGTTCGCGTGAATTGCCTGCGTTGTTCCTCCAGGTCTTTCGGCGTGACCTCCTGAGCCAAAGACGTGGCGGCGTGAAACATACCCAGGACGAACAGACTGATCCCCATCGCGAGGACCGTGAAGGAAAAACGGGGGTTCATTTCCCAATCTCAAAGAAAGGTGCCGGTTGTCGGTTCGCTTGCTTCGCAGAATCGTCACCGCCGCAAGGCGCTTCGGCGAAACTTCACGAGACAAGCGCTTTTCTACTGCAACACAACTCGTGAGTTTAACTTCGCGAAGAAATGGTTGCAAACATCTTCGTCAAAAAACACAACCCGCGTTCTCTCCGCCAATCTCACCCAGATGGTCGCCTCTCCGCTTTATTGTGCATGCAAGTGCGCTTTAAGGAAGCGCCCTGTGTGCGATGCCTTGCACGCAGCGATTTCTTCGGGAGTGCCGGTTGCCACGACTTCGCCACCTGCATGGCCGCCTTCCGGACCGAGGTCAATCACGTGGTCGGCGGTTTTGATCACGTCCAAGTGGTGTTCGATCACGAGGACCGTGTGGCCCGCGTCCACGAGACGGTTCAAGCAGTCCAAGAGCCGAACCACATCCGCCAAGTGTAGGCCGGTAGTCGGCTCGTCAAGGATGTAGAGCGTATGCTTTGATCGCTGTATCTTGCCCAGCTCTGCCCCTAGCTTGATTCGCTGCGCCTCGCCGCCGGATAGCGTGGTTGCGGACTGTCCAAGGGTCAAATAGCCTAAACCCAGATCGTTCAACACTTCGATTTTCTTGCCCACGGCCGGTTCGTCGGCGAAGAACCCTACACCCTCCTCGATCGGCATGTTCAACACATCTTCAATCGTTTTGCCGCGTACTGTGACTTCGAGTGTATCGCTGTTGAACCGGGCGCCCTTGCAAGCGCCACAGGTCACTTCGACGTCGGGCATGAAGTAAAGTTGCGTGGTGATCGTGCCCTCGCCCTGGCACTCTTCGCAGCGGCCGCCCTTGACATTGAAACTGAACCGGCCAGCCTTGTAGCCGCGCTCCACGGATACGGGCGCCTGCGTGAAGAGGCCGCGGATCGTGTCGTAGAAGCCGACGTAGGTCGCCGGATTCGAGCGGCTATTCCGGCCGATCGGCGATTGGTCGATGTTGACCACCTTGTGTACGTGCTCGGCTCCGTCTATGCCGTCGTGATCTCCCGGCAGCGTGCGTGTGTCCACAAGCCGCTTCCAGAGTGCTTTGTAAAGGATCTCGTTGACAAGGGTGCTTTTGCCCGAGCCGGAAGCGCCGGTGACGGCGATCAGCCTGCCAAGCGGGAACGCTACGTTCACGGATTTGAGGTTGTTCTCCCGCGCTCCGCGCACCGTCAACGTATTGCCGTTGCCTTTTCGTCTCTCGATTGGCGTGACGATCGATCGCTTGCCCGACAGGAATTGTCCTGTGGGCGAGACCTTGCACGCCAGCACGTCGGCGAGCTTTCCCTGGACGACCACGTTGCCGCCGTGGACGCCCGGTCCTGGCCCCATTTCGATGATATGATCGGCCGCACGAATCGTATCCTGGTCATGCTCCACGACGATCACCGTGTTGCCGATGTCGCGCAGGCTCTGCAAGGTCGCCAGCATCTTGACATTGTCCTTCGGATGCAGACCGATGCTCGGCTCATCGAGCACGTAGAGCATCCCCATGAGGCCGGAGCCGATCTGTGTGGACAACCGGATCCGCTGCGACTCGCCGCCCGATAGAGTTCCCGAGCGGCGGTTGAAGTTCAAATAGTCGAGGCCGATGCCGAGAAGCAGTTCCAGTCGGCCACGAATCTCCGACAAGATCTGCTGACCCGCATCGGCGCCAGCGCCGGCTGGCTTGATCGTGCCGAGGAATTTGTGCAACTCGTCGAAGTGGAGTTGGCCGATGTCATAAATCGTCTTTCCCGCGATGGTGAAAAGCAATCGGGTGGAGCGGAGCCGCGAGCCGTTGCAATCGGGGCAGGTGTGTTCGACCATCACCTTGTCGAGCCATGCCTCCATGCCGGAGTTCGCTTCGCCCCGTTGCCGGTAGCGGCGGTAGTGCCGTTCGATCCGCCGCGAGACACCGTGGAAACCGACTTCCTTGCCTACCCGCCCATCGCAATTTACTTTCGCCTCCGGCGGCGCTTTCACGACGATTCTCTTCGGCTCAATCCCGTAGAGGATTTTCTTCCGGATTGCTTCGGGCAAGTCCTCCCAAGGCGTATCGAGCGAGAAACCCAGTGCGTGGGCGAGGCTGTACATGATCGCGCCGTCCCACGTCTCCGGATTGTACCTGAACGCTTCGCGGACGAAGCAGCCGCCACGGATGCTCCGCTGTGGATCGGGAATCAGCAATTCGGGATGGGTGAGCTTGTGGACCCCCAGACCGCCGCACGTTCGGCAAGCACTCTCGGGGTCGTTGAACATGAAGAACTCAGGCCCAATTCCGCCGTAAACGAAGTGGTGTGTCCGACTGCAAAGGCGACGGTAGAATCGCTCGGACTCCGCCTTGCTCGCGCCCTTGACGACCTCAATCCGTATCAGGCCGTCACCGACGAGCAGTGTGGCGGCAATTCCGGCCTTGATCGCCTTCTCGTGCTTGGGCCCAACCACGAAACGCTCCACGACTGCGTCCATGTCCCGCACCTTCGCTTCGTCCAGGTCGATCTGCTCGGAGATATCCACCGATTTGCCGTCGATTATTAGCCTTCGGCACCCCTTCTTCCGTACCTCCGTGAATACGAAGTCCAGCTCCTCGCCGTACACCTTGAACACCGGCGCCCGCAGCTCGATTTGCGTGCCCTCCGGCAGCGACAAAATCGCCTCCAGGATCTGACTTGGCGTCCGGCTCAGAGTTGGTTCGCCGGTGCGCGGGCAGTGCGGCTCACCAATCGTCGCGAACAGGAGGTTCAGGTAGCTCGCGATGTCCGTCATCGTGCCGACCGTCGAGCGCGGATTGTTGGCGATCGTTTTTTGCTCGATCGAGATTACCGGAGAGAGGCCGAACACAAAGTCCACATCGGGTTTCGCCACGTGAGCGATGAACCGCTTCGCGTAGCTCGACAGCGACTCCATGTAGCGCCGCTGCCCCTCGGCGTAGATGGTGTCGAAGGCCAGGCTGGACTTGCCCGAGCCAGACAGCCCGGTGACGACGATGAGCTTATCGCGTGGAATTTCGAGCGATACGTTCTTGAGGTTGTGGACTCGTGCGCCCTGCACCGCGATCGTCGTTCGTGCAACGGGCCGTGTTGCCGGCGAGCCGGAAGTGGGACGCTTTTTTTTCATTCGCAACTCACTTTGCGCCGTGTTGTGTCAGGAGCGACGCAATCTCTGTATGACCTCGCCGCGTAGCCCAGGCGAGCGGCGTCGCCCAGGGCGGATCGTCGGCTAGATTCGGTTCAGCGCCGCACTTGAGCAGGAGTTCAACCATCGCAGCCTGGCCGAATTTTGCCGCCCACCCCAAAGGTGTCGAGCGGCTGTCTTCATCGCGTGCATGAAGATCGGCCCCTTGTTCGATGAAGAGCGTGGCCTTTTCGACATCGCCAGTTCTGGCAAACTGGTGGAGCGGCGTGATGCCGAGCCAGTCGGGCTGGCTGGGATTCATACCGTGCGCGAACAGAAGCTCGTTCAACTCGCGCGACTTGGCACCGACCGACCATGCGGGGAACGTAAGGCGTTTGGGCAGGTCGGGTTGGTAACGAAGCATCAGGCGCACGAAGCCCTCCTGTCCTTGTCCAGCGGCATTGGCGAGCGCTTCGGGATCGTCGGCCAGCGCCGGGTTGGCGGCAAAAACGGCCGCCGCCGTCCGCACATCGCCATCGTAAGCCAGAAGCTCGACGGCGCGGGAAGCTCCGTAGGAACAAAGTAGGTCGATCATCGGTTGATCGGAATTCGAAATGGCCCGGCTCAAGGCGTCGGCGGAGCTTTCGACCGGGGGGTTTGGGTAAGCTCCATGAGCCAGGAGCAGCTTGACAATTTCAACGTGACCGTTCGCAACCGCCGAATAGAGTGCATAGCCGCGAGGTGCGATGCCCGGCTCGGGTAGATTCGGATCCGCGCCGCGTTCCAGCAGCAGTCGGACGACCTCGATATGTCCGCGGGCGGCCGCATTCCGTAACGGTGTTCCAGAACCAATGTAATACGAGGCGTATTCCGAAAGGCGGTTGGCCAGCGTGGGGTCTTGATCCAGAAGCGTTCGTACTCGTTCCAGATCGCCAATGCTCGCCGCCGTGCAAATGTCCACGTAGGCGCCGAGGGCACGCAAATGGTCGAGCACCTGTCTTGGGGTGGTAGGCCAGTCCGTGGGTACATCGCGCCAGCCGCGGAAATGATAATCGCCGTTTGTGAGCTGAATGGGCCGTGCGCCGTCCTGTCGCCGCGCGTTGATGTCGGCGCCCTGCGTCAAGAGCAAGTCGATTAGATCGAGCTGGCGCGTCATCGTCGCCCAGTGGATCGGCTGATTGCCGCGTTGATCGCCGGCGTGCAGCAACTCCGGTGATTCATCGAGCAAGGCCTTCACCCTGGCAACATCGCGTTCCCGTATGGCCGTCGCGAGCGTTTCGCCCTTGGATGAGGCACCGTGCAGGCTGGCGAGCTTATCTTCAAGCAGCTTTTCCATGTCTGCATAGCCGCGATCGCGCGCAATCTGCAACAGACTGTCGTTAATGGCAAGGCCCAGCGGATTAGCACCCTGATCGAGAAGGAGATTCGCAACTTCTCGTTGATTCTCTCGAACGGCGAAATAGAGCGGCGTGCGGTAAGTGTACTGAGTGTTCACCAGCGAAGGGTCTCTTGCCAACAGCTGCTTCACAGCCTCAAGGTTCCCTGCGATGCAAGCGCTGAAAAGCTCCCAGACATCCGTGCCGGTTCCGGAGGCCCACAAGAGCGGTTCAGACTTCTTCAGTGCCTCAGGCTGGATCATGTGCATCCTCCTTGTCGGCACCTTAGATTGCTTCGGAGGTTCGTGTAGCGCCTTCACTGTAGGACGGCCTTCCCAGGAAGGCCGTCCTATAAGAAAAGTTCCGATACCATAATTTCGAACCGCGGTCTAGCCGCGACTGCGGCGCTGGCGCACCCGTTCCTGCAAGGCATCCTTCACTTCCAACGGCAGGAATTTCTCTAAATTGCCGCCACCGAACGTGGCGATCTGACGTAACAAGGCGCTGCTCAAGTGCGAGTATTCTTCCTTGGCCATCAGGAAGACGGTTTCGATTTCCGGATCGAGGTTCTGATTCATCAACGACATGGTGAATTCGTTCTCCATGTCGCTAGTGGTGCGCAGGCCGCGGAGCATGACGCGTGCGCCGACCTCGCGCGCGAATGCCACAGCCAAACTGGTGAACGGACGCACGGAGATATTGGGATATGGCTTGATGACGGCGCGTACCAGCTCGACGCGCTCTTCCTGATCGAAAAACGGCTGCTTGTCCGGATTGATGCCGACGCCGACGATGAGCTGATCGAAAATCCGCCGACCGCGGTCAATGATGTCCAGATGGCCGCGATGGATGGGATCGAAGGTGCCCGGATAGACCGCGATACGATGACTGAACGGCTCGGTCATGACAAGGCTCCCAGCAAAGCGAGAAGACGATCCAACTCTTCGGTGCTATTGTAGGCGTGCGGGCTGACGCGCAAGCGCCCCGCTCGCTGATTCACGACGATCCCGGCATCTCGGCAGCGCCGCACTACCGCCCGCGCGTCGCCGGGGACGACAAGCGAGACGATGCCCGACGCTTCCTCCGGCCGCCGACTGCTGTAGACGGTCAAACCAATCTGCTGACAGCGATCGCAGAGATAATCAGTCAAATACAAGACGCGCTCAGCGATGGCATCGATTCCCAGTGAGAGAAGAAGCTCCAGGTTGGAACCGAGAGCGAGGATACCGCCGACGTTCAGGCTGCCGCTCTCCCAACGGCCGGCGTGCGGCTTGAGGCGAAAATCGGTCTGGCCGAAATTGCGGCTGTCGATCACGCTGTTCCAGCCGATGCCGACGGGGTGGAGCTGCTCCACCACCTCGCGGCGAATCCAGAACAAACCGGCTCCTTCGGGTCCAAGCAGCCATTTGTGTCCGTCGGCGGCCAAAAAATCGATCGGAGTTTGCCGCACGTCAAGCGGAAGGACGCCGAGACCCTGGATGGCATCCACAAAGAACAACACGCCCTTCTCGCGGCACATCTGGCCGACCGCGAGCAGGTCGTTGCGGAAACCACTGGCGTACTCGACGAAGCTGAGGCTGACCAGCCGCGTCCGCTCATCCATGACGGCGCGTAAATCGTCGAGCAGGATGCGGCCGTCGCGGCCGGGAACTCGGCGCAGCTCGACTCCGCGTTCGGCGAGATTCATCCACGGGTACAGGTTGGCTGGATACTCGTCCTCCGCCGTGACCACGTTGTCGCCGGAGCGCCAGCGCAGTCCTTCGGCCACGATGCCGATGCCCTCGCTGGTGTTCTTGATGAAGGCGACGTCGAGCGGATCGGCGTTTAGCAATTGTGCCGCCAGACGGCGCACTTCCTCGATGCGGCGAACGCGGACGGGGTCATTAATTTCGCCGTTCTCGGCCAGATCGCCGGCCCACTCGACCAGCGTTCGCCGAGCGCGTTCGGTCAGCGGGGCGACGGCGGCGTGATCGAAATACGCCCAGCGCGTCGTCACCGGAAATTCAGGGCGTAGTTCGTTCCAATCCATGAGGGGATTTTACAAGGATTGCCCTTGCCGATGGAGAGTCGCGGCTCGACAATCAGAAACGAGTGATTTTATTCATCGATCAAAAGGATCGGCGCTGTGTTTTTTGAACCGGACGAAACTCGTTATGATCTGCGTTGGCGCATGTTTGGAACGCCGGTGCGCGTGCATCCGATGTTCTGGCTTATCAATATCGTTTTGGGTTGGGATGAGGCGATGAGTCCCCGAGGAGGAGGGTTGCCCGTTCTCGCGCTTTGGGTGGGTTGTGTTTTTGTCTCAATTCTCATCCATGAATTTGGACATGTGCTCGTAGGACGGCTGTTCGGCTCTCACGGGTACATTGTGTTGTACAGCATGGGCGGGCTTGCCGTGGGTAGTAATCAACTCTCTCGCCGTTGGCAGCGGATTGCGGTATCCTTCGCCGGCCCCTTCGCGGAATTTGTTCTTCTAGGCGGCATTCTGGTCGCCTATTACTTCCTCACACCGCATATCTCACCGAGATGGGAACCTTATGTCGAAAAAATGCTATGGTTCATGGTGATTATCAACCTCATTTGGGGCCTGCTGAATCTGCTGCCTATTTGGCCATTGGATGGTGGACAAATTGCTCGTGAGATTTGCCAAGCGCTAATGCCGCAACGCGGAACCTTGTTCTCGCTGGGATTATCGATGGTCGTGTCGGGCATTCTTGCGCTTCACATTCTTATGGCTTCGCAGGGCCGGCCCCTTTTGCCTTATATCCCGGGATTCGGTATGCTCACGGCCCTTTTCTTCGCCATGTTTTGCGTTAACAGCTACCTCGCCTTGCAAATCGAGAACGAACGCCGCCGCGACCGGGACTACGATCAATGGACGTGAGGCATTGTCGTAACGGCGGCGCATTCATCACTTCGAATTCGGATCGAGCGGCAACAGCGGCTGCGTTGGCGTTTGCATCGGCGGAGGCGGTAGAGCCGATAGCTGCGGATCCGGCATGGTTGCGGGAGCGAAGGACGGTTTGTCGGCCGGCGTCGGCGTGGCCGGTGTCAAGGCCGTCGGCATGATCGAGTCTGTATCGTCTGCCGGCCGGATCGTCCCGAAGGTCGAGACGGGGCGATGTGCCTTCGATCGCGCCTGAGCCGTCGAGGTCTTGATCGCGGGCGGCGGATCGGGGAGTTTCATTCCTGTCGGCAGGATCGGATCGGAATCGTCCGCGGGCCGAATCGTCCCGAAGCTCGAGCTGGCCGGGTGCGGCTTCGGTCCCGCCGGAAGGGCCGAGGTCTTGCCTTCGGATGGTGCGGCCGCTGGAGCCGGAGCCTGAGTCGGATCGGGCAGCTTCACGCCGGTCGGCATCTCGCTCTCCGGGAATATCTGGTTCAGCGGAGCCGCCTCGATGGGATTGGGGAGTTGATCACCCTGTTGCGGATTCGCGTTCTCGGCCGGCGGCAGCTCGTTCGCTTCCTTCAACGGCGGCGCGTCCTTCCAGATCGACGGCAGCGAGTTGGCGTTGATCTGCGGATAGAGATTGACCGGGCCGCTCATTTCCAGCGGTTGGGCGTTGACGCCCGTCGGGGCCGCACGCTCACGCAAGACCAACGCCTTGGTGCGCTGGCGTAGATGCTCGACCGCACGCTTCTGGGCGGCGACGGGGATCGGCCCTTCCGAGATGGTCACGTTGTCGTGTTGCAGGATGGTGCCCTTGGCATACTCCCAGCCGGCGATGGAGTTGTTGTAGGTGACGATGGCCTGATATTCGGTGGCCAACGCCTCAGCCCAAAAACGTTGTGCTTCGAGTAGCAAGTTCAGAGTCACCGGGTTGCCCGTTCCTGGCTCGTTGGCACCGGCGCTATATAGCTCGTAGCGAATCCGCAATTGCGTGGCGAACGCCTCGCGTTGGGCACGTGCGGCCTTGATCTGGAAGTACGCCGACGACATGCGGCGATAGTACAGGCCAAGGAAACGTTCGGCCTTCAGCTCCTGATCCTGCAAGACGAGATAGGCACGAGCCAGTTGCAGCTGCGACTGCCGCAACTGGGCATGGGCGAAGCGGAAGCCGAGCGGCACGCCCAAGCGTAAACCAACCGTCCAATCGTTGAAGTTGTTCGAGGCCAGGTTGCGGAACGCGTTGGCGGTGCCCGGGCCGTCCAGCTGGGTCCCAACGGCGTTGCTGTCGTAGGTCAAGAAGGAACGCAGATCGGGCAACAGATAGTTCTTGGCCAGTAGCACGTTCAACTGGGCCACTTTGAGATCCTGGCGCGCCATGTACAATTCGGGACGATTCTGCATGCACTCGTACCAGCCGGTCTTCCAGTCGGGCCGGTATTCGGCCAACGTCGGGGCATCGCTGGGCACCAGGCGCGTGCCATCCTCGATTTGCATGCCGAGCATGGCTCGCAGTTGTCGTTCGTTGTCGAGCACGGTGTCGATGGCTTGCAACCGTTGGCTGCGGAAGAGGTTGTACTGCCCCTCGGCCTGGGCCAAGGCCGCGCGGCTGACCCGGCCGACTCGATACTGCGCCCCGGTGATTTTCCACGTCTCATACGCGAAACGCAGACCCTGCTCGCGGCTATAGAGCTGGTAGTAGGAGCCGTACAGGTTCCAGTAGGCGTTCTCGACGTTGAGCAACATCTGATTGACGTTGCGCTCAAACTCGGCCCGGTTCTGGTTGAAGCGAATGCGTGCGATGAGGATGCCCGGCGGCAAACCGAGGCCGACGCCCGATAGATTGTTGAAGTTGTAGGGCAAGAACGTGGCGGCCGGCGGCGCGGTTAAACTGTTTGGTGGCGAAATCGGCAGAATCGAGCCGGGGTGGAAGGCACGCAATTGGTTGATCTCGGTGCCGAAGCCTTGCAACAACGGTTGTTCCAATGTGAACTGCAACGACGGCTGATAAAACGGATTGTTGCGGGCCGGCAAGTTGGTGAACGTGTACGGCACGGTGAAGGTGATGCCGGCCACACCGCCGGAGGGCAACGGCTTGTAGACGCCGGTTTGGAGCTGTGCCTGTTGCTGCACGATGGCGGACAGGCCGCTGGTGATACCACCGGCCTGGAGGTTCTGGATCGGCGACACGATGGGCTGATCCGTGCCCGTCCACATCATCGTGGTGCCGACGACCGCGTCGAATTTGGCCAACGAAGCATCGATGTTGACCGCCGTTGTCGCCGGGTCCATTGCCAACACGCGGATCGAGTCGGAGCCTTGCGGCGGCGATCCCTGCGGCGCCGAGATCAAGTTATCCAATCCGATGCCGGGGAAGAGCAAGCTGGGTTGGCCCACCGTACCTTGCTCCAGGGCGATGGAGACCGCTTCCGCCAGCGAGAGATAACGGATCTGGCGGTCGAGGTTATACAAGGTCGGCGGCGCATTCGTTAGCGGGACCGTGGGCGTGGTCCCCACATTGGGGTTCTCCTGTAAGTTCGATGGCACCGGACCCTTGTAGATATTGAGCTGGTCCTCCGTGAGGAAGACCCGTCCCTTGCACCCCACAAGGATCGTCAGCAGCAGGGTCAGCCCGCCGCAGGAGAACTTCCAGCCCATAGTCTTTTCCCCGTTGAACCACACCGGCTCGTGCGGTCGAACCCTTGCCTTTGATCCCCCGACGGCGAGAGGGTATCTCCGCGCCGCGTACGATCTCCGGTTTGGTGAGCATGGACTCCGACAGATAATGCCTATATCGGCAAGTCCGGTCATAACATCTAGGTGAGTTTTGCCGGTTGTACGGAAAAATATGATCGTAGCGGTTGCGCGATGGAGAAATGGCGGATTTGGGCAGAGATTGATTCAAGCGCCGGGAACAGGCAGAGAGGAAGAAAGGGAGAGGGGCTTTATGCAGAGATGCGAGGCGGCGTATCAGAGGCGGTTCGGATCGTCGGGGTTCCAACGCGGCGCGATGCCGACATAGCGCAAACCGAACAGGCGTTTGACCGCCGCCCACTCGCCGACATCGTTGCCCTCGGCGAGATGGCCGATCCACTGCAACAGGTAGCCGACAACGAGAGCGCCAATGCCCCAATACCAGGGAAGGAAGAACAACATCACGACGCCGCTGACGGCTAGCGGAATGCCGATCAGGTGGATGTAGAAGTTGAAGGGCAGACGATGCCGTTCGCGCCAGTTCCGCAAACGCCGTCGGAGGAAGCGCAAGATGGGCCAACGGCGTGAGGAAGGGGTTGATGCGGTGATTGGCGCTTCGCTCATAATTAATCCCCGGTTAGCCGCGACCCGAAGGGGAGCGCGAACGCGCTCCGCTCCGCGTCGCGGCTAAACAGTCCATTTATGGGTCACATCCGCTCGACGGTGCGAATCCCCAAAAGTTCAAGTCCGCGCTGGATCACCCGCGCGGTCACATCGCAGAGCACCAGCCGGCTTTGGCGCAATTCCGCCGTCTCCGCTTTGAGTACGGGGCAGTTGTGGTTAAAGACGCTGTACGCCTTGGCCAAATCCCAGAGATAGCTGGTGATGTGGCTCGGTTTGTACTCCGCGGCCGCCGCTGTTAGCGCATCATGGAAACGGAGCAATTGCAACGCCAACGCCCTCTCTTCGGGAGTTTGCAGCAACACTGGCGGCGGATCCCGGCGCAAGGATAACACATCAACCTCGCCTTTTCGGAAGATGCTCCGGTTCCGAGCGTAGGCGTATTGCATATAGGTGGCCGTATTACCGTCCATGGCGAGCATCTTATCCCAATTGAAAACGTAATCCGATTCGCGATTCTGCGACAAATCGGCATACTTCACGGCACCGATACCGACAGCCTCAAATACTTCCATGAGTTCTTCCGCGGAAAGCTCGCATACGGCCTCGCCGCGTTGGGCGGCCTCGAGCTGGCTCCGCAAATAGTTCAGCTCAGCCCGGCGCACTGCCTCGTCGAGCAGATTTTCGAGCGATGTTGCTCCTCCTTCGCGCGTCTTGATCGGTTTGCGATTTTGGTCGAGAACCGACCCGAAGGAAACATGCGTCAATTCCACTTCGCCAACGCCCCAGCCTCGCGCGATCTTGAAGAGATTTTGGAAGTGTAACCCTTGCCGGAAATCTACGACATAGAGGATAGCCTTTGGGTTCCATTGATCGATGCGGTGCTTGATCGTAGCCAAATCGGTCGTGGTGTAAGTGAAGGCTCCATCCCGTTTCTGCACCAGCGCCGGCGCTTCTCCCTCTGCAAAAAAGATTGCAACTGCGCCTTCGCTGTGACGAGCGATTTTCCGTTCCATCAGGTCGCGCACCACGTCGCCCAATCGGGGCTGATAGAAACTCTCGCCGAGCCGATGGTCGAAACGAACATCGAGCCGACGATAAATGCGTTCGATTTCCTCATAACAAGCCGGCATGAACTGCTCCCAAAGCCGACGATTTTCCGGATCGCCAGCATGGAGCTTCGCCGTCTCTTCCCTGTATGCGGATGTGATCGGGTTGGGCGTCTCCGGCTCATCCTCGTCCTCGTCCGTCTGCTTGGAGCGCCTTAAAGCCTTGAGGTAGCTTTGCGCAATCTCAGAGAGGCGATCCTTCTCAAATGCCTTGGACTCCAGAAAACGGCCAAGACCGAGGGAGAGCGTGGCAAAGGTCTTATCAAGGTTGCGTACCTCGATGTAAAGCCGAGCCAACTCGCTGACGGGATTCTTCTCGTAAGCCTCTTTGTTCAAGAGATGTTTGTATCCAAACAGCAGCATCCCAAACTGCGTGCCCCAGTCGCCGAGGTGATTGTCGGTGATGACCTTGTGACCCAAAAATCGCAGCAAGCGTGCCAGCGCGTCGCCGATGATGGTGCTGCGCAGATGGCCAACGTGCATCGGCTTGGCTACGTTGGGGGAGCTGAAATCGATGACGAAAGTGCGAGGCGTCTCGACCGGCGCAACGCCGAGCCGGTCATCGCTGGCCATGAGCCGCACTTGCCGGGCCAGCCACTCGTTGTGCAGCTTCAGATTGATGAACCCCGGACCCGCGACCGTGGGAGGGTCCAACATGTCCTCAAGTTGCAGACGCGCCACAATATCTTGGGCAATCTGGCGCGCATCTCCGCCTAGCTCCTTCTTGAGGGGCATCGCGCAGTTCGCCTGATAATCGCCGAAACGTGCGTCCTGCGCCGATTTGAGCATGGCGGCGTAGGGAGCCGGATCGGACACCAGGCCGTTCAGCGCCTCCTGGAGCTTTTTCTGCAACAAAACAAGGACGTTCATGGTTCCTACCGCACCCAAATCCTGTCAAATGATACCGTCTCCGTACGGCCGGGTGACGGCGAAACTCGTTGCCGGCTTAATACCAGCGTTGCCAATCGACCCGCGGGGCGTCGCCCCACAGCTCCTCCAGGGCATAGTATTGCCGAGTCGGCTCGTCGAACACGTGAACGACCACGTCGCCGTAATCCTGCACCACCCATTTGCTCGACTCATAGCCCTCGACGGACAGACGGCGATCGCCGCGTTCGTGCAGGACAGCGTCGATTTCCTCGGTGATTGTGTGGATTTGCCGGCGGCTGGCGCCAGTGATGAGGACGAAGAAATCATACAGGGGAGTGATTCCCCTCATATCAAGGACCACGACGTCGCGGCCCTTGTTTTCCGTGGCGATGTGTGCAGCCAGGCTAGCACGTTCCAGAGAAGTCGAAGTTAGTAACTGTTCGGCTGTTTGGGTAACGACTCTCAAGAGACCTCCTTCCGGTCTTGTGATCCGCGAGAGGAGGCCGGCCAATTTCGGAATGGAGATGCTCGATACTTCACCGCCACCTCCCTCTGGTCACCTCCGGACCGGATCAAACCAGTCCCATACGAAGATCGAACCGCGGCGAGTCCCGTGCTCTCCGCGGGGACCGAACCGACGTCGGCTCGGACTATCCCACTTCCCCTATCATCTCGTTGGCCGCCAGCCTCGTCAAGCATGTTCTGCCTAACTTTTTGGGTCCGGCGGCACCGATTGGGACTGTTGAATCAATTATATCAAATCTAACGACGCCAATTACGGCGTCTGGCTATTTTTCCTTCCTTCAATCAGACAAGAAAAAAGTCATGAGGTTCGGGGAAAACGGCAAGTTAAACAGCCCCGAGCGCGGGCGTCCCGCCCGCCGATTTACCCAAAAAACGCAGGCACCGTGTTGTGGCCCGGTCTCGGGACGCCCGGAGACCGGGCCACAACGCGGGCTTCGCAGGACCATGGAGGCACCCACGCTTCTGCGAAGCGTCGCTAACCGAAAATTCGTACTAGAATTGTGCCATAACGTAGCGTTCCTGTCTTACTATAAGCCATCCCCCTTCCTGTCCAATCCCTGGCCAGCATCTCAGACGACAGCTCAACCGACGCAACCCATTTGAGAAAAACAAGTTGCGATCATTCCGTGCGAAAACCCTCCGTTTCTGGCACCGTAATTGCTTTTCCAATACACCACGGCCAAACGGTGCCGGTGGCAACAAGAGAAACGGCTTAGAGGGGACACACATGGTTGCTGCAAACGCGAATTTCCGCCTTGAGTATATCGAGACGCTCCCGAATCTCTCCGGCGATCGGGCGATGACGCTCTACCGTCAGTCGCTCTCCCAGCCGCCTGTGAGCGCCGATGACATCCGCATTCACGCCTGGATCAACGAGCGGATTGTGGCCGTTGATCGGGAACGGCATGGCCTGCGCTCGAAAGTGCGCCGGTTCCTTTCCTGGTAACTCTCTGAAACCAACGCGAGAACTGTTAATCGCCCCAGACACGGGCATCAGAGCGAATATGCCACTGGCGCAGCGCCGCGTCCGGTCGGCGTAGGGTGACGTGGGCTTCATACAAGCTCGCCGTGGTCTCCAAGACCGGCAGGCCAATCAAGCTCGGATGCCCCAAATCAGCCAAACCCAGTGCGTCGAGAGTCTTCGCCCAGCGTCCGTGCTTATCGCGGTAGGCCCGCTGCGCGTAGTAAATGCGATGCAGCACGTCGCGGGCCGCATGTGCAGGATCGGGCCGGAAGGCAACGCTGCCCGGCGCCGCCGTACTGAATTCCAGATAGCCCCATCGTTCCGGCCGGTGCATGTCAATCACTCCTTGGGGCGACCACACCCAGTTGTGTTCCTTCCGCCCCGCGATTTTACGATATTTGCCCTCGACAATTTCCGTGTCCCACTCGACCCGCGAGAAGTTGATTCGCCACCGGTCGCCATCCCGCGGCGGAACTCGGCCGGCCGTCAGCTCCTTGATCCCTTGCCACGGCCAAGCGATCTCGACCGACCAACCACGGTCGCGATCGCGAGGGGCGTTGAGACTGCCGTCCACATGAACCGCCGTGCGCAACCCTGTGATCTCCCAGGCATCGATCGCCCGGCCGCCATCCTTGTAAGGCTTGGGCAAGAGCAGGTCCCATGTGGTGTTCAACGCATTCAGCTCCAATTCGGCATACAAGTGGCTATCGCCGTCGGGATCGAGAAAGACCTCGAAGTCGTTATCGTTGAAGATGACGCTGTCGTGGCGTGTCAGAGTGGCCCAGACATGCGGCTCTTCCAACTCGGCGCCGATGTACAGGCATTTGTCGTCCCACAGCATCTTGACGCGCGTGCGGAAGCGCGGCGCCGGCCGGCGATCGCCCTCGATGTCTCCAAAGTCCTCGCTCCACGGCGCGGACTTCCAGGCGTCATCGTCGAGCTTGCCGTCAAGAACCGGCGGTTTCGCCGCCCGATAGCAGATGTAGCCGCGCGGATGGGGGGATGATAGTTTCTCGCCGGCCGGGACTTCCGCGGGACCGCGGCTCTGGGTCCACACGGTTCCGCCGATTACAGATGCAAGCAACAGACCGAGTGCGAAGCGGACACGAATAGTCATGAGGCCCCTCGATGGTAAACGATGCGGCTGGCAACGACTTTGTTTCGCTGCCGATCTGTCGCGAGAACGCACGTCGCAAGAAATCCTTCTGTATGAGTTAGCGAAGAAGTCCTTTTCTTACCAGCCCGCAGCGCAAGCAAGGGGAACGCCTTCTCCTTGCTTGCGCTGCGGGCTGGTAAAAAGAGAGCTTACTCGTAAGCACAATGAACAAATAGTCAGTAAAATAAGGGCTCTGTCAAGCAGTTCGTAGCGCAAATCTTCTTGCTTGCGGAATCCGCTGGCCAACCAGCGGGCGGTGCGGTACATTCGCCAGCAAGTACATCGAAAAACTCAGGGAGGCAGACGCTATGTCGGCACTGGCGATGATCCTGACGGCGGCGATGGTGGTTCCGGGAGATGGGGCGGAGAAGGGGTCGAGTGAGATCGCGCAGCCGAAGCTGGACGTGAGTGGCAGATGGAGAGGCTGGATGAAAGGGGCGCGCGATGCGAGCGAGGTCCCGACTCTTGATTTGAATAAATGGGGCATCGTTGACGAGGGCGAGGGGAGACTGCGGTTCAAGATCCGAGACGTGGACGGCGTGAGGCGGACCGTGTACGGCATCTACAAACAACGCGGTGATCACTTGGAGATTTGCTTTGCTTTGGTCGGCAAGCTCCGCCCTACCCGATTTGAGGGTGGCGAAGAGCGGTGTCTCCTCGTCCTCCGTCGCGTCAAGTCTAGTAAGTAAACAAGTCGCAACGGAATATCGGTTATTTACGATCTTGTTCGTGTGATTACGGAATTACGGAGCAAAGCCCTTCCTGTCATTCTGATACCTGCCCAATCGCCGCCTCATCTTGCCCTCCTAGGTTTCGTTGCAGAACTGCTGGTTTCGTTGCAGGTCGGTAGTTTCGACGCAAAGCCGTGAAATAAGTAATCGGTCAATAATCGGAATAATCGGTGCGGAATAATCGGTGTCGGTTCGCTTTTATCCCGAATAAATGAATTGAAACCCATTTTCTCAACTCGTCGATATGCCATGAAGCCGCGAAGTCCATGGCACTCGTTGGCATTTGATAACAGTACCCATGCTCGCACGCGGCAAGTTGGCAAGGTCGTGGCTCTTGTGGTCGTAATCCGTGGCGAAGCAGGACGTTGGGAAATCCGGCTACTATTGCCAAATCGGGGTCGCCGTTGGCAAAGCGGCAAAGTCACTTTTTTGCTCCTCCACGTAAGAAACAAGAGCGCGATGCCCCCTTCGCGGCGTTGTCCAAAAACAGTAGACCCGGATGGCTCGATTCTACGGCTTGCGTCTCTTTCGATCAAAACGTAGCCTGAAAAGTGGTTTCGACCTAATCGACCTCAGTGGAACCGAGAGCAGGTGGCGTTATGCGGCGGACGGTGCTGATCGGACTGCTGGTTATCGCTGCCGGCGCGTCGGGTGTTTGGTGGTGGCTCACGCAACGCGAACGGGCGCCTCAGGAACTTATTCTCTACGGCAACGTGGACTTGCGTCAGGTGCAGTTGGCGTTCAACAACAGCGAACGCATTGCCGCCGTGTTGGTGCAAGAAGGGGACCGGGTGAAGAAGGGCCAAGTCGTGGCCCAGCTGGATACGGGCCGGCTGGAGCCGCAGGTCGCTCAGGCAGAGTCCCAGGTCGCGTCGCAGCGGCATGTTGTGGATCGGATGCACCACGGCAGCCGGCCCGAAGAGATTGCTCAGGCGCGGGCGAATGTCGCGTCGGCGAAGGCCGATGCCGCCAATGCGCGACGCCAGTACGAACGGGTCAAGAACCTGTCCGTGGTCCGCCTCCGGGACCAATCCGAGGTGCGTGCAGTGAGTCAGGAGGACGTTGACAACGCGAAGGCGGCCCTGGATGTGGCCGAGGCGAAGCTCGCCGTCAACGAGAAAGCCTTGGAACTGGCGCTCGCTGGGCCGCGGAAGGAGGATGTTTCTCAGGCAGAGGCGCAATTGCGAGCGAATGAGGCACAGCTAGCTTTCCTGCGGCAGCAGTTGGCCGATGCCAAACTCGTCGCGCCGACGGATGCCGTCGTTCGCACGCGGCTCCTGGAGCCGGGCGAGATGTCGTCGCCTCAGAAGCCGGTGTTTTCATTGGCCATTACGGATCCCAAATGGGTGCGGGCGTATGTCTCCGAGCGCGACCTGGGGAAAGTGCGTATGGGGATGACGGCTGCGGTGGCCGTGGACAGCTTCCCGGATCGGCGATTTACGGGGTGGGTCGGGTTCATCTCACCTGTCGCGGAGTTTACCCCGAAAGCCGTGCAGACCGAGGAATTGCGGACAAGTCTTGTTTACGAAGTCCGTGTGTTCGTGAAAGACCCGTCGGACGTATTGCGGCTGGGCATGCCGGCCACGGTTCACTTGCCGTCCGACCAGAGCAAGGCCGCGGACGGCGAGGGCCGGCAATGAGCACCGCGGAGGAAAATGCTTCGATCGTCTTCGGGCGCGAGATTCGCAAGACTTTTCGCCGCGACACGGGTGAAGTCGTTCAGGCTCTCGACGGCGTCTCGTTGCAGGCCAGCCGTGGCTCGCTCGTGGCCGTGGTTGGGCCGGATGCGGCCGGCAAGACAACTCTACTCCGCTTGCTCGCGGGGCTGATGACCGCCGATGTAGGAGAGCTGAAGGTGTTGGGGATCGATGTCGCGGCCAATCCCCAGCAGGTGCAGGAACGCATCGGCTACATGCCGCAGAAATTCGGTCTCTATGAAGACCTGAGCGTCCAGGACAATTTGGACCTCTACGCCGACATGCACGGCGTAAGTGCCGAGGAACGGCAGCAGCGCTATCCGCGGCTGCTGGAGATGACGGCGCTGGGTCCGTTCACGAAGCGCCTGGCCGGGCGGCTGTCGGGTGGGATGAAGCAGAAGCTGGGGCTGGCCTGCACACTCGTCCGCTCGCCGGAATTATTGCTGCTGGATGAACCGACGGTCGGCGTTGATCCGCTCTCGCGTCGGGAGCTGTGGCAGATCATTTTCCAACTCGTCCAGGACCAGGGCTTGACGGTGCTCCTTACAACTTCCTACTTGGGGGAAGCCGAACGATGCGCGCGGGTCGTCGTCTTGCACGAGGGGAAAGTGCTGGCGGAGGGGCGTCCGGAGGAGGTCAGCCAACTGGCGGCCGGAAGAACGTTTCTAGTCGAGCCTCCCGCCGGGGAGACGGCTCGCGAGCTGCAAGCGCGCTTGCTGGGGGAGCCGGGCATCGTTGATGCGGTACCCGAAGGCGGCCGGGTGCGGTTCGTGCGGGCCGATACGAATGGTGAACAGATGGGCGCCGTCCCGGTACAAGCGCGGTTTGAAGACGGCTTCATGATGCTCTTGCGGCGAAGGAGGCACGCCGTAGAGCCGCGACCGTTAGGGAGTGGTGCGGTTCCCCGCCCCCTAACGGTCGCGGCTCTACGGCACGATAGCGAGGCGGCCGTCGAGGTCCGCGATCTGGTGCGTCGATTTGGCAATTTCACCGCGGTCGATCGGGTCAGCTTCGACGTGCGCCGCGGCGAAGTCTTCGGCCTGCTCGGTCCGAACGGGGCTGGCAAAA
>Ga0070738_10001637_pt1 | contig 42502 bp, 38 predicted proteins | sample Coa_R2_2_FD_66446 | JGI IMG/M metagenome (GOLD analysis project Ga0070738, IMG submission 66446) | Surface soil microbial communities from Centralia Pennsylvania, which are recovering from an underground coalmine fire - Coalmine... | ecosystem: Environmental > Terrestrial > Soil > Unclassified ...
ATCGTCGGCGTCGCGCCCACGAGCGACGGGCGCGGCTACTGGGAGGTGGCGAGCGACGGGGGCATCTTCGCCTTCGGCGACGCCGCCTTCTTCGGGTCGGCCGACTGAACGCCACGCGGGCCGGGCCCGGCTGCAGCGCTCAACGGGGCGGCGCGGCCCTCCCCTGCTCCGCGCCGCCCGCGGTGGTGGGCGCGATGGCACCGAGAGCCGCGTCGTCGTCGGGCATCGGCAAGTCGAGGGAGAGCTCGCTCAGGAGCCCGGCCGGGCTGATCCGGAGGTGCCGCCGGTAGCGCACCCGGCTCCACAGCATCCGGCTCGACGCTGCCGAGCGGTAGTAGACGGTCACGAGCAGGTGCACCTCGTCGTCGGGGCGGTCGAGCAAGAGCAGCGTGTGGCCGTGCGCCGGGTCCGTGGCCGACATCGGGAACGCCACCAGCGCCCTGCCCCCGACAGGGACCACCCCCTGCCCGTAGCCACGGAAGCTGTAGAGGGGCTCCTCGCCACCGCGGCGCACGAGGTCGATGCGGTGCGCGCGGGAGAGCACGGCGGGCCCGATCCCCACGTTGCAGAACGCGCCGCACACCACCAGGGTCCGTGAGCCGACCTCGACCGTCCATGCGCCCACGCTCTGCTCCCCTGGCGGGTAGTACGGCCCGTCGGGGAGCTGCACGTGCAGGAGCTGGTCTGCACTGGCACGCCCCGGTGGCGCCAGGGGTGCGGGAACGAGCAGCGGCGTGTGCGCCGCTGCCAGTGCCTGGCTCGTGGCCGTGGCCTGGCGCCGGAGCTCGGCCGCCAGCTCGGCCGCCAGCTCCCCCGCGTGCTGCCAGCCTGCGCCGGCCAGATCGGCGCGGCGGGCGGCGATCGCCACGAGCTGGCGGCCCTGCCCCACGACCTCTTCGGAGCGCCGGGCCACGATCCGCGCCGCCCTGGCCGTCAGGACGGCAACCGCGAGGAACAGGACGAGCGCCAGGGCCGTCGCCGCGGCGGCCACTGCTCCGACCTGCGCCCAGTCGACTGTCCCCATCTGCCTCGTTCCGGCTCCGAACAGGCGGCCCCGGCGGGCCGCCGGGGCCCATCTTGGTGGACACGCGTCGAGGACGCGAGGATGCTGCGTCGCGCGGCAGCGAGACCGGCGCCGCAAGAGAGGGGGCATGGACTGCGGTACAGGCGCGGGCGGGTGCCAGGGCTGCGGTGGTCACCGGCAGCCCGCGACGGGCAGCGGCGCAAGGGGCGGGCCCAGTCAGCAGCGGCGGTGGACGGACACCGCGTAGTCCCCGCCGGGCTCGAACGGGCCGCGTTCCCACGTCGCGAAGCGCTCCTCGAGCACGAGCCCCGCCGCGGCTGCAAGCTCGTCGTACCTGGGGAGGTCGAGGCCGTGGGGACGCAGCGAGAACCCGGCCACCAGCAGCCCGCCAGGAACGAGGTGCGCGGCCACGTTGCGCAGGACAGCCGCCTCGGTGCCCGGGGTCACGAAGATCATCACGTTGCCGGCCATCACGGCCGCCTCGAAGCGCTGGTCGAGCTGCACGTCGGCGAGGTCGGCCTCCACCCACCGGAGCGCCGGCGCCTTGGCGCGAGCCACCTCCAGCATGCCCGGATCGATGTCGACGCCGACGACGTGGATCCCGCGCCGTGCCAGCTCGATGGCCACGCGGCCGGTCCCGCACCCCGCATCGAGGACGGAGCGGACGCCGAAAGAGGCAACGAGCTCGGCCTCGCCGTGGATCCCCACACCCTGGGCAGCCAGCTCCTCGAACCGCCGGTCGTACGCACGGCCGTGGGGCCGGCTCCCCTCGAGCCACGGATTGCCCGACACGTGCTCCCCCAAGCACCCGACCATACCAAGCACACCCACCCGGCACCCCCGCGAAGACACTGCCCGACGGCAGCGCCCAGCTGCCGGCCTGCGCCGGCCGACGGGCGGCCCGTCGGCCGGTCGACTCTCGGTCTGTTTGCTGCCGGGGTTCGCGCCGGTCAGAGCATCTTCATGTTGTCGAAGCGCGCGAACTGGTTCCGGAAGGCGAGGTGGATCGAGCCGGTGCGGCCGTTTCGGTGCTTGGCCACGATGATCTCCGCCATGCCGCGCCGGTCGAGCGGTGCATCGGGGTCGTACTGCTCCTCGCGGTAGATGAAGAGGACCACGTCCGCGTCCTGCTCGATCGAGCCCGATTCGCGCAGGTCCGACAGCATCGGCCGCTTGTCCTGCCGCTGCTCGAGGTTGCGCGACAGCTGCGAGAGCGCCACGACGGGCACCTCGAGCTCACGGGCCAGGATCTTGAGGCCGCGGCTGATCTCGGCCACCTCGACCTGGCGGTTCTCGGCCCGCCCGCGCCCGGTCATCAGCTGGAGGTAGTCGACGACCACGAGGCCGAGATCGCCTTCGGTCTTCTTCAGGCGTCGTGCCCGGGCCCGGATGTCCATGACCGTGACGTTCGGGTTGTCGTCGATGAAGATGGGGGCGTCGCTCAGGCGGCTGATGGCAGTGCTCACCTTCCCCCAGTCCGACTCCTGGAGGTGGCCTATCCGCAGCCGGTGCGCATCGACCAGTGCCTCGGACGAAAGGATCCGCTGGGTGAGCTCGAGGTGGCCCATCTCGAGGGAGAAGAGCAGCACCGGGCGACGCTCGACGACGCCGGCGTGGGCGACCATCCCGAGAGCGAAGCTGGTCTTCCCCATCGAAGGCCGGGCGCCGACGACGGTGAGGCTGGAGGGCTGGAGGCCCGCCAGCATCTCGTCGAGATCGGTGTAGCCGGTCCGCAGCCCCGTGACCGTGTCGTGGCGGTTGGCGAGCTGCTCGATCCGCTCCAGGCTCGGTACGAGGAGGTCGCCCAGCGAGCTGATCGACTCGACGGTGCGCCGCTGCCCCACGTCGAAGACGAGGCGCTCGGCTTCGTCGACCGCACCCGCCACGTCTTCGGGGACCGCGTAGGCAAGGTCGGCGATCTCGCCCGCCACGGCGACCAGCCGACGGAGCAGCGCGTGCTCCTCGACGATGCGCGCGTAGTGCACCGCGTTGGCGATCGAGGGTGTGTTCGCCTGGAGCGAGACCAGCAACGCCGGGTCGCCCACCGACTCGAGGAGCCCAGAGCGCCGCAGCTCGTCGGCGACCGTGACCGCGTCGACCGGCTCGCCGCGTTCGAAGAGGGCACGGATGGCGGCGAAGATGTGGCCGTGCGCCGGCTTGTAGAAGTCGGCCGGACCGCAGATCTCCATCGCGGCGGCAGCGGCGTCGCTCGACAGCAGCATGGCGCCGATGAGGGACTCCTCGGCCTCGAGGTTGTGAGGCGGCACCCGCGGGGTGCCCGAGGCAGGCCGGAGCGGCCGCGGACGAGTCGGTTCGTAGGCCTGCACCACGGGCTCTACCCTCACCCACCAGCCCTGTGTGGCGGAAGGGGAGGAACCTGGGGATTCAGGACGCGAACGCCCTGGTAGAACCTGTGGCTAGCCCTGTGGACGAGGGTGGACACCGCCGCTGAGGCTGGGGAGGACGCACGCACGCCGCCAGGGTGGCAAGCGGGTGTGTCATCCGGCTCAGCGTGCTGGCGTCACCTCGACGGTCACCATGACCGTCACGCCATCGAAGAGCTCCAGGGTCACGTCGTGGCTGCCGACGGTCTTGATGGGCTCGTCGAGGGCGACCTGGCGCCGATCCAGCTCGACACCCTTCTGCGAGCGGGCGGCCTCGAGGATGTCGGCGGCCGACACCGACCCGAAGAGCCGCCCGCGGGTACCGGCCCGAGCCTCGACGCGCAGCACGGAGCCGGCGAGCACCGTCGCCTGCTGCTCGGCCGCCTGGCGGTCGCGCGCCTCGCGCAGGTCGCGGGCGCGGCGCATGGCTGCCGCCTGCTCCGCGAGCCGGTCGGTCGCGGCGAGCGCCTTGCCCTGGGGGAGCAGGAAGTTCCGGGCGAACCCGCCGGCCACGTCGACGAGGTCGCCGCGCCGGCCCACGCCGGCGACGTCGCGCCGCAAGAGGACCTTCATTCGCCCACCCCGTCCGCACCGACGAGCACCTCGGCCGAGCCCTCGGCATCGGGGGCCTGCGGTTCCTGACCGCCCGGCACGCCCTCGAGCTCGGCGCCCGGCGAGCCGGACGAGGCACCCCTGGCGACCCGCTCGCCCCGTTCGCCACCACGACCGCGGCCCCGACTGCCAGGTCGCTCGGTGACCGTCCGCTGCGTGTAGGGAAGCAAGACGAGCTCTCGCGCCGTCTTGATGGCGAGGGCGACGTCGCGCTGGTGCTGGGCGCAATTGCCGGTGACCCGGCGTGCCCGGATCTTGCCGCGGTCGCTCATGTACTTGCGCAGGAGGGGCACGTCCTTGTAGTCGACCCAGGCCACCCCGTCGCGGCACAACAGGCACGGCTTCTTCTTGACCTTGCGCGCCGCCTCCTTGGCCGAGGTGCGCCGCGAAGTGCGGGCATTGTTGCGTGCCATCAGAACGGCTCCTCGTCGTACCCGAAGCCACCCACGGGCTCTTCCACCCGGGGGGGCGGCGCCTGGCGCTGGCCGCGCGCGGCGTCGGCCGGGCCACGTCGCTCGTTCTTGGTCACCTGAGCGGTGGCCCACCGCAGCGACGGGCCAACCTCGTCGGCCACCACCTCGATCTTCGAGCGGCGGTCGCCGTCGGGCGTCTCCCAGCTGCGCTGCTCGAGGCGACCCGTCACGACGACCCTGGCCCCCCGGCTCAGGCTCTCGCTCACGTTCTCGGCCATCTCCCGCCAGCAGACCACGTCGACGAAGCTCGTGGCCTCCTCCCACTCCTGGGTCTGGCGGTTCTGCCAGCGCCGGTTCACCGCCAGCCCGAACGTGGCCGTGGCCTGCCCGGTGTTGGTGAACCGCAGCTCGGGGTCGCGGGTGATGTTCCCCACCAGCGTCACGCTGTTGTCGGGCATGTCGTGTCCTCCCTCTCCGGCCGGAGCCTAACCGGCAACGCGGCCGGCAGGTCGGGGGGACGGCATGGCCGCGGCGCGCCGCGGCGCCTTGTCGGGGAGCCGCACGACCTTGTGGCGCACCACCTCGTCGGCCAGGGAGAGCATCCGATCGACCGCCGGCAGCCCCGAGGGCTCGGCCCCGAACTCGACCAGCACGTAGTAGCCCTCGCGCTTGTGGTTCACCTCGTAGGCGAAAGCCCGGCGGCCCCACCGCTCGACGGCACCCGGGTTGCCCCCCGAGGCGCGGATCGTCTCGAGCAACCGATCGATCACCGCCTGCACAGCCTGCGGCTCGGCGGCGGCGTCGAAGATCACCATGACTTCATAGGGCCGCATCAGCGGCTCACCTCCCTCTGGACCGGGCAGCGCCCGGGCCCCGCGCTCGGGGCAGGGTTCTCGGTCTGGGCCCCCGACGGGGACGGCGCTCGATGCTAGCGGTTCTGTCCGGCGCCTTCCGTCCGGCGCCTTCCGTCCGGTCAGTTCCAACCGGGCGGTTCTGTCCGGCGGCTTCCGTCCGGTCAGTTCCGACCGGTCAGTTCCGTCCCGTCGGTCCGGCGCCCCTGGGCGAGCCCTGGCTCCCGATGCGGCCCTCGCAGGGTCGCGACGGGTCAGGGTGGCTCGGGAGGGCGCGGCGGCTCCGGATTCGGTCCGAGCGCGTCGCGCAGGTCCGGCGGCCCGTGGTAGCTCTCCTCGGCGGAGGGGAACCGGCCGTCGCGCACGTCGGCGGCGAAGCGGGCGATGGCCTCGGTCGCCAGCCCGCCCATGTCGAGGTAGGCCCGGGCGAAGCGGGGGGCCGGCCGCCGCCCCAGGCCGAGCAGGTCGTGGAAGACGAGCACCTGGCCGTCGCAGGAGGGGCCGGCGCCGATGCCGATGGTCGGCACGTCGACGGTCCCGGTGGCTGCCTCGGCCACCACGTCGGGCACGCCCTCCAGCACCAGGGCGAAGCAGCCCGCCTCGGCCAGCGCCGCTGCCGCAGCCACGAGCGACCTGGCGGCCTCGCCCGTTCGCGCCTGCACGCGGTAGCCGCCCATGGCGTGGACCGATTGGGGCGTGAGCCCGAGGTGGCCCATGACCGGGATCTCGGCTCGCAGGAGAGCCGAGATCACCGGCAGGCGCACCTCGCCTCCCTCGAGCTTGACCGCCTCGGCCCCGGCCCGGACGAGTGCGGCGGCATTGCGGACGGCTTCCTCTGGGCCGAGGTGGTAGCTCATCCACGGCATGTCTGCCACGATCAACGCCCGGGGCCCGGCTCGGGCGACGGCCGCCACGTGGCGCACCATGTCGTCGACCGTCACGTGCAGGGTGTCGGGATAGCCGAGCACGTTGTCGGCCACCGAGTCGCCGACGAGCACGATGTCCACTCCGGCCGCGTCCACGATCCGCGCTCCCGGCGCGTCGTACGCCGTCACCATGACGATCGGCCGGGACCCGCTGCGCCGCTTGCGCGAGCGGATGTCGGGAACGGTGACCCGCTCGACGCTCACCGGCTGCGCGCGGAGGCCGGCCGAGGCCCGCCGGCCGAGTACTTCCGGGTCAAGTGGTGCCAGGCGCAGTCCGGGCACACCTCGACGGCGAAGCAGGTCACCGGCTCCTGCCGGTGACGGAGTCGGTTGAGCTCGGCCACCGAGCCCGGGCAGCGGCCCCCGGGGGGCAGGCGCGTCCCGAACACGAAGGTCACCTCGACCGTATCGGCCGCCTCGCAGACCGGGCACAGCTCGCCGGTCGGGCGCCCCACGTTGCGCGCTGCCCGGAGCAGCTCGGGGTGGGCGTCGCAGACGTCCGCCCGCTGGAGCTTGCCGCGCTTGACGTCCCGCACCACGGCGTTGCGGACCAGCCGGTACTCGACGCCGGCTTCGGCGGGGAGTGGCGCCGGTCGACGAGAGGCCCCGGGCCGAGACGATGCGGTCACGCCACGCGAGGCTACTGCCACCGAGGCCGCCTGGTGGCGTGGCCGGGAGCCGGCCCAGGTTCCCTGCCTGGCGCCTGTTCCTGGCGAAGCCCCGGCGCAAGAGCCCGCCCCCGTCCGAGGTCCCCTGCCTGGCGCCTGTTCCGGGCGAAGCCCCGACAGTTCCTCGACAGGGCGCGCGGCGAGCTATTTGCCCTACCGTTATATCGGAGCGATATACTTCTCAGATGCTCGACCTGGCCATCCTCGGTCTCCTCGAGGAGCGGGACCTCCATGGCTACGAGATCCGCAAGCAACTACGCGAGCATCTCGGCTTGCTCGCCAACGTGTCGTTCGGCTCGCTCTATCCCGCGCTCAGCCGCCTCGTGGAAGCGGGTGCGGTCGAGATCGCGGGCGACCCGGCAGAGGAACGCCCACCCCGTACGCCGCCGACCGGCTCCCTCAGCGGCGAGCTCGCCGTGTTCCGGACCCGCCGCCACACCAGCCCACGGAGCCGCCGGTCGCGCAAGGTCTACCGGATCACCGACGAGGGGCGCCGCACCTTCGCCCGGCTCCTCGCCGGCGGCAGCCCCGCCGATGACGCCAGGAGCTTCGGCCTCCGCCTGGCCTTCGCGCGCCACCTCGGCCCCCAGGCGCGCCTCGCGCTCCTCGAGCGCCGGAGGGCAGCGCTCCTCCAGCGGCTGGGCGAGGTGCAGGCGGCGTCAGCCGGAACGCCGCTCGACGTCTACGCCCGCTCCGTGGTCGAGCACACCGTCGAGGGCGTCCACCAGGACATCCGCTGGCTCGACCGCCTGATCGACACGGAACGCCGGGGTGCCGCACTCACGGCAGAACCGGTGGCCCATGCCGCCGAGGACCGCTGAACTGTTCCGAGCGCCCGCCACGCTCACGTCCGCCACGTTCCCGAGGAAGGAGACCAACCGATGCGCACCGTCCGCGTAGCCATAGCAGGGGTCGGCAACTGCGCCAGCTCGCTCGTCCAGGGGCTCACCTACTACCACGACGCCGAGCCGGCCGACACCGTGCCCGGCCTCATGCACGTCGTCCTCGGCGGCTACCACGTTCAAGACCTCGAGCCGGTCCTCGCCTTCGACGTCGACGCGGCCAAGGTGGGCACCGACCTCGGCAAGGCGATCTTCGCCGGCCACAACAACACCGTCCGCTTCGCAGAGGTGGGCGACCTCGGCGTGACCGTCCAGCGGGGCCCCACCCTCGACGGGCTGGGCCGCTACTACCGCGACGCCGTGGAGGAGTCCCCTGCGCCCCCCGTCGACGTGGCCGAGGCCCTGCGTGCAGCGCGGGCCGACGTGCTGGTGGCCTACCTGCCCGTCGGCTCCGAGCAGGCGCAGCGGCACTACGCCGAAGCGTGCCTCGCCGCCAAGGTGGCCTTCGTGAACGCCATCCCCGTCTTCATCGCCTCGGACCCGGCCTGGGCCCGCCGGTTCCTCGAGGCCGGGGTGCCCATCATCGGCGACGACATCAAGAGCCAGGTGGGCTCCACCATCGTCCACCGGGTGCTGACCCGGCTCTTCGAGGACCGCGGGCTCGCCCTCGACCGCACGTACCAGCTGAACGTCGGCGGCAACATGGACTTCCGCAACATGCTCGAGCGCGACCGCCTCGAGTCGAAGAAGGTCTCGAAGACCCAGGCAGTCACCAGCCAGATCGAGCACACCGTGCTCCCCGCCGACGACGTGCACATCGGTCCTTCGGACCACGTGCCGTGGCTGCAGGACCGCAAGTGGGCCTACATCCGCATGGAAGGCCGGAACTTCGGCGACGTGCCGCTGCAGCTCGAGCTCAAGCTCGAGGTGTGGGACTCGCCCAACTCGGCTGGGGTCATCATCGACGCCGTCCGGTGCGCCAAGCTCGCCCTCGACCGCGGGATCGGCGGCCCGCTCCTCGGCCCGTCCGCCTACTTCATGAAGTCGCCGCCAGTCCAGTACCACGACGAAGAAGCCCGCCAGCTCGTGGAACGCTTCGCCGCCGGCGAGGACCCGACCGACCCCTGGCCTGCCGGCTGACGGCCCGGGCCCGCACCTGGCCGCGCGGCGGCCCCGGCTCAGGATCCCGCTCGCCCGGCGCGTGCCCCCCACCACTCGTCGAGGCGGCGCCCCGCCTCTTCCTTGCCGAGCTCGCCTTCGTCCATGCGCAGGTCGAGCAGGAAGGACAGCGCCTCCCCCACCAGCGGGCCGGGCGGGATGCCCAGGCGAGCCATGACCTCGTTGCCGTCGAGCTCGGGTCGTAGCGCGTCGAGCGACTCCTTCTCGCGCAGCTCCGCGATCCGCCGGTCGAGCTCGTCCATCCGGCGGGCGAGCGCCCGCGCCTTGGCGGCGTTGCGCGTGGTGCAGTCGCTTCGCGTGAGCTCGTTGAGCCGGTCGAGCAGGGGGCCGGCGTCGCGCACGTAGCGCCGGACGGCCCTGTCCGTCCAGCCGAGTTGGTACGTGTGGAACCGCAGGTGGAGCTCGACCAGGCGAGCGACCGTGGCGATCTCGTCGCTCGGGTAGCGAAGGGCCTCCATGCGCGCCCTCGTCATGCGGGCGCCGACCACCTCATGGTGGTGGAACGTCGCCCCTCCGGGCCCGAAGGAGCGCGTCCGCGGCTTGCCCACGTCGTGGAACAGGGCCGCCAGGCGGAGCAGGCGGTCCGGCGAGGTCCGGTCCACCACCGCCAACGTGTGGGCGAGGACGTCCTTGTGCCGGTGGATGGGGTCCTGCTCGAGAGCCAGCGCAGGCAGCTCCGGCACGAACTGGTCGGCGAGCCCGGTCTCGACCACGAACCACAGCGCGACCGATGGGCGCTCGACCACCATCATCCGGTCCAGCTCGTCGCGGATCCGCTCCTTCGAGACGATCGCCAGCCTGCCGGCGCCCCGCCGGACGGCCTCGACCAGCTTCGGGTCCGGCTCGAGCCCGTAGCGGGCCATGAGGCGGGCTGCGCGCAGCATCCGCAGGGGGTCCTCGCCGAACGAGACGTCCGGGTCCAGGGGCGTCCGCAGCCGGCGCGCGGCGAGGTCGCCGATGCCGTCGAAGGGGTCGAGGAGCGCGGTGTCCGGCAGGCGGAGGGCCATGGCGTTCACGGTGAAGTCGCGCCTGGCCAGGTCGGCCTCGATGTCGTCGCCGAAGGTCACGACCGGCTTGCGCGACTCGGACTCGTACACCTCGGCCCGATGCGTCGTGATCTCGTAGCGATGCGGCCCGCGCTGGCAGCCGACGGTCCCGAAGCGCTTGCCCTGCGTCCACACGGCGTCAGCCCATCCGGACACGATCGACTCGATCTCGTCGGGCCGGGCGTCTGTCGTGAGGTCGATGTCGCCCGCGATGTCGTCCGTGGCCGGCGCCTCTGGGCCCTGGAGGAGCGCGTCGCGGACCGACCCGCCGACGAGGTACAGGGTGTGCCCGGCGCGCGCGAAGCGCGCCGCCAGGTCGTCGGTCGCCTGGAGGACGGGCCGGAATCGCGCCGGGACGGTCACGGGCGGCACCTCTCCAAGGTAGTGCGCCACGGCTGCTCTGCCGGCAACGGTTAGCGTTGGCCGGTGTCCATGGGGTGCGCTCGGTCGGCGCGGCCGTCCGTCCCCGCGCGAGCTGCCGTTCGGCTCTCGCTGCTGGCCGTCGTAGCCGGGGCAGTGGTGACGGCGCTCGGCATGCCTGCCGGGGCTGCGGGCGGGCCGGCGGCCGGGCCAGCACCTTCGGGCAACGGGCGCGGGACGTCCCTCGTGCTCGAGGCGCAGTCGCCGTGGGTCCTCGCGAGCCAGCCCCGGTTCGCCCTGCAGCTCCGGATCACGGGCCCCACACCGACAGCCGATCGCCTGTCCCTCGGCGTCTCCCTCTACCCGCGGTTGCTCACCCGGTCCGCCTTCGAGCAGACCCTGTCGAGCGCGCCCACCGGGAGCCCGCTCTCGCGCATCGCCCCCGTCACGGTCAGCGATCCCGGCGAGCCGCTCACGATCGGCATGACCGTCACGACCGGGGCCGCCGCCCAGGCGGCCACGCAGGCCGAGCCGGCCTCGGCGGTGCTCGACCTGCGCTGCGCCGGATCGGACACCTGCGCCGGCGTGTACCCGCTGACGGTGTCGCTCCAGGACGACACGTCGGGCCAGGTCCTCGACCGGCTGACCACGTACCTGACCTACGCTGCGGCGCCGAGCACGTCGAAGCTGAGGTTCGCTCTGGTCGTGCCGGTGGGCTCGCCGGTCACGGTGCACCGCGACGCGAGGTCGCCGGCTGAGGCCCTCGGGGTGCCGACCCGCGGCGAGGCCGCCCGCCTCGCCGCGGTGGTGGCCGAGCTCCAGAGCACCCCGCAGGTGCCTGTGACGGTGCTCGCCGATCCCTACACGGTCCAGGGCCTGGCGGCGGCCGGCTCAGAGGGAGCGCGGGCAGTGGGCGGGCTGGCCCGCTTGAGCTCGCCGGGCAGCGCGGACGAGCTGCCACCCCAGCCCTACGTGCCGATCGACCTCGGCGCGCTGGCTGCCGCCGGTCTGACGGGAGAGCCGGTCCACCAGATGCTGCGGGGCGCTGAGGCCCTGGCGAGGGCAGGCATCCGCACTCCGGAGCCCGTCTCGGCCCGCGGGCCGCTGGCCTGGAGCTCGGGCCCCACCGTCTGGGTCGCCACCGGCGGCGTCGGGCCTGGGCTGGCCGCGGGGCTCCGCCAGGTCGGCGCCAACCGAGTCGTCGTCCCCGACAGCGCGTTGGCTCCGAGCGCGTCCCGGCTCGGCATCACCCAGACCTTCGAGCTCCAGCTCGGTCGGAACGCGTCGGTCACCGCCGCGGCAGCCGACGGCTCCCTGGCCGCGCACTTCCTGGCTGCGGGCGCCGACCCGGTGCTCGCAGCCAACCAGCTGCTCGCCGACCTGGCCATGATCCAGTCGGAGCTGCCCAACGCCCGGCTCGCCAGGGGCGTGGTTGCCGTGCCGCCGGCCGGATGGCAAGCCGACGCGGAATTCCTCTCGACCGTGCTGCACGGGCTCGTGAACGATCCCGACGTGCAACCGGTGACGCTGTCGGACTTCTTCGCCCAGGTGCCGGCGGGCGGTGCCGACGGCGAGCCGCTGTCCCGGCGGCCCGCTTCCTCGGCACAGGGTCCCGAGCTCTCCCGGGCCGCGGCCGCACAGCTCTCGGAGGCTCGCACCCGGCTCGACGGCTTCGACTACGCCGTCGTCGGCTCTCCCCCGGTGCTCGACCAGCTCTCGTCGCTGCTGCTGGCAGCCGAGTCCGATCGCCTCCGCAGCCCGTCACGACCGGCGGCCGTCGCCACCTTCGAGCGCCTGCTCGACGGCCAGCTCTCGCTCGTGCAACTGGCGACCGACCGGACGATCACCCTCACGGCCCGGACCGGCTCGATACCGGTGACCTTCCTCTCCTCGGCCCCCTATGGCGTTCGGGGCACGGTGTCGCTCAGCAGTGACAAGTTCCAGTTTCCCCACGGCTCGTCGCGCACCGGTTTCGTCATCGCCCGGCCGACCAACCCATTGCGGGTGGTCGTGGAGGCTCGGACCTCGGGCGACTTGCCGCTGCACGTCGTCCTGACGGCGCCGCGCGCCGACCCGTCGGCCCCTCCCCTGGTCATCGCCCATGGCGTCATCACCGTCCGGGCCACGGCCACCTCCCTCGTCGGGGTGGTCCTGACCCTGCTCGCGGTGGCCGTGCTCGCCGGGTGGTGGGCACGCACGTGGCGGGTCCGCCGCCGTGCCAGGGTCCGCCGTGCCTGACGCTCCCGACCGCGGCGCTCGGGGCACCGCCACGCCGGGCCCCGAGCGGGGCTCGCGTCCCGGCGCCCCCGGCACCGGAGAGGGCCCCGCCACGCCGGTGAGGGCGCCGGTGCCCCCAGGCGATGGCGTGGCCGCCGTGACCAGCGCGACGAGGGGGGCCGTGGTCCACGGGACCGGGCTCCAGCGCGCCACGGCCGTCATGGCTGCGGGCACCGCGCTGTCGAGGCTGTCGGGCGTCCTGCGGGTGATGGCTCTCGCCTACGCACTCGGCGGCTACCGGCTGGCCGACGCCTACAACCTGGCCAACACCGTCCCGAACATGATCTACGACGTCGTCCTCGGCGGCGTGCTCTCGGCCACCTTCATCCCGGTCTTCGTCGACCGCCTGGCCACCCGTGCCGGACGCGAGGCATGGCGCGCGATCTCGGCGGTGGTGACGGCGTCGGTCGCCCTCCTGGCCGTGGCTTCGGTCGTGTTCTGGTTCGCCGCTCCGCTGCTGATCGACACCGTCACGGCGCTCAACCCCCAGCACGGCGGGACCGGCTCCCTCGCCGACCAGCGGGCGGTCGCCACCACCCTGCTGCGCTGGTTCATCCCCCAGGTGTTCTTCTACGGGCTGATCAGCCTCGCCACCGCGCTCCTCAACACGCGCCGCCGCTTCGCCGCGCCCATGTGGGTACCGATCGCCAACAACCTCGTGTCCGTAGGTGTGCTGCTGTGGTTCCACCAGGTGACGGGCGGCCACCCGTCGCTGGGCGCCGCACGGCTCGACGGCGCCCAGCTCGTGCTGCTCGGGCTCGGTACCACCATGGGCATCGTCGTCCAGGCGTTGCTGCTGGTACCGAGCCTGTGGCGGGCCGGCGCCATGCACCTGCGGTGGCACTGGGACCCAGGGCACGAGGCCGTCCGCACCGTGCTGCGCCTCGGCACCTGGACCTTCGGCTTCGTGGTCGCCAACCAGGTGGCCCTTTTCGTGGTCCTCACGCTGGCCGGCGGCGCCGGCGGCACGTCGCCGGTGTCGTCCTACACCTATGCCTACACCTTCATGCAGATGCCCTACGCCGTGGTGGCCGTGTCGGTCATGAGCGCGGTGACCCCCGACCTGGCGGAGCAGTGGGCACTCGGGAACGTCCGGGCCTTCCGGCGACGCCTGGCCTCGGGCCTGCGGACGGTGCTCGCGGTGATCGTCCCGGCCGCTGCCGGCATGGTCCTCCTCGCGAAGCCGCTGGTGGGGCTCTTGCTCGGCCACGGTGCCTACACCGTGCAGGACGCCGACACGACCGGGGCCACCCTCGCCATGTTCTCCCTCGGGCTCCCGGGCTTCTGCACCTTCCTGTACGTGGTGCGGGTGCTGCAGGCGATGCAGCGGGTGCGGGTCGCCTTCTGGCTCTACCTCGTCGAGAACGGCGTCAACGTGGCCATGGCCGTGGCGCTCGTGCATCCCCTCGGCATACGAGGGCTGGCGCTGGCCCTGTCGGCTGCCTACAGCGTCGCGGCCCTCGGCGGCGTGGCCACCCTCCGCCGGTGGCTGGGCCCGCTCGCCAGCAGCCGATCGTGGGCTCCTCTCCGGCGCGGCCTGCTGGCCACGGCGGCCATGGCCGCCGTCGTGCTCGTCGTCGAGAACCTCTCCGGCGCCACGTCCGGCGTCGGCCTCTTCGTCCGCGTGGTGGCATCCGTTGCCGCCGGGATCGCCACGTACTGCGCAGTGGCGATCGGCCTCGCCGCCCGAGCGGGGCGCGCTCGGCACGGCAGGGGCCGCGGACCGGGTGGCCCACGCCCCGGCGCCGGCCCCAGGCCCGCTCCGGGGCCCGGCGGGCCCGGCACCGGTCGGCCCGGCGGGGATCTTCCTCGGCTGGTCGCGCGCCGGCCACCTTCGCGTTGACGCCTTCGCGTTGACGACCTCCTGCGTGGCAGACTCGGCGCCGGCGGCACTGGCCGCCGGGTCCCCAGCACGGCGCCGGGCGCCGGAGGGAAGGAGATCGCCATGCCCCCGGTGGGGATCGTCACCGACAGCGCCTGCGACCTGACCGCAGCCCTCGCCGAGGAGGCCGGCGTGTCGGTTGTCCCCCTCACCATCCGCTTCGGCGAGGAGGAGCTGCTCGACCGTCGCGACCTGAGCCCGGCGGCCTTCTGGGCCCGCTGCAGGACGGCCACCGCGCTGCCCGAGACAGCCGCTCCCGCGCCCGGGAGCTTCCGCCAGGCCTACGACGAGGCAGCGGACCGAGGATGCGAGGGCGTGCTGTGCCTCACGATCTCCGCCGGCGTGTCGGCCACCTACCAGTCGGCGCGGGCCGCTGCCGACAGCTTCGACCGGGTGCCGGTCGAGGTGATCGACACCCGGACCCTGACCATGGGCCAGGGCCTGCTCGTCCTCGCCGCTGCCGAGGCGGCGGCGGTCGGCGAGGAGCTGGCCCAGCTGGCCGCCCGGACGCGCGAAGCCATGGGCCGCACCCGGGTGTTCGGGGTGGTGGACACCCTCGACCACCTCCAGCGGGGGGGTCGGATCGGCGGCGCGAAGGCGCTGCTCGGCTCGCTGCTGTCCATCAAGCCCGTGGTGCAGGTGAAAGACGGCGTGGTCGCCGAGGAGTCCAAGCAGCGCACCCGGGCCCGCTCGCTCGACTACCTCGCGAGGAAGGTGCGCGCCGACGCGCCCCTCGAGCGCCTGGCCGTCGTCGACGGGGCGGCTCCCGACATCGGCGATTTCCTGGCTCGCCTGGAGGGCGTCGAGGTGGCCCACCCCCTGGTGGTCACCGACCTCGGACCGGTTGTCGGCACCCATGCCGGACCCGGCACGATCGGTGCCTGCTACCAGGTGGCGGTGCGGTGAGCACGGCAGGGTAACCTGCCTGCGATGAGCGATCGGATGCGAACGGTGCCGCGCGCGGGGGAAGCGGACCCAGCGATCAGCGCCGAATGGGCCGCCAAGGCGGTCGATGCCGTCGACCTCGCGGTGAGCACCGTCACGGACAAGGCGGTCCGCCCCGTGTTGCTGGCCGCTCGCGCCGTCGTCTTCGGGGTCATCGTGGCCACCATGGCCACCGCCGGCGTGGTGCTCGGCTCGATCGGCCTGGTGCGGCTCCTCGTCGTGTACGCGTTCGGTCCCCGAGTATGGGCTGCCTACCTCCTGCTCGGCTCGCTGCTCACCGCGACGGGGCTGGTGCTGTGGTGGCAGCGGGCGGCACGGCCGGCCGCGGGCGCCGATTGATCGCGATGCCCGATCACCGCCAGGTCCTGATCGCCGGGTCAGGCCCCGCCGGGCTCACCGCCGCCATCTACACGGCGAGGGCGCAGCTCCAGCCCGTGGTCGTCGAGGGTGAGCCCTCCTCCACGGGCGACCAGCCGGGCGGCCAGCTGATGCTCACCACCGAGGTCGAGAACTACCCCGGGTTCGTCGAGGGGATCATGGGCCCCGACCTCATGTCGGCCATGCGCGCCCAGGCGCTCCGGTTCGGCGCCGAGCTCGTCACGGCCAAGGTGACGCGGGTCGACTTGGCGGCCTCCCCTTTCGGTGTGTGGACGGGACCGCCCGACACGCCCGAGCCGACCTACCGGGCAGACGCGCTGATCGTGTCGACCGGGGCCCGGGCCCTCATGCTCGGCGTTCCCAACGAGGACCGCCTGGTCGGCCATGGCGTGTCCACGTGTGCCACCTGCGACGGGTTCTTCTTCCGCGACCACCACATCGCCGTGGTCGGCGGGGGCGACTCGGCGATGGAAGAGGCGATCTTCCTCACCCGCTTCGCGTCGAAGGTGACCGTCGTCCACCGCCGCGACCGCCTCCGGGCGTCGCGCATCATGCAGGAACGGGCGTTCGCGGAGCCGAAGATCGAGTTCCGGTGGAACGCGCAGGTGACTGCCGTCCACGGGCACGACAAGGTCGCCGGCGTCCGGCTGCGTGACACGCTCACGGGCGAGGAGTCGGACCTGCCCGTGACCGGCCTGTTCGTCGCCATCGGTCACGAGCCCAACACGGGGATCGTCAAAGGGCAGCTCGACATCGACGGCAATGGCTACATCCGGACCTTCGGCGGCACGCGGACCAGCGTCGACGGCGTGTTCGCCTGCGGCGACGTGCAGGACCACGTGTACAGGCAGGCGGTGACCGCCGCCGGCTCCGGCTGCATGGCCGCCCTCGATGCCGAGCGGTGGCTGCGTGACCGTGGGTGATCCCCGCCCGTCCGGCGCACGATGCCCGTCCGGGGTCTCGTGCCCGGCGAGCGCGGGGCCCGCCGGCACGAGACGGGAACATGTACGCCCGCGGTCGTGTTGACTCGATCCGGCCGGATCGCGGCGCGCTCGCGGCCCGGACCGTGCCCGTTACCGACAGGGAGGTCGCATGAGCGAGATCGTCGCAGTGGACGACGCTACGTTTGACGAGCATGTCAAGTCAGCCGACGTGCCGGTCCTGGTGGACTTCTGGGCCGAATGGTGCGGGCCGTGCAAGATGATCGCCCCGGTGCTGGAGGAGATCGCCCAGGAGCAGGCCGGCAAGCTCCGGATCCTGAAGCTGAACATCGACGACAACTTGGACATCACGCGGCGTTACGACGTGATGAGCATCCCGACCCTCATCCTGTTCAAGGACGGGCAGCCCCAGGCGCGCCTGATCGGCGCGAAGCCCAAGGGCCAGCTCATGGCGGAGCTCGCCGCGTTCCTCTGAGCCCGGCCTCCCCGACGGTCCCCCTCGCCGAGGGGGACCGGGGCGACCCGGTCCGCGAGCTCCAGCGACGGCTGGCCGACCTCGGCTTCCCGCTGCTCTTCGACGAGCCTGGCTCCTACGGCCCTGGTACCCGCGCCGCGGTCGAGGCCTTCCAGCACCGGCGCGGGCTGCGCGTGGACGGGGTGTGCGGACCCGAGACCTGGGGCGTGCTGCTCGAGGCCGGCTACCGCCTGGGTGATCGCGTCCTGCGGCTGACCGACCCGATGATGCGAGGCGACGACGTGGCCGACCTGCAGCAGCGCTTGAGCGCGCTCGGCTTCGACACCGGCCGTGTCGACGGCATCTACGGTCCCAACACGTTGGCGGCGGTGGCCGAGTTCCAGCGCAACTGCGGCCAGGAGCCCGACGGCATCGCCCACCTGTCCACCCAGCTCGCCCTCGTGCGGGTGGAGACACGCCAGCCGGCCCCGCCACTCGTGTCGACCGTGCGAGCCCGCGAGGAGCTGCGGCGGTCGCCTCGCACCCTCGCTGGTCGTCACGTGGCCGTCGCCGGTGGCCAGGCGCTCGGCACGATCGTGGCCGCCTTGGTCCGGCGCCTCCAGGGTGCTGGGTCGCGCGTGACCGAGCTCGACCATGACGACCCGTCAGCCCAGGCGGCCGCTGCCAATGCCGCAGGTGTGGACCTCTGCCTGACCCTGGCCCTGCGGGCGGAGGGGGCCGGCTGTGCCACCTCGTTCTATTCGGGCTACCGCGACGAGTCGCCCGGGGGGCGGCGCCTGGCTGAGCTGGTCCAGCGCACTGTGCCCGTGGCCGTGCGCGTCCCCGACCTCGGCATCAGGGGCATGTCGGTACCCGTACTCCGCGAGACACGGATGCCGGCCGTGATCGTCGAGATCGGGCCCCCGGCATTGGTGGTCGAGCAGGCGCCTTCCCTCGCCGACGCCCTGGCGACCGCTCTTTCCCTCTGGGCGGGTGCACCCTGCGAGGAAGAGTGACGCGCCAGCCCTCGCCCGCCGCGCCTCGAGCCTGACTCTCGAGCCTGACCCCCGCCGGCGCACCCGCCGACCCGAGCCGCTGGCGTCGCGGGGAACGTCGCGCTCGCGGGTCAGCCCGCCCTGCAACGACCCCCTCGACCCAGACCTCCAGCGCAGGAGGAGCCCGTCATCCACAACGTCATGCACAGGTTGTGGACGACCTCCACTCTCAGCCCGAACCTCATGTGCACAACCCGCGCCGGCCGTCTGCGACGGAGCCGGAGTCATTGCGTCCTCCCTGTTCAGAGGCCGTGTTCTCGCCCTGAGGTGGCTGGCGCGGCTGAGGTGGCTGGCTCGGCTGGCCGCGGCCGGTGCTCCCCCACCATCACCCGGTAGATGCGTTCGAGGTCTTCGAGGGTCGCGAACTCGATCACCAGCCGGCCACGCCGGTTCTGGAGGTCAACCTTCACGCGCGTGTCGAGGTGCGTCGAGAGGAGCTCCTCCAGCTCCAGGATCCCGGGTTCTGGCAGACGCCTCCTTGGGGACACAGGTGTCGTCGTACCTTGGGTAATACCAACCACATTGGCCGGTGCGGCGTCTTCGTCAACGTTCACACCGCTGGTACGAACGATGTCCTCCACTGCCCTCACGCTCAGGTTCTCGGTCACGATCCTCGCCACCAAGGCCTCCTGGAGGGTTCGGTCCGGAGTGCCGAGGAGGGCGCGCGCATGGCCAGCCGAGATAGTCCCCTCGGCCAGGGCGCGCTGAGCTCCTGCGGGGAGGTGGAGCAGTCGCAGCGCATTGGTGATGGTTGCCCGTCCCTTGCCAACCTTCGTCGCCACCTGGTCGTGGGTGAGACCGAATTCGTCGATCAGCTGCTGGTAGGCGGCCGCCTCCTCCAGGGGGTTCAGGTCGGCACGGTGAAGGTTCTCGACCAAGGCCTGCTCGAGGCTGTCGACGTCGGAGGTGCCGGACCGTACGAGCACCGGTATGGTCTGGAGCCCCGCCCTGCGCGCGGCCCGCCACCGCCGTTCCCCGGCGATCAGCTCGTAGCTCTCCCCCTCCCCGTCGATCTGACGAACGAGAACTGGTTGCAGTACGCCCAGCTCACGGATCGACGCAGCCAGGGCCGCCATCGACTCCTCGTCGAATCGGGTCCTCGGCTGCACGACGCTGGGCCGGATGCTCGACAACGGAACTTCACGAAGCTCGGACCCGGCGTCGCTGACCACTTCGGTGGGGATCAGCGCCCCCAGCCCCTTACCCAGCCCGCCGCGGCGCGCCATGGCTCACCTCCTTTGCCAGTTCGCGGTAAGCGAGCGCGCCCCGCGAGGTCGGATCGAACACGGTGATCGGCTGGCCGAAGGACGGTGCTTCCGACAGGCGCACCGACCTCGGGATCACGCTCTTGCAGACCCGGTCGGCAAAGTGGGCGCGCACCTCGTTGGCGACGTCGACGGCCAGGCGGGTCCGGGCGTCGTACATGGTGAGGACGATGGTGCTGACCTCCAGGCGATCGTTGAGGTTGGTCGCCACCAAGTGCACGTTCCGGAGCAATTGCCCCAGGCCCTCGAGTGCGTAGTACTCGCACTGGATCGGGACCAGCACCTCTCGGGCTGCGGCCAGCGCGTTGACGGTGATCAAGCCGAGGGAGGGGGGGCAGTCGATCAACACGAAGTCGAAGTCGTCCACGACGGCGTCAACAGCCTTGCGCAGCTTCATCTCGCGGCTGAAGGCCGGCACCAACTCGATCTCCACCCCGGCGAGGTCGATCGTGGCCGGTGCCACGAAGAGGTTCTTGACGCTCGTGGGCTCGATACAGTCCTCGAGGGGCGCGTCGCGCATGATCACGTCGTACATCGACAGCTCGAAGTTGCGGGCATCGATGCCGAGCCCGGTCGTGGCATTGGCCTGTGGATCGAGGTCGATCACCAGGACCCGGTAGCCGAGCTCCGCCAGCGCGGCTCCCAGGTTCACCGTGGTCGTCGTCTTGCCGACCCCCCCTTTCTGGTTGGCCACTGCTAGCACTCGCGGAAGGGCCCGGGGCTGAAGCGACGTTGCCGCCACCGAGAACGAGCCGGTAGCACGATCTTCGTCCGTGCTCGAGCCGACCCCACTCCCCTCTCCTGTCTCGGCCGCACTCCCTGCATCGCGAAACACGACAGACGGCTCCCCTGTCGTGACCGCCCCGACGCGACGATCGAAGTCCCGATCGGCTTCCACATCGTAGGGAAGCCGATCCTGCTCCGTCGGCACCTCGCCGGCGCCGCCCGGAAGCCTGCCGACGAGGCCCTCGCCGGCATCGTCGCTCGACGACAAGAGATCACCGGAAGCAGGGGCCATTTCCAAGTGCGACCTTCGCCAGGGCTCAGGCGCGGCATCTTCGACCGTGGGCGGAGGTTGCGGAGGTACGGGAGCCTGCATCGGAGCCGGTCCAGCCAGGGTCGTGAGCCCGTCGCCGGCTGGCCACTCCGTGGCGGTCGGCATGTCCGAGCCAGCTTCCTGGCCGCCGACCGCTGCCATCGAGTCGGCAACCGGTCCCTCCCACTGAGCAACCGACGGGTCCACGCCCGCGCCTCCGTGAAGGTCGCCGCCTGAGTGTTGGCTCTCCGGTCCCTGGAAGTCGTCGCCTCCAATTGACGACCCGGTCATGAGCGAGGCGGACCGGCTGCCGACGTCCCCAGGCAGGAGAGGCCACGCGTCCGCCTCCACGGTGCTCGGCGGGCCCGTCGACGATGTCGCTCCCCATTCTTGGCCCGGACCTCGGACCCTGTCCGGAGGACCTGCCGGATCAGAACTTCCAGCGGGCACGTGATCCTCGAGGTGTGCGTCGATGTCGTACAGCGGCACCGAGGGTGGCTCGACCTCGCCATTGCTGACCGACTCTCCGCCTGAGCGGGCAACGTGGGCTCCGCGTCGCCCGCTCGAGCGGTTCCGATCCTTCCTACGGAACAGCACAGCAGGATCGGAAGGGCGCATGGACCATTCACACATACTTCCCCGCATCGCGCCACCGGTCAAGGAACCTCATCCCACCGTCGAGCCTGCCGGCAGCTCCTTACTCAGCTCCACGACCGAGGTCCTGCACGCCTGCCGACCGGTCCGGTCGGCCTGGCAGCATCCTGTGTTCCACGTGGAACCTTCCGTACGGGAGCCGACCTTCGGCACGTACGCACCCGGTCCCGATCCCTCCATGGCTCGAGAGCGCCGCCGTTCCACGTGGAACGCTCGCCCCACTCGCGTCGGCTGGTGACCTGGGCCCCCTTGGAACGTCGCTCGGTTCCCCAGAGCTCGTACGCACGCCGCACAGCGACACGACGTTGGCCACCAGAGGCTCTCTGGCCGACTACCAGGATCTCCACACCCAGCCCTCGGCGAGCCTTCGGACACGACGCCGGGCGATCTCGCATCTGCTGATGAGATCGGCCGACGATAAGAACTGTGCGCAGGCCTATGGCGCGTGGCATGGCCGCTCGTCCGGGGAGGTGGGGGACTGGCGCCAGCGTGAAGGTCTCGCCCGCCAGTTCCGACACCAGCGCGCGTGCCGCCCGACGGTTTTTGAGCCGCACCGGATCGAGCAGGCCGGGGAACCGGGTGGGCGAGGGCGTCCCGAGTTCGATCCGGTCGCACTCTGGCCGCGGCCGCTGTCTTCCCTTTCGGGCCGGCCGATCCAATACAGGCTTGCCATTGCCGCCTCCCCGTCCTCGGCGCTCAGGCCGACAGGCCCGACGGAGACAGGGGGTCGCCGAGACCGCAGAGGCGCGTGCAGGGGCTCGAGGGGGACGACCTGGCGAGGACAGGCGATCCACCCTGGCGACGCGCGAGCAGCTAACCCTGGGCGCCATGGGCGGCACACGGAGGACCCCTCTCCGCCGTAGGCCGGAGCGCCGACCCTGGTCGACGACCTCTGCGCGGCGGCCGCGGCGCCGAAACACGGAGGACCCCTCTCCGCCGTAGGCCGGAGCGCCCCGGTCCACCTGAAATGCGATAGTGGGGCGTGGCGCCCGTCCACGGGCAGGCCCGCTGTGGTCAGTTGCAGGAAGGGCGAACTGGAGGGGTGCCGAGTTCCTGACCGAGGTCGAGGGCTGAAGCCAGTACACCCCGCTGGGGCCTTCCTGCCCTACCTCGGCGACCAACGATGACGGTACCCGCCTTGCCGCCGCCATGGCCGAACGGTTGGGGCTCACCGGTGATCGCGCTCCCGTCAGCGCATCGGGTCGGGCCCGTGACTGACGACATGACGCTCCTCGAGGGGCCTGGTGGGGGATCGGCTATGACGACCCGTGGCGACCTCGAGATCGTCCTCCTCGAGCAGCCCCGTTGCAGGGCAGGGGAGCGGTTGGCAGTTCCACGTGGAACAGCTCGCGGAACGGACACACTGAGCCGCCGTAGCGTTCCGTCTGGAACACTCCTCCCCGGATGGCCAAGAAGGGATCCGGCGCGGGCGCCCACCTCGGACCCGGCGTCGCTTGCCCCGCACTTCGCGACCGCGCCCGGCGATCCTCTTGCCCCGGATCTCCCCGGCCGGATCAGAAGAGGGGCCGTTTCGCCGGGATTCCCACACGCCGCGGGTAACCCTTCGGGCACGGCGCGTCCTGCCGCAAGGCACAGAAGTGAGCTCCGACGTCGAGCCCGACAGCGGGGGAGAGGCCGAGCTGCGCAGCGCCGTGCGCCGGCCAGCGGCTCGTGCCACCAGCGGGCGGCTCTGACACGATCAGCCAGCCACCAACGGACAGGAAGCCGGCGGCGCACTCGGCAGTCACCGCCGGCGCGGCGAACGATCGGGCGACTACCAGCTGGAAGGAAGAGCGCAGGTCGTCCTGGCGGGCCGCCTCCTCCGCCCGCATACCGGCGACGACCACGCGCTCCCCCCAGGGGAGGCACCGCAAGCTCCGCTGCAGGAAGGCGGCTCGCCGAGCTGATCCCTCGATAAGCACGAAACGGCTGTCCGGCCAGTGCGCCGCGAGCACGAGACCTGGCAGGCCTCCGCCTGAGCCGAGGTCGAGCACCCGGTCGGGCCTGGTCTTGGCCACCTGCTCGTAGGCTGCGGCAAAGAGCTCGGCGTGTGCCATCTGGGGACCAAGCGGACCGGGCCCGAGAAACCCGGATGCCTGAGCCTCAACCAGCACAGCCCGGACCAGCTCGCCCACGATGGGTTGCCAGCGGTCCCCGTCACCGGGCACATCGCCGAACTCCGCCGGCACAGAACCACCAAGTTCCGCGTACGAGCTGCGCCTCGCTCTGCGCTCGCGTCGCGACTCAGCCGGCAGGGCAGATGACGACGTACCGCTTGGGCTCCTCGCCCTCGGAGCGGGTGGTCACGCCCTCGATGAGATTGATCGCGTCGTGCACGATCTTCCGATCTGCGGCCGACATCGGCTCCAATGCCCGTTCCGAGCCTGTCGACAGGACCTCCTCGGCGACCTGTTGGCTGAACCGCTCCAGGGCAGCCGCACGGCGCTCACGGTAGTGAGCGACGTCGACCAAGATTCGGTCCGTCTTGGTGGGGAAGCGGCGCTGGACGACTGTTCTCGTCACGTCCTGCAGCGCGGCCAGCGTCGCCCCGCGCGGTCCTACCAGGAGTCCCAGCTCCTCGCCGTCGGCTGCAACCTCGACGGTGTCCTCGTCGCGGATACGGGACGTCACCGTCGCCCGCAAGCCGTAGCGGTCCAGCAAGCCCTCGAGGAACTCGCGGGCAACCTCCGCTTGCTCCTCCAGGCTCACGCCTTCAGCCATCACAGCCACCTCTCCCTCGGTTGCCGCACTCCCGACTCCCGGCTCCAGCCTGCTGGCCGGCTCCATGTCGTCGCTCCTCGTCGCCGTCGATGGCAAGGTCGCAGCCGCCCGCTCTGCACCTGCTGGCGCGGAGCGGCTCGTCGAGGCCTGCGCACCTCGGCGGCGGCGGCGTCTTCCCGAGCGGCTCCCGCCGCCCCCCGCGCGCGCTGGCTGATCTGCCGGGCCACGCTCGGGCTCGGCACCGGCCTCGACCCTGGTGCTCACCCCGCCCTGCCCGGCCTCGGCACGTGGCCGGCGGGCGCTCCCCGCGGCAGACTCCCCCCTGCGGCTGCTGCTCCTTGCCGCCTCCCCACGCTGGCCCGGACGGCGGGACCGCTTCGGACGGGGACTGGCAGGCCGGACCCTGGCGCGGACTCGAGCCTCACCCCGAACCCGTCCGAACAACCCTGTCTTCGGCTCTGACAGCACGATCAACTCGGCGTCAGTCTCGGCGACCCCCAGCTGTTCGAGTGCCGCCTCCTTGGCCTCTTCGACCGTCCTTCCCGTGATCTCCACCCATTCCACGCCTCAACGTGCCCTTCTTGCTCGTTTGCTCTTGGACCGAGGGTGCGGCTTGCCGGTAGTACTACTAGTAGTACCGCCTCCGAGGGCTCCCTTCCGCCCGTTGCCCTTGCCGTTGGCCGGCCGGGCCGCGGCTCGGGTCTGGGTGCCGCCCGCCCTCGTTCGTGGCAAGGCCGGCTGTGGCCCCGCCTTTTCCCCACCCGGGGCGGTCCTACCCGTGCTGGGCTGGGCGGCCTCACGCTCGGCCTCCGCGCTCTCCGGGCCGCGCGCTCCCTCCTTGGGCTTGCCCCGGTCCTCGAGCAGGTGCGACGCCGCGGCGATGATCCCCTTGGGCCGTCCGGACGCACGTTGCCGAGGCGTGGGGCTACCCGGCAGCTGCACCATGCCAGTCCGGAAGAGCACGTCCTGGGTGATGATCCTGATGATGGTGGAGACGATCATGTACAGGACGACCGCGGCCGGGATGAGGAAGTAGATGTAGGCGAAGATGATCGGCATCACCCGCTGCATGATCAGCATCTGGCGACCGGCCTGGGTGGCGGTGCTGTTGCGCCTGTTCATCTGTGCCATCTGCACGTACTGCAGGACCACCGCCAGCGCGATGAGCACGAAGTAGGGGATGTAGCCGTACCACGTGGCGTGATGGGAGAATGGCCGGAGGGCCAGGTCCATCCCGAATGCGTGCATCTGCCCATGGCTCTGCACGAGGTCGTGGTACATCCGCGAGCTCGAGGGGATGTAGCGAGGCTGGACCACCACGTGACCATTCCGCGCCACCGTGTTCGCCAGGCCACGGATGACGTCGTAGAGCACGATCAGGAACGGCATTTGCAGGAACATCGGCAGGCAGCTCCCTGCCGGGTTGATGCCCCGCTCCCGGTAGAGCCGCATCAGCTCCTCGTTGAGCTGCTGGCGGTTCTCCGGGCCCCGGTACTTCTGCTGCAGCTTCTTGATCTCGGGCTGGATCTGCTGCATGGCGACCATCGACTTGGTGCTCTTCACCGTCAGCGGCGTGAGCAGGGCCATGATCAGGATGGTGAGGAGGATGATGGCCACCGCGTAGTTCGGGATCACCGCGTAGATCGCGGCCAGCACGTACGCGACCGCCACGAACACCGGGTGGAAGATCTGCCCGATCAGATGGAACAGGCTGTTCTCAGCGGCCGGCACCGCATGCAGGATGCTCATCGGGCTCCCCGGGGCGGGGTCGGCAGCGGCACGAGGTCCACCCCGTGGGGACCGAGCGGGCGGCACCGGAGCAGCCGCCGAACCGCCAGCCACGCGCCGCGCCACGCGCCGTGGAGCTCGACCGCCTCCGCCGCGTACGCCGAACAGCTGGGCCAGAACCGGCACGGCGAGGGGCGCCGGGCAGCAGACGCCTGGTAGGCATGGACGAGCACCAGCACCAGGCGGCCGCCCAGCCCGAGCCGGGTTCCAGCCGTCCCCACGGCCGTCCTCACGACGGCCGGCTCGCCAGCGACGGCGGGTGCACCCCCGGTCGTGGCGTGGTCATCGGTGGATGCCGCCCTCGCGCCGTCGCGAACGCCACCTTTGTGTCCCGCCGGGGGATGTGGCTCGGCAGGCTCCCCGGAGCCGCCTGCACGAACCGTGCCCTCCGAGTCATCCGATTGGGCGCCACTCGCCAACCGCCGGTCGGCACGACCTGACGCCGCCCGCATCGCCTGTCCGACCAGTGCCACCAGATCCTGGTAGGGGAGGGACGCCACCTCGGGTGCGCCAGACACGAGGTACGCGCCCGGCGGCACCCCGGCGCTCACGTCGCGCACGGCTGCCCGCAGGCGACGGCGGATGCGGTTGCGGGTGGCGGCCTTGCCGCATCGCTTGCCGACGGCGTAGGCAACTCGCAGGGCTCCCTCATGACGACCTGTGTCAGCAGGCACCACGGTCACCCGGACCGGGCCGCGCACCGCGACTCCGGCGGCACCCTGAAGGGCCCGGAACGTCGAGCGCTCGCTGATCCGTTCGACGACCGGTGGGGTCACCGGACGTCAGACGGTCAGCCGGTGCCGGCCCTTGAGCCGCCTGGCTCGAAGGATGGCCCGGCCTGCCCTGGTGGACATGCGTCGCCTGAACCCGTGGGTCTTCGCCCGCTTGCGGGTGTTCGGTTGGTACGTTCGTTTCACGTCGATCTGCCTTTCGCCGCCAGGAAGGATCCGGGTGGCGGCGGCCCGGCGCGACCCGCCTACCCCGAACCGGGGGAGCTACGGCGCCGGACGTAGAAGTGCCGGTCCCAATGCTAGGCGAGATCCCGGCGTCCCACTAGTCGAGGCGACCGTTCCGGTGTACCGTCGGGCCTTTCGCGGCGAGGCACCGTGCTCCACACCTGTGGATCACGTTGTGGACAAGTGACGGGGTGGGTTTGCGGAGGGCCAGGTGATCGAGACCAGCGGGCTGTGGAAACGCTGCGCGGCATCGGTGCGTGAGCAGGTCTCGGAGGCCACGTGGCAGATGTGGCTGGCGGCAATCGAGCCCCTCTCCTTCGACGAGGAGACGCTCCTGCTCGGGACGCCCAACACGGTCGTGAAGGACCGCGTCGAGACACGCTTCCTCCCCCTGATCGAGGCCACGCTGGCCAACGAGCTCGGCCGGCCGGTACGTGCCCGGCTGCAGGTCGTCGAACGAGACGAGCCCGCCGCCCGCCAGGTCCTGACCCCTTCTGAGCTGATCGGTCCGGATCCGGGGTTGCGCGCTCGGCCCTCCGAGGCGGCCCGGAGTCCCGTCGGCCCTCGCGACACAGCAGCCGTCTCGCTCGATCCACGGTTCACCTTCGACACCTTCGTAGCCGCATCCTCCAACCGTCTGGCCCACGCGGCAGCCCAGGCCGTCGCCGAGACCCCGGGGCGCTCGTACAACCCCCTGTTCGTCTACGGGGATTCCGGGCTCGGCAAGACCCACCTCCTGCACGCCATCGGGAACTACGTGCAGGAGAACTTCTCGCAACGCCGGGTGCTCTACGTCACCACGGAGACCTTCATGAACGACTTCGTCGACAGCCTGCGCATGTCCACGACGATCGCCTTCAAGCGGCGCTACCGGGACTGCGACGTCCTGCTGATCGACGACGTCCAGTTCATGGAGAACAAAGAAGGCCTGCAAGAGGAGTTCTTCCATACCTACAACGATCTGCACAGTGCCGGCAAGCAGATCGTGCTCACCTCCGACCGGCCGCCCAAGTCGATCGAGACCCTCGAAGACCGCCTCCGCAGCCGCTTCCTCTCCGGCCTCATCACAGAGATCGACCCCCCCGACCTGGAGACCCGCCTAGCGATCCTGCGCTCCAAGTCTGAAGCCGACGCCATCCAGGTCCCCGACGAGGTGCTCGACTTCATCGCCACCCACGTCACGAACAACATCCGCGAGCTCGAAGGTGCTCTCATCCGTGTCAGCGCCTTCGCCAGCCTCAGCCGCGAGCCGATCTCCCTCGAGCTGGCCGAGCGGGTGCTGTCCGACATCGTGTCCACGACCGAGCCGCGCCGCATCACGCCCCAGATGATCCTCGACGCCACCGCCCACGCCTACGGCTTCAGCGTCGAATCGCTCTGCGGCCCCAGCCGCACGCGCCCACTCGTCACCGCCCGCCAGGTCGCCATGTACCTGGTCCGGAACCTGACCGACTACAGCTACCCTGCCATCGCCCGGGTCTTCGGAGGACGAGACCACACCACCGTCATCCACGCGGTCGAAAAGATCAGCACCCAGATGCGCGAGCGCCGGCAGATCTACGAGCAGGTCACCGACCTGATCCACCAGGTCCGCTCCGGCACGTGAGCCCTCACCGGAAGGCCGGCGCCACCCTGCGCCCCGGCCCGGCACACCCAACCCCGGCCCGGCCCCACTCGCTCCGGCGCGCCCCGGGCCACTGTGGGAAACCACCTGCAGCCTTGTGGACCATCGGGGCCGGGCGGAGGACATCCCGCCCGGCGCCTCGGAGCTCGCCCACCGTCATCCCCCGGCCGCCCACGGCCCCGATCCTCCCTGGCCAGGGGAAACCGTACTCCCTCCACAATTCACAGGTCCTATTACCACTATCTGGAGAACCTATTCTTCTCGTCGAAGCCGCCCTGTGGCCGGCCGGCGCCCGAAAGGACGGTCCAACGTGAAGTTCCGTTCGGAACGCGACTCCTTGGTCGAGGTCCTGGCGACGGCCGGGCGCGCGGTCGGTACCCGAACAGCGTCGTCCGCCGTCCTCTCGGGAGTCCTGCTCGTGTCCGAGGGGAACCGCCTGACCGCGACCGGTACCGACCTGGACCTCACGATCCGAGCCAAGCTCGAGGTGATCGGCATCGAGGACGGCGCCTGCGTCGTGCCCGCGCGGCTCATGACGGACGTGGTGCGCTCCCTCGAGCCTGGAGCCGTCACGGTGGACGCGGCAGACGACCGGGTGGAGATCTCCGCCGCCCGCTCCCGGTTCGGTCTCAGGACCTTGCCCGTCGTGGAGTTCCCGGCTGTGTCGCAACCCGCGGGTGACGTCATCGACATCGACGGCCGGACGCTGGTCGAGGGTTTGCGTCAGGTGGTGCGCGCGGCGTCCAGCGACGACGCGCGGCCGCTGCTCACCGCGGTGCTGTTCACGACCGAGAAGGGCTCGGTTCGGCTCGTGGCGACGGACTCCTACCGCTTGGCGCTGCGCGATCTGGTGGGCACCGCCAGCCTGGCGGGGGAGATGGACGTGCTCGTTCCCGCCCGAGCGCTGGCCGAGCTGCAGCGCCTCCCGGCTGTGGCCGGTGGGGACGGCAAGGTCTCGGTCGCCACCAGTCCGAGCGAGATCTCCTTCTCGTTGGGAGCCGTCCGGATCAGCACCCGGCTCCTCGAAGGCACCTATCCGGATTACCGCCAGCTGATCCCGGACCAGTACCCGAACCGCCTCCATGTGGGCAAGGAATCCCTCCTGGCCGCGCTCCGCCGCGTGCGCCTGCTCGTGCGTGACAACACGACGCCGGTTCGCCTGTCCATGCGGTCCGGGGGGGTCGACCTGTCGGTGGTGTCCCAGGAGGTCGGTGACGCGAACGAGAGCGTCGACGGTGACTTCAGCGGCGAGGACATCGTGATCGCGTTCAACCCGTCGTACCTCATCGATGGCGTGGACGCCGTGCTGGGCGACGAGGTGCTCATCGAGACCGCCGACCCCACCCGGCCTGCGACGGTCCGCGATGCCACGGAGGACGACTACCAGTACCTGCTCATGCCGGTACGTGTCTCGTGACCTGTGGACCAAGCAGCATCTCGGCACGGTCCCGTGCCCGGTGAGGCTCCGCGAGCGGCTGCGCCGGTCAGCCTCCGCCGATTGACGCTGACCGATTTCCGCTGTTTCCAGCATGCCGTCCTCGAGCCCGATCCCCTTGGCGCAACCGTCGTGACCGGTCCCAACGGCAGTGGCAAGACGAGCCTCCTCGAGGCCGTTGCCTACCTCGGGCTCCTCCGCTCTTTTCGAGGCGCACCCCGGGAAGCCCTGGTGCGCAGTGGGTGTGCTCGGGCCGTGATCCGGGCCGAGCTCGACGACGACGGGTCCCCGGTGCTGGTCGAAGCCGAGCTCGTGCCAGCCGGGCGCTCGCGGGCCCAGGTGAACCGGCAGCCCGTCCGCTCGCGCCGCGAGCTCGCCCAGGCCGTGCCCCTCACCATCTTCAGCCCAGAGGACCTGGGTGTGGTGCAAGGCGGCCCGGCCCGGCGCCGCGAGCTGCTCGACGACGCGCTGCGGGTCCTCGATGCCCGCCGGGCAGCGGACCTCGATGAGCTCGATCGCGTGCTGCGCCAGCGCGCGGCGGTCCTGCGCCAAGCAGGGGGGAGGCTCTCGGCAGTGGTGGCCGACACGCTGGCGGTGTGGGACGAGCGCCTCGCTGCGTTGACCGACGAGGTGACCGCGGCGCGCGCCAGCCTTGTCGCCGCGCTGGAACCCCTCGTCGACCAGGCTTACCGGGCACTCGCGGCAGGTGAGGACGGAGCGGGAACCCCAGGTGCTCCGGCGAACGGCGGCGGAGCAACAGCGCCCGTGATCCCGACCGACCCGCGGCGCTCGCCGGCGACCTCGCTCGCCTACCGCCGCTCATGGGATGGGGACTTCCGTCACGCTCTGGCGGCCGCCAGGGCCGACGACCTCCGGCGGGCGACCACAACCGTCGGTCCCCACCGTGACGACCTCCTGGTCTGCCTCGAGGGGCGTGATGCTCGCTTCGAGGCTTCCCAAGGGGAGCAGCGATGCCTGGCCCTGGCCCTCCGCCTGGGCGTGGACGGGCTCGTGCGCCGACGCTCCGGGCGGGTGCCGATCCTCCTGCTCGACGACGTGTTCTCCGAGCTCGACGACGCCCGGAGCATGGCGCTCGTGCGCCAGCTGCCCGAGGGCCAGGCCCTCGTGACCACGGCCACAGGCGCACCGGGCGGCGCCCGGGCCGCACGCATCGTCGACGTGCGCGACGTCGGTGCTCGTAGGTCCTGCGGACCTGGGGGACGTCGATGACCCGGGCGAGGCCCCGGCGTCCGCCAGGCTCCGGTTCCGGGCCCCACCGTCTCGGCGAATCGATCGGCGAGGTCGTCGACGGCCTCGGCGGGCCGGCTGCGGCGGCATCGCTGGCGGTGTTCCGTCGCTGGGAGGAGGTCGTCGGCCCGGACGTCGCGGCCCACGTGCGCCCCGTACGGGTCACCGGTACGGCGCTGGTCGTCGCAGCCGACCATCCCGCCTGGGCCACCCAGGTCCGCGTGCTTGCGGGAGCGCTGCTGGCCCGGATCGAGCAGCTCGGGGTCAGCGCGCCCGACCGGATCGAGGTGGTGGTGCAGCGCCCGTGATCGTCGGGCAAAGCGACGTGAGCGGGTAGAATGGGGCGTCCGCAGCGGAACCGTGCCCTTCTCGCGGCGCGCCTGCTGCGCACAGAGGGCGACCGGAGGCACCAAGGGCGCGCCCGTGGAAACGACCGGGGAGAGGCAGGTTGGCCATTGACAGCGCGTCCTACGGGGCGAGCGACATCACGGTGCTCGAGGGGCTCGACCCGGTTCGAATGCGCCCGGGGATGTACATCGGCTCGACGGGACCCACCGGTCTCCACCACCTGGTCTGGGAGGTGGTGGACAACGCGGTCGACGAGGCCATGGCCGGCTTCTGCACCCGGATCGACGTCACGTTGCTGGCCGACGGGGGGTGCCGCGTCGCCGACGACGGCAGGGGCATCCCGGTCGAGCGCCACCCGCAGTTCCCCGACCGCAGCGCGGCGGAGATCGTCCTCACCACCCTGCACGCCGGCGGCAAGTTCGGCGGGGCCGGGTACAAGGTGTCGGGCGGGCTCCACGGGGTGGGCGTCTCGGTGGTCAACGCGCTCTCACGCCGCCTCGTCCTCGAGATCGACCGCCAGGGCAAGCATCACGTGATGGAGTTCACCGACGGCGGCCAGCCCACGGGCCCGCTGCGGGTGACCGGCGAGGCCCCGCGGGGGCGTACGGGCACGACGGTCACGTTCTGGCCGGACCCGGCCATCTTCGAGGAGGTCGAGTTCCGGGCTCAGACCGTGGTGGAGCGCCTCCAGGTGATGGCGTTCCTCAACCGGGGCCTCGACATTCGCTTCGTCGACGAACGCCCGGGCCACGAGCAGCGCGTCCAGTTCAGGTACTCCGGGGGCATCGTCGACTTCGTGAAGCACCTCAACGCCTCCAAGGAGTCGCTGTTCCGCAAGGTCGCCTCGTACCGCCAGGCCGAAAAGGACCAGGAGGTGGAGGTGGCCCTGCAGTGGAACACCGGGTTCCACGAGAGCATCTTCTCGTTCGCCAACGGCATCTCCACCACCGAGGGCGGCATGCACGAAGAGGGGTTCAAGAAGGCCCTCACCAACGTGGCCAACCGCTATGCCCGATCGCGCAACCTGCTCAAGGAGAAGGACGACAACCTCGACGGCAAGGACGTGCGCGAAGGCTTGACTGCCATCGTGTCGGTCCGCCTGCGGGATCCGCAGTTCGAAGGCCAGACCAAGGCGAAGCTGGGCAACGTGCCGATCCGCTCCCTCGTGGAGCGTGCCACGAACGAGAAGCTGACCGAATGGTTCGAGGAAAACCCGACCGAAGCCAACCAGGTGGTGAAGAAATCTCTTCTCGCGCAGCGAGCGAGGGTGGCCGCCCAGCAGGCCCGCGAGCTCACGCGGCGCAAGTCCGGCCTCGACGGCGCCGGCCTGCCCGGCAAGCTCATCGACTGCTCGTCGCGCGACCCCAGGGAGAGCGAGCTGTTCATCGTCGAGGGGAATTCCGCCGGCAGCTCGGCGAAGGACGCCCGCGATCCGCGCATCCAGGCGATCCTGCCCATCCGGGGCAAGATCCTCAACGTCGAGCGGGCGCGCGTCGACAAGATGTTGAAGAACGCCGAGATCCAGGCGCTGATCGCGGCGATCGGCGGTGGGCTGGCGGACGATTTCGACGTCGCGAAGATCCGCTACCACAAGGTGATCATCCTGGCCGACGCCGACGTCGACGGCTCGCACATCCGGACCCTGCTGCTGACCTTCTTCTTCCGCCAGATGCGCCCCCTCGTAGAGGGCGGCTTCGTCTACGTCGCCCAGCCCCCGCTGTACTCGACCCTCGTCGGCAAGGAGAAGGTCTACCTGAAGGACGACGCGGCGAAGGAAGCCTTCCTCGCCGAGCACCCCGACCACAAGCAGGACTTCCAGCGGCTCAAGGGACTGGGGGAGATGGACTTCTCCGAGCTGCGCGACACGACGATCGACCCCTCCAGGCGTTCGCTCCTCCAGATCAACCTGGAGCAGGCGGCGCTCGCTGACGACGTGTGCTCGGTCCTGATGGGCGACGACGTCGAGCTGCGGCGGCACTTCATCCAGACGAACGCCAAAGACGTGCGCTTCCTGGACATCTGACCAGAGGCATCCATGGCACCGCGTCGTCGCAGCAGCACGGCAGTCAACGGGAGCAACGGCAGCTCGCCCAACGGCGACAGCCCGGTGCTCGGTTTCATCGAGCCGATCGAGATCCAAGAAGAGATGGAGCGCTCGTTCCTCGAGTACTCCATGTCCGTCATCATGTCGCGGGCGCTCCCCGACGTGCGCGACGGGCTCAAGCCAGTCCACCGCCGGATCCTCTACTCGATGTTCGACCAGAACCTCCGGCCGGACCGGCCCTACGTGAAGTGCGCCGCGGTGGTGGGCGAGGTGATGGGGAGCTACCACCCTCACGGCGACTCGGCCATCTACGACGCCTTGGTCCGCATGGTGCAGGACTTCAGCATGCGCCACCCGCTGGTCGACGGGCACGGCAGCTTCGGGGGGCCGGGGCCCGACGAGGGGCCGGCGGCCATGCGCTACACCGAGTGCCGGCTGCAGACGCTGACGCTCGACCTGATGGCCGGCATCGACCAGGAGACGGTCGACTTCGTCCCCAACTATTCGAACGACAAGGTCGAGCCGGTCGTGCTGCCGGCACGGTTCCCGAACCTGCTCGTCAACGGATCGCAGGGCATCGCCGTCGGGATGGCCACCAACATCCCGCCCCACAACCTCGGGGAGGCGATCGACGCCACCATCCACCTCCTCGAACATCCCGACGCCACGCCCGACGAGCTGATGGCCTTCGTCAAGGGGCCGGACTTCCCTACGGGTGCCCAGATCCTGGGGCGCCAGGGGATCATGGACGCGTACCGCACCGGTCGGGGCTCGATCAAGATGCGAGCGGTCGCCGAGATCGACGAGGCGCGCGACGGCACGCGCATCGTGGTCACCGAGCTGCCCTACCAGACCTCGGTCGGCGCGATCGCCCAGAAGATCGACGACCTGGTCAAATCAGGCGAGATCGAGGGCATCGCCGAGGTGCTCGACTCCTCGGCCAGCAAGCAGACGCGCCTCGTGATCCGCCTCAAGCGCGACGCCAACGCCAACGTCGTGCTGAACAAGCTCTACAAGCACACGCCGCTGCAGACCAGCTTCGGAGTCAATTGCCTCGCGCTCGTCGACGGCGTGCCACGCACGTTGAACCTCGCCCAGCTGCTCGGCCACTACGTGACGCACCAGGTCGAGGTGGTGCGCCGGCGTTCGGAGTTCCTCCTCCGTAAGGCGCAGGCCCGTGCCCACATCGTCGAGGGCCTGCTGCGAGCGATCGACATGCTCGACGCTGTGATCGCAGCCATTCGGGGCTCCGACGACCGCGCGGCGGCACGCTCGGCGTTGATGGCAGCCCCCTTCGCCTTCAGCGAGGAGCAGGCCAACCACATCCTCGACATGACGCTCGGACGTCTCACGAGGCTCGGCCGCAGCGAGCTGGAAGAAGAGCTCACTGACCTGCGCCGGACGATCGCAGAGCTGCAGGCGATCCTCGCCGACCCGGCGAAGCTGCGGGGCGTGATCAGCGAGGAACTGCGGGAGATCCGCGACAGGTTCGCGGACGACCGGCGCACCGTCATCACCCATGATCCCGGCGAGCTCGGGTTGGAGGACCTGATCGACGACGAGGAGATCGTCGTGACGATGACCGCCGCCGGCTACGTGAAGGCCGTGCCCGCGGCCGCCTTCCGGACCCAGGGCCGCGGAGGAAGGGGCGTGCAGGGCGCTCGCCTCAAGGACGAGGACCTGGTGACCCACGTGGTCCACACGACGGCGCACTCGTACCTCCTCTTGTTCTCCAACCGAGGCCAGGTGTACCGGCTCCGGGGACACGAGATCCCCATGAAGGAGCGCACGGCCAAGGGGACGGCGCTCGTCAACCTCCTGCCGCTCGGCCCCGGCGAGAGCATCCAGGCCATCGTGCAGACCCGCGACTTCCCGGCCGACCACTATCTCGTGTTCGCGACGGCCCGGGGCCAGGTGAAGAAGACCGCGTTCGCCGAGTACGACAAGTCGCGCCGCGAGGGCTTCATCGCCATCAACCTGCGCGAGGGCGACGAGCTGGTGCGGGTGGTGGCCACGCGGGGCGACGACGACCTGTTCGCAGTGACCCGCAGCGGCATGACCATCCGCTTCAGCGAAGGTGATGTCCGTCCGATGGGGCGCGACGCGGCGGGCGTGCGGGGCATCCGGCTCCGCGACGACGACGAGGTGGTCTCCCTCGACGTGGCCCGCGACGACGCCGACATCCTCATGGTCACCGACGCCGGGTACGGGAAGCGCACGAAGGTCGACCGGTTCAACCGGCAAGCCCGAGGTGGCCAGGGCGTGCGGGGCATCCGACTGACGGCCAGGCGCGGCCGGGTGGTCGCGGCGTTCATGGTCGCCCTCGACGAGGAGATCCTCCTCGTCTCGAGCGGCGGCGTGGTGATCCGCACTGCGGTGCGCGAGATCGCCTCCCAGGGCCGGGATGCCACCGGCGTACGGGTGATGCACCTCGACGACGGCCAGCTGGTGGCGGCGGTCGCTCCCGTTGCCGGCTCCGAGCTCGGGGACTGATAGGCCGGCGGCCGGGCTGGGCGGCCCGGGCGGTCCGGTCGTGGCGGGATCGGCCGCCCGGGTCAGCGGACGGATCGGAAGGTGAACGTGAAGGGCGCTGCCGGCGGGAAGACGTAGCCGGCGAGCTTGCCGCGTACCGCCACGTACAGGTGGGCGGCCGCTGCCCCGACCTGAACGGTCAGCGCCTGGCTGGCTTTGAACGTCTGGCTCTGGCCCGGGCCGAGGGTGCCGGTGAAGATGGGCGTCACGTGCTGTGCGTCGGTTGCCTGGATCCAGCTCGACCCGCCCTCGGCGATCACCCGGACGACGAACGACGACGAGCGGATGGTGGCGGTGGCCCCAGCCGGCCCGTTGGGCGCCACGTGGAAGATGCCGGTCACCGCCCGCAGGTGCGGAGAAGCGGCCGGCTCGGTCACCGCCCCCGCCGGTGGTGGCTGGCGAGGCGGCGCCTGCCGGCTCCCCGTCGGGTGTGCCGAGGCCGGGAGTGGCGAGGTCGCGCGTGCGGGGCCGGGCGACGCGGCGGACGTGACGCCGATGTCGCGCAGCCACTGCGGCCGCAGGTGGTCGACCACGAGGCCGGCGACGCCAGCGACGAGCGCGAGCGCGACGAGCGCCACCACCAGCCGGAGCCCGAGCGGCGGGCGGGCGAGCCGGCGGGGATCGGGCTCTTCGACTGCCCGCACGATCCCGGTGGCTGGCACGACCACGGGCACTTGTGCGGTCGCCGGGCCCGTCGCGAGCCCGGGCCCGAGCCACGCTGCCGGCAGCGCAGGGCCGGCGTGGACCGTGCGCACGGCTCGAGTGACGGCGCCAGCTGCTGGCACGGCGGGGGAGGCGGCGCCGGCCGGGCCCACGGCGCGCAGGAGCCCCGTGGTGGCGTCCGGGACGGGGGTGGTGGCGTCGGGGAGGGGGGTGGTGGCGTCGGGGTCGGACGCCCGGGTGCTCGGGGCATCCGTCTCGCGCCCCCCGTTCCCGCCGGCCCTCGGCATCCGCCGGCCCCCGGCCTCGTGCAGCGGTACGAGGGGAGGGTGGGCCGCGAGCGGCCAGTTGTCGACCAGCACGACCACGAAATGGTCGCCCGGGAGACCGAGGAAGTCCGCGTAGCGGCGCAGGGTGGTGAGGACGTGGACGTGGTCGGGGATCCACTCCACTGCGCCGGTCTCGAGGGCCCGGAGCTGGCCCTCGGGGAGGCCGGTGCGCCCCGCGGCAGTGCTGATGTCGAGGCCCCGTTCCTCGCGGGCGCGGCGGAGGGCTTCGCCGAGCTCACCGACGGAGGCCGGCAGGCCCGCCGCGGCAGAGCCCGTGGCCCGCCCACGACCCGACGCTCCGCCACGGTTCAGGATCTCCGACCCTCCTCGCTTCATCGCTCCAACGGCCGGTGGGCAGAGCGTACCCCCGGCCTGTGGAAGGTATGCCTCGCGGCTCGTCCGGTGAGGCGGTAGAGCCTGGAACGAGGTCAGAACACGCGGAAGCGCGTGAGGGGCCAGATCCGGACGTCCACTTTGCCCACGATGAGCGAGCGGGGGATGGGACCCCAGTACCGGCTGTCGCACGAGGAGGAGCGGTTGTCGCCGAGCAGGTAGTACATGCCGGCCGGCACTCTGTAGGGGTGTTGCAGCGAGAAAGGTGCCGGCCCGGGCCCGGGCGTGGTGACCGTGCCTCCCGGCAACCAAGGTTCGACCAGCGGCTTGCCGTCGATCTCGACCTTGCCCCCGCTCAGTGAGAGGGTCTCGCCGGGCAGCCCGATCACACGCTTGACCAGGTCGTTCACGAGGGGTCCGCTGCAGGCGGCCGCCTCGAGTGGCGGCCTGCCGAACACGACGATGTCGCCGCGGTCCACCCCGTGGAGGTGGTAGCTCAGCTTGTTGACCAAGATGCGGTCACCGACGAGCAAGGTCGGCTCCATCGAGCCCGAGGGGATGTAGAAGGTCTGGACGACGAAGAGCCGAAGGAGGGCAGCCACGGCCAGCGCCACCACCACGATGACCCCCGTCTCCACGAGCCACCGGCGTCCCCGCCGCCGTGGCGGCTGGCGGCGATGGCGGGCGGTTCGGCCGGGACGAGGCGAACCGGCCGAGCCAGACGGTGCCGTGCCAGGCGTCGGATCGGTGCTGCCACCGGGCACCGCGGACGCACCCGGTGGCACGGGGCTCGGGGCGAGCGGCCCGGTGAGGGCCGGTCCGGGGGCCCGAGGCTCGCCGATCGGAGGGTGTGCTGGCTCGTCCTCGGGCGGCACAGGAACGGCAGGCTAGCTGGCCGCACCGCTCCCCGGGCGTCATCGGCCTCACGTCCGGCCCAGGCAGCCGGTGCTCCTAACCTGGGACAGAGGATTTCCTTATGTAGTCGAGTTTTACTGGCAGCTCGGTGCCGCGCGGGCAAGATCAGCGCCGGCACCCTGTGACGACGGCGAGGACCGGCGGTGAGCCCGATGGACCACGAAGGCGAGCATGGGGGAGAGGAGCCTGGCGCGGGGGCTGGAGGGGACTCGCGCCCCCGGCTGGCCGGCGGGGAGCCGCCGGGGCCGGCACCGCCCCGGAGTCCTCTGCGCGCCCTCGGCGCCCTGCTGCTCGTCGCCACCGCCAGCCTGTCGGGGGTGGCGATCGGCCAGTCGGTGTGGGGATCGGGGTCCCTGCCGCGGGTCCGCCAGGTTCTTCCCCTGCCGGCAGGGCCGCCCTCGCCGGGCGGCCCTGCCGACGCGGCCGCGGTGGCTGCCAAGGTCGACCCGGGCCTCGTCGACGTGAACACCACGCTTGGCTTGCTGTCGGCCCAGGCGGCAGGTACCGGCATGGTGCTCACGCCGACGGGTGAAGTGCTGACGAACAACCACGTGATCAACGGCGCCACCTCGGTGAACGTCACCGACGTGGGTGACGGCCAGACCTACCCGGCCACGGTGGTCGGCTACAGCCGCTCGGCAGACGTGGCCGTGCTCCAGCTGCAGGGCGCGTCGCACCTGGCGACCGTGCCGCTCGGGGACTCCTCGTCCGTGCAGGTGAACGACCCCGTGCTCGCGCTCGGCAATGCGGGCGGGGTCGGGGGCACGCCGAGCACCGCAGGGGGGGCGGTCACGGCACTGAACCGCTCGATCACTGCCAGCGACGAGTCGAGCGGCGTGTCCGAGCAGCTCACCGGCCTGATCGAGACGGACGCGGCCATCCAGCCGGGGGATTCGGGTGGTCCGCTCGCCAACGCGGCGGGCAAGGTCGTCGGCATGAACACCGCCGCGTCGAGCGGCTTCAGCTTCGACGCCGGCTCCACGCAGGGCTTTGCCATTCCGATCGACACGGCACTGGCGGTGGCGCACCAGATCGTGGCCCGGCAGGCGAGCAGCTCCGTCCACATCGGCGCGACCGCCTTCTTGGGCGTGGGCGTCCGGAACCCGCCGGGCAACTCGATCGGGGTGCCTGCCCCGACGACCCGAGGTGCCCTCGTCCAGCAAGTGTTCGCCGGCATGCCGGCAGCGAGGGCGGGTGTGGGGGTGGGCGACGTGATCGTGTCGGTCGACGGCTCACCTGTCCGTTCGACCACGGCGCTGACCGGCTTGCTCGACCAGCATCATCCGGGCGACACGATCCGCCTCGGATGGCTCGACACCTCGGGCCGCTCCCATTCGGCCTCCGTGTCGCTCGCCACCGGGCCGGCTGGGTGATCCGTCAGCCGAGCCGTGCGACCGCCACTGCCGTCGCCAGCAGCACCATCCCCCACGACATGGCGGCCAACGCCCGCTCGAGGGGCCGCAGCAGCGTGGCGCGGTCGAGCGGGTGGCGCCCGCCGCTCGTCATCGCCACGAATCCGGTCACGGTCGCCGCACGCCGGCGCAGCAGCCTGGCCGGCGTGCTGAGGGCGCGCTGGGCGGCCGACAGCGCCACGGCAGCCCCGGCGGCCAGCAGCGCCGCCGGGGCCAGGTTGCCGGCCTGCGCGGCGTAGGCGGCGAGCACCGGGAAGCCGCCCCAGGCGGCGGCGAAGCCCATGTCGGTGTGCACGACGCCGCCGAAGAGCTCGGCGTTGTAGGCGACGACCAGCAGCGGCCCGATCACGAGGAAGGGCACGAGCACCGGACCCGCCCGGACGACTCCCGCGGCGCCGATGGCGACCGCGCCGGCCAGGCCGCCGAGCGCCGTCGCGACGAGGGCGGACGAGGGGATGCGGGTCCGCAGCGGTCGCCCGTGCAGCTCGTCGAGGGCATGGGCTGCCAGCCCGACGGCTAGGAAGAAGGCGACGATGCTGGCCACCAGGCGGTCGACGTGCACGCGGGGCGCCGTGCAGGCGCCGAGCACGACGTAGGACAGGATCCACGCCGTGTACGGCGGGTGCAGCAGCGTCCACCAGTCGCGCCACCCGCCCGCCCTCGCCGCGTAGTAGGCGGGAGGGACGCCGGTGTCGCGGGCGGCGTCAGCCACTGCTGCGAGTGCCCCACATCACCAGGCCTCCGCCAAGGCTCATGACCCGGTGCCCGACGTCGACGAAGCCGGCGCGCTCCCAGGCCCGGACCAACCGGCCGAGCGGGAAGAGGCGGTCGTGGTCGGAGATGCTCGGGCCGAGGAAGGTCCCGACCCGGAACCAGGGTACCCCGCCCGTCACCAACCCTCCGAGGGGCAGCAAAGCACGCGTGTACGCCCACCACATGGCGTGCCAGACGGGCTGGTCGGGGCGGTGGAACTCGAGGCTCGCCATGACGCCTCCGGGGCGGACGACCCGGGCCAGCTCACCGAGGGTGGCCTCGGGGTCGGCCACGTAGCGGAGCAGGTAGGTGAAGGTGAGGGCGTCGAAGGAGCCCGCCGCGAAGGGCAGCTCCTCGGCCCGGCCCGCCACGAGGGCGATCTGGCCCGGCGCGTCGGCGACCCGGTCGGCGGCGCGCCGGAGCATGTCGCCGCTCAGGTCCAGCCCGACGACGCTGGCGCCGGTGCGCCGGGCCAGCTGCAGGGCGACGCCGGCAGTGCCGGTCGCCACGTCGAGGACCCGCCCCGGGCGGGCTGCCGCCACCCGGTCGATCATCGCGCGCCGCCAGCGGGCGTTCTGGCCCAGCGAGAGCAATTCGGCCAGCCGGTCGTAACGGGCGGGCAGGGGTGCGAAGAGCTGCTGGGCGAAGCGGTTGTGCTCCACGCCGCCGTCGTTCATGCACGCCCCCTCGAGCCGGCCCGCCGACCAGGATCGCGCGTCGGGGCGGCCTCGGCACGTGGCCGGCGGGCGAACCCAGGAGGCTCGGGTGACCGGGCCGGCGCCACGCCCGGGCCGGGCTGCCCTGATGGCAGCTCAGCCCGGTGGGCGCACGTCGTGGTTCGTCCCGAAGGCGTCAGGCGGCGTACCGGCCCACCCCGAGCGCCTTCTCGATGGAGCCGCCCATGATCAGGGCCTGGGTGTCGTCAGGAAGGCCGGCCACGACCTCCGAATAGGCGAGCGGGTCGGCCATGCCCTCGGGGTGGGGGAAGTCCGAGCCGAACATCAGGTGGTCGGCGGGGATGCCGAGGTCGAGCAGCCCCTGGGGGTCGGGCTCGTGGAAGGCGTGCACGTAGATGTTACGGGCGAACACCTCGAAGGGCTCCTCGTCGAAGAGGACGGGCGACTCGTCGTAGGCCTCGCGCAGGCGCCGGACGAACGGCCGCACCCACGTGGCGGGGTACTCGACGGGCATGAACTTGAGCCTCGGGAACCGGGTGGCGAGGCCGTGGCCGATGATGGAGGCCACGGCGTCCTGCACCGGGCTCCTCTCGGGGAAGAGGCGGGAGAAGGCCGGGCTGCCCACGTTCTTGAACGGCAGGTGCTCGGTGCCGATCCCCTCCCACTCGTTGATGTAGCGCTGGTAGCCGGCATCGCCAGAGTGCATGCCGACAACCATGTCGAGCTCCTGCACGCGCGCCCAGAACGGGTCGAACTCGGGGAGGGCGAACGACCGGCGGCCCTTCCAGGTCGGCACCGGCGCCACCCTCATCAAGAAGATCTTCGCGCCGCGCTCGTGGACGAACTCGAGCTCCTCGATGGCCCGGTCGTTGCCGGCGGCAAGGCTGACGATCGGGGTGGCATAGATGGCGTCCGCGTACACGAAGGACCAGTGCTCGTCCATCCAGCGATTGAGGGCGTGGATGACGGCCACGGCCACATCGGGGTCGTCGGCCACCCGTTCCTCGAGCACGCTGGCCAGGGTCGGCCACAGGAGGGTCCGGTCGATACCCATGTCCTTCATGAGCGTGAGGCGCGGCTCGGGGTCGAAGAAGGCGTCCATGCTGGGCATGGCCCGCACCTTCTGGAGGCCCATCCGCGGGTCACCCGCCGTGGGCCTGCCGCTGCCCTTGGTGATGTCGCGCCCGTAGCCCCCGGGCACGGCCACCTTGGCGAAGGTCGGGTTCGGGATGTACTCGCTGATGTGGTCGCGGATGGCCAGCTTCGTACGTCCGTTGACCTCCACGTACTTGACGACGCCCTGGTACTCGGGCGGGAGGAATTTGGTCAGCGCGTCGCGGTTCTCGTAGAGGTGGTTGTCGGCGTCGAAGGTGGTGTAGGGAAGCCGACGCTCCCGCACGTAGATGAAGGCCTCACCCTGGTCGCTCATGGCACTGCCCCTCCCCATCTCGGCTCTCGTCTGCAGCCCTGCTCTCGTCTGCAGCCCCGCTCGGCGCCGGCCGGCAGCCGACCCGGCAAGCATGGCACCACCATAT
>Ga0070738_10001638_pt1 | contig 42465 bp, 35 predicted proteins | sample Coa_R2_2_FD_66446 | JGI IMG/M metagenome (GOLD analysis project Ga0070738, IMG submission 66446) | Surface soil microbial communities from Centralia Pennsylvania, which are recovering from an underground coalmine fire - Coalmine... | ecosystem: Environmental > Terrestrial > Soil > Unclassified ...
AGCAATAACTAAGTTGAACCAGAATAGACCCCATTGATTAGCACTTGGGTCATTACTAAAATGAGGCACAATCCAGTGAAGAAAAAAGAAAATACCCAAAGGAATCGCCCCAATCATCATCCAAGGATGCCTTCTCCCCCAACGAGAACGCGTCTTGTCAGTCAGTGTCCCTACAAATGGGTCATTAACTGCATCCCAAATACCACTAATTAGCCGAATATAGCCTGCAAGCCCCGCACTCAACCCTACAACATTGGTAAGAAAAACTGACCAGAAAAAAGCCAGAATGTTGGCAGTGATGGCGGTTCCTAAGTCTCCTGCACCAAAAGCCAGTTTAGTTTTTAAATCAAGTTTTTCATTTTCATTGGGGGTAGAATCGGTCATACGACTTTGTGCATATTACAATAAGTTGCCTGCTATCCAGTATTAGCTCTAAGTCACATCAAATCAAATCTTTTATGCCAGACCTTTATGTTTCTTGGTCAGACTATTACCAAAAAATTGAGCAACTGGCTGCTCAAATCTATCAATCCGGTTGGGAATTTAATCAAATTATCTGCCTTGCCAGAGGGGGACTACGAGTGGGAGATATTCTCTCCCGTATATACAAGCAATCTTTGGCTATCCTGGCAACATCATCCTACAGCAGCGGTCCTGGCAAGCAAGAAAGAGGCCAGTTAATCTTCTCTCGTCATTTAACAATGACTAGTGAAAATTTAGGTTCTCGCATTCTTTTAGTAGATGATCTGGTAGACTCTGGAATCACTCTTCAACAGACTATTCCTTGGATAAAAGAATATAGTGATTCCCCAATAGAAGAAATTCGTACCGCTGTTATCTGGTACAAAGCCTGTTCAGTTATAAAACCCGATTACTATGTTGACTATCTGCCTGATAACCCTTGGATTCACCAACCGTTTGAACGCTATGAATCTATGAACCCGGCGGAATTAGGAGGAGCCAGTGCGTTGGGCGGGTTTCCCGACTTGTAGCAACTGGCGTTTAGGAGTGGGGAGTAGGGATCTCAGGGTTGAAGTTGTAGGATCAGACTTGCTGCGTCGGAAACAGACCAATGTTCAGCAATCTTTTCTTGGTGAATGCGATCAATTCGAATCACCGAAGTCGAAACACTTTTGCCTGTTGGCGGAATGCCGAAAAATGTTCCAGTATGTTCCCCTTGTGAAGTTATATAAGTAACAACTCGATCTGCCTCTGCAATCTGCTGCATTATCTCAATCTGGATGTTGGAGAATGCGGAGAAATCAGCAAAGAAAGACTCATGATAGACTCGAAGCGCGTCAAGACCGCGATTATCTGCTCCTGACACAGCATGGTTTATACAATCTTCTGTCCAAAAGTTTTTCAATGCAGTCAGGTTTTGATCTCTCCACACAACTTGAACAAATTTCTGTATGATCTGCTTATTTTTATCAGCCTCGGTCATGCGCTTCTCTCCATCGAATAATCTTCCATCAGGCAGTATACAATTCGGTGAAGCTCAAAACAGCTTTAACCACATCGGAAGAGTGACTAGCAGAACCATAGTGCCAATTGCCAAGGTGGTGACTGTGAGATCACGGTCAAGGTTAAAGGTTTCGGCAATGATGAGTGTGGCAAAAGCTGGGGGCATTGCCATTTGTAGTACAACCACCTGTGCCGCAGCTCCAGTTAAACCAAAAAGTGGTAAGATACAGCCCAAAATCAGAGGAACAAGTAACATTTTTATTCCTAAACTAAAACTTGCCCACCGGAAATTTTGCCAACAAGTAAGGTTTGCAAGTCGCATTCCAATCAATAGTAGTGATAAAACAACAGCGGTCAACGCCAATTCGTCTAGGGTGAATTCAGCCCAAGGGGCGATCGCAACTTGTCGAAATAGCAAGCCAAATCCAAAACTCCACAAAGACGGGTTTGTTAGGATTGCTCTAGAGACGTTTCCATGATTTTGAATACTGCCACTAAAACGAGCCGCCAGAGCCACACCTAAGACATTAACGACTAAACTTGTTCCTAGCAAATCATAAAATAATGCCCAGGCAAAGTATTGCTTGCCAACTAATGTCAAAATCACCGGATAGCCCAGATAACCTGTGTTACCAACCATAGCAGCCAGAATATAACTACCCTGAGTCGGTAGTTGAGGAACGCTCTTTGTCAAGTAGGCTTTTCCTCTAATTCCTAACCAAGCGAAAAACGCTCCCAATAAAGTGGCCGTACAGGCAATTATGGGCGCAATCCAAATCTGTCCCGATAAGTCAGATTTACGTAAAAAAGCTACAATACTTATCGGTACACCCACCCAGAACAAAAATTGACCCAAACGAGTTGGAACTGTAGCTGGTAGTTTGCGTCCCAGAACAAAGCCCACTAGGAGCAATCCAATTAGCTTGACGTATAGTTCTAAAATGTTTGTCAACACTGAGTTTATCAGAGAGAATAAACGATTATCTGGGCATAGGGCATAGGGCATAGGGCATACATAGTATAGAATATTTCCCCCTTGTCCCCCTTGTCCCCCTTGTCCCCCTTGTCCTCCTTGTCCCCCTTCCCTTGTCCTTTATATATGTACAAATAACCAACGAAATCTGTTATGATTATTCAACAAAAGCAGGAGTGGAGCCTTGGATAATGCTGGGTTTTCTGGACAATCGCAAAGCTCACCGTCTACCTCTGGTGAAGATATTCCGTTAGCTTTGCGCGATACTCCTTCTGATGCCCCACTTTCTGAGGCACCGCTTAAGGCGCGCGTGCAATCATCAGTTTTGATAGCTGGAGGATTGATTGGATTTATCCTGATTGCTGTATTGAGTGGTTTTTTATTTTTTGTCTTTACACACAAGAAAAATACCGACTCTCAGCCTTCTCCTATTAGTCCCTCTACGAATACATCACAACAATCTGATACTGCGGTCAATCCAAATCAAAATACTCCAAATCAAAAAACTAATACGCTTTTGGGGCATTTTTCTTACCCTGAAGCACCGGCATCAGAACTAGTACCGATTTCTAGCGATGGACGTACTAGAATGCGAAAAGCTGCTGCTCAAAAATTTCTGGAAATGGCACAAGCAGCAAGACGTCAAGGTGTGATCTTAGTGCCAGTTTCTGCCTTTCGTTCCATAAAAGAGCAACAGCAATTGTTTTTTGCTGTGAGTGCTCAGCGAAATCAATCACCTGAAGAACGAGCCGCTGTTAGTGCACCCCCAGGTTATAGCGAACATCATACAGGTTATGCTGTCGATATTGGAGATGGTGCAGCCCCAGCAACTAACGTAAATCCTAACTTTGAACATACTAAAGCTTTTCAATGGCTACAGGCCAATGCAGCACGGTTCAGCTTTGAGATGTCTTTTCCCAAAGATAATCTTCAAGGTGTAAGTTATGAACCCTGGCACTGGCGTTATGTGGGCGATCGCGACAGCTTGGAACTTTTCTTCAAAGCGAGAAATATAAAACCCGCACAAGTACCCCAGTAGTTGAGGACAAGGGAGATAGGGGGGACAACGGAAGGGGGACAAGGGAAGGGGGACAAGGAAGTCACTCCATTTTATGCCCCATGCCCTATGCCCTATGCCCTAATCTCCAGTACTATGTCCTGAAACCTCCGCATGTGTAGGAATAGTATATTTGCCTGGGTATTTCTCATGAAAATATGCGCCCAGTACGTCTAGAACCATTGGTGCACAAATAGTACCACCGTGCTCACCAGTGTTTTCACCAAACGCCACAACGACAATTTCCGGCTGGTCACTAGGAGCGTAGGCGTCAAACCAAGTGTGATTTGGACGACCTGCACCAGCTTCTGCTGTACCACTTTTGGCGGATGCTGGGGGAATGGATGGTACATTTAACCGTGTACCTGTACCTTCAGATACAACCATCCGCAGTCCCTCACGGATAATTTTTATAGTTTCTGGTTTTAGATTTAAAGATACCCGCCAGTTTTTTGCTTGTTCGTTGTCTTTCAGCAAATGTGGTTGAACTCTGTATCCACCATTCGCTGGAACTGCGAACATAATGGCAGATTGTAAAGGTGTGACTTGCAAGGCACCTTGACCAATGGACATATTGATAGTGTCACCTACTGTCCAGGGCATTTTAAAAACTTTTTGCTTCCAAACCTCATCTGGTACCAAGCCTTTTGATTCTTCATCTGCAAACTCAATACCAGTTTTTTGCCCAAACCCATATTTGTGACTCCATTCAATCAATGTTGGACCGCCAACTCTCCTGCCTACTTGATAAAAGAAGGTGTCACTACTCATTGCAAGCGCCTTAGGAAATCCTAAAGGACCAAATCCTGCGTGGTTCCACTCACTAAATGTCACTCTACCAACAGTGAGAGAACCAAAAGTTTCTAGCACTGTATTAGGAGAAAATTTACCTGATTCCAGTCCAGCGGTCGTGGTCACAACTTTGAAGGTACTAGCAGGGGGAAAAGCGCTGAGAGATCGATTGACCAATGGATGATCTTTACCTTGTAAGCTCTGCCAGTCTTTTTGAGAGAGTTTTTGCTTAGAGAAAATATTTGGGTCAAAAGTGGGGTGAGACGCCATTGCCAGAATAGCACCGGTTTTCGGGTCAAGTGCAACGATCGCACCTTTCGTATTACCTAACGCTTTATCAGCAGCTTCTTGCAGGGTTAAATCTATAGTTAAGTGTATATCCTTACCAGGCTTTGCCTGTTTTTCGCCTAAAACCCGAATTGGGCGACCCTTACCATCCACTTCCACTTGCTGACCACCCCATTCTCCCCGCAGTAAATGTTCATATGCCTTTTCAACTCCCATTTGACCAATCACATCCCCCAGTCGGTAACCTTGTTTTTGCTTGTCTTTCAACTGTTCGGATGTCAGTTCATGGGTATAGCCAAGTATATGTGCTAACTCCTTACCGTGGGGGTAATAACGGACAGCTTCTGTATTGATTTCCACGCCTTGAAGTTCGTTTTCATATTCCTTCAATGCTGTGATCTGTGCCTCATTCACATCACGAGCAATCCTTACAAGTGAAGATGTGTTGGGGCCAGCATCTTCGAGTTTTTTCTCAATTTCGTCTAAAGGTATGTTGAGAATTTTTGATAACCGTGGTCCAACAACCGACCATGATGGTCTAGTGTGAGCCATAGGCCACAAATATACGGAATGAGGATAACGAGTGGTTGCTAAAAGTTTACCGTTACGGTCAAAAATATTACCTCGTTCTGGTTGTTTCGGTATCATCCTAATCCGGTTTGCCTCAGCTCGTTGGCGGTGATGTGCACCTTCAACCAGTTGTAAATATGCCAAACGTGCTCCGATCCCAGCAATCATTAACAGGGTAAAGAAAATTAAAAACCCAGACTGGTAACCTCGTCCAACTGTACGTGTATCTCTTTTTTTATTGAATTGAGGTGATTGTAGTAAAGCCATAATATCGTCAGTGATTCGGAAATTAGTCTTGATTTGTATACGAATACGTTAAAATCTCAGCCGGGATATAGCATCAACATCAATGGAGGACTGTATTCCTGACAAATTAGTTTTGCCGGATACAATAAACCAGAGTGTAATATGTAATCTGTTGAGCTAGATTACACAAAGTAGCAAAAACACGTAAAATTACGGTGTTCAACTTACGATTATGGCTCAAACTGCGACGCACAATCAGGGGGAGAAAGTGAGTATTGAGTCGCTTGATGTGGAACTGCTTAATGTTTTCAAGTTCTTTGATCAAGAGCCTGCAGTACATGGCGTGGACTTGGATATCAAGCAGGGTGAATTCTTTAGTATTTTGGGTCCCTCTGGATGTGGTAAGACAACCACTCTACGCTTAATTGCAGGGTTTGAGCAGGCTGATGCTGGCAAAATATTGATTCAAGGTCGGTCTATGACTCATGTCCCCCCTTACCGTCGACCTGTCAATACTGTCTTTCAAAGCTATGCACTGTTTAATCACCTGAATGTCTGGGAAAATGTCGCCTTTGGACTGCGATTAAAAAAGTTACGCAGAGCAGAAATTGAAGCCAGAGTCCAAGAAGCTTTAGCTTTGGTGCAAATGGAGAGTTTGCGATCGCGCTTTCCTAGTCAACTTTCAGGTGGTCAACAGCAACGAGTGGCATTGGCACGGGCATTAGTAAATCGCCCCGCTGTATTGCTACTAGATGAACCCTTGGGAGCATTGGATTTAAAACTGCGTAAACAAATGCAGATTGAGCTGGCGAATTTACACAAAGACCTTGGGTTTACCTTCATTATGGTAACTCACGATCAGGAAGAAGCTCTATCCTTATCTGATCGCATTGCTGTCATGAACAAAGGCAAAATTGAACAAATTGGCACACCAAGCGAAATCTACGAACAACCACGCACGCCTTTTGTAGCTGATTTTATTGGTGATACCAATTTGTTTGAGGGTCAAATCATAGAGCTAGAGGCATTGAGCGTACAAGTTTTGACAAAAACAGGACAAAAAATCGTAGTGAGCCGTACCCTAGACACACCAACGACATTATCGCAAGAAGTTGTTGTGAGTGTGCGTCCAGAGAAAATTCAGCTCTCTTAAAAGGTGACTCCGAGGAAATAAAAAATTGGCTGAAAAACCACGGTGCTGATCTTGAAGGCTTTCTTGGCGTTTCTCTAAATATAGAAGTAAGTTGGGATACCTTTTTTGGGGATTTAAAAGAAGCAGCTGCTCCAGGAAGGATCTCGAATAGAGCTGATACGTATATACTACCTTATCCTCCACGACCTGCTGTAGTTACAGATGAGCAGTTAGAAAGGTGGGTAAACGATGAAAATCCTGATAACAAATTCCCTCTTGATCCTTATATTCCTCTCTCTTCATGTTGAAGTTTCTCTAAAATGATTTGACAGAAAGATAAATTATTACCTAGATCTCAGTAAAGTAATAATTGATTCAGAATAATTATGTCTTCTAAAGATTCACTTTATAAAAAAGTGAATCTTTAGATTGAATCAGGAAAAGATGCTAAGGATGTAAATGTTTATATCAAAATCCTACGTTTCTTATTTTTATATTTAATTGTATATAGCTATCATGAGACTATTAACCACCTGATGTCATGATGATTACAACTTTTAGTCAGGGGATCAGATCATGAGCAGCGAAATCAGTAACGAATTTAAGAGTCAATCGAAAAAGGTCTCCCAACTTATTGCCAAATCATGGCTAGCGAATGATCCAGAGGGAGCAGAGATTAAGAGAGTGATTTATGGACGTAACTCCAATGAGATTAAAGAGATGTTTAAAAAGTACGGTGTTGATCTGGAAAGATTTTTTGACCCGCTAAAGATCGTTGTAGATTGGAGTTCCTTTAAAGGAATTCTAGAAGAAGAGGTAGTAGGCGAAGTGATATATAGGCTACCGTATCCTCCACGACCTACTGAAGTTACAGATGAGCAGTTAGAGGAATGGATTAATAACACAGATACTAATACTCAATACCCTCCTCATCCTTATATTCCTCTAACTGCATGCTGAAGTTTCTCTAAAATGATTTGGCAGGAAGATAACTTATTGCCTAAAGTTCAATAAGATAATAATTAATTCAGAATCGTCTATCTTCTAAAGATTCACTTAGAAAAAGTGAGTCTTTAATTATATCAAGGATGGGCTTGCTTAGATAACTTATCGTTGTGTTTTTATTAACGCTCTTACCTTTTTTGTCCAATATCCACTAGAAAATAAATTAAGAGGATATCAGCGTACTAGTAAGATGTGACAATATCTACCTTTAAAGCAAAGAGCTATGCTGAATCAGCCAAAGTTTAAGTGTTGTTTTCAAGTTGAAATCGTAGAAACAGAAGGAGTATTTCTATGCTCAGAAAGAGATTCTTTTTTGCTTAACGGTCGTCTGTATGAACTGTTAGCTCCTTTACTTGATGGTCAACATAACATTGATGAAATAGTTGACAAAGTTATTCCATACCTGCTGCCAGAAAAAGCATCTGCACAAGAAGTAATTTCAGCTAGTGCCAATGTTTATTATGCTCTCATGCAGATGGAACAAAAGGGCTATATTGTCGAAAGTGATAGCTCTCTGCCATTTGCACTAGCCGCTTTTTGTGAGACTTTGAACGTTAGCCCACAAGCAGCTAGCTGCCGATTGCAAACCACCAAAGTAGCAGTGAAAAGCTGTGGTTCTATTGCTACATCAGAATTCATTTCCATCCTTGACTCACTGCATATCCAAGTGTGTGATGAAGGAGACATTGAGGTCGTCTTGACTGATGACTATCTCCAAGATGATCTAGATACCTTTAATCAAAAAGCCTTGGAGTCCAAACGCCCTTGGGTGCTGGTCAAACCAGTGGGAACAATTGTTTGGATTGGACCAATATTTTACCCTAGAAAAACGGGTTGTTGGGAGTGTCTAGCTCAGCGTTTACGAGCAAACAGACCTGTGGAAGCCTTTATCCAGAGACACAGAGTTAATTCAATTTCAACACTTTCCCCCACTTCTGTTTGTGTTTTGCCCTCTACATTGCAAACTGCATTGGGGATGGCAGCAACTGAAATTGCCAAATGGATTATACAGGGAGAAAATAAACAACTTGAAGGGACTCTAATTACTCTAGATACAATATCACTACAAACAAGAAACCATGTCTTGGTAAAGCGTCCTCAGTGCCTTCGTTGTGGAGACATAGGGTTGAATAGGAAACCCTTGCCCATTATTCTAGGCAACCGAAAGAAAACATTTACAACAGATGGAGGACATCGTTGTGTTTCTCCTGAAGAGACCTTGAAGAAATATCAATACCACATTAGCCCAATTACCGGAGTTGTCCGCGAACTAGAGAAAGTCTCCCGAGAAGTGAATGGCTTGACCCACACTTATGCTGCTCGGCATCATTGCGCCCCAATGTTTGATGATTTGAATAGCCTACGCCAAAATATTGGAGGTAGAAGTGCGGGTAAAGGAAAGACAGATCAGCAAGCCAGAGCAAGTGGTTTTTGTGAAGCAATTGAGAGATACTCTGGAGTCTTTCAAGGAGACGAAATTAGGCAAAAAGGCAGTTATCAAGAAATGGGGGAGCAGGCAATTCATCCCAATGCCTGTATGAATTTCAGCCTAGAGCAATACAAAAATCGTCAGGAATGGAACGTTAGCTGCACTAACTTATTTCAGAGGGTTCCAGAACCTTTCGATGAAGAAAGAGAAATTGAATGGACACCTGTTTGGTCTCTAACTCATCAAGAATTTAAGTATTTGCCCACGGCATACTGCTATTATGGCTATCCCAAACTCCCCAAGCCTGATTGTTGGGCTGACTCTAATGGCTGTGCTGCTGGCAATACATTAGAAGAGGCAATTTTGCAAGGTTTTATGGAGTTAGTAGAGCGGGACTGTATAGCTTTATGGTGGTATAACCGTGTTAAAAGACCGAGGGTAGATTTAGATAGTTTTGATGAACCGTATTTTAAAACCCTGAAGAATTATTATCAAACTCTCAATCGTGATCTCTGGGTTTTAGATATTACCAGCGATCTGCATATTCCTTCTTTTGCCGCCATTAGCAGGAGAATTGATCAAGAGGTAGAAGATATTATCTTTGGCTTCGGTACTCATTTCGACTCAAAGATTGCTATTTTGAGAGCATTAACTGAGGCAAACCAGTCACTTCCGGCAGTTGTATCAGCTGGTGCAGATGGCAGTACCCAGTACCCAACATCTGCTGACCAACTCGCTATAGACTGGTGGAAAACCGCTAAGCTGGAAAATCAGTCATACTTAGTTCCCGATGAAAGTGCTGTGTCAAAAGTTTGTGCTGATTATCCCCAACTTTGGAGCGATAATTTGCTTGAAGATGTCATGAGATGTAAGCAAATTGCTGAGAAAAATGGCATGGAAATGTTGGTGTTGGATCAGACCCGTCCTGATATCGGACTTAAGGTGGTGAGGGTGATCGTTCCGGGAATGCGTCACTTTTGGAAACGGTTAGGTACTGGACGGCTTTATGATGTTCCGGTTCAATTGGGTTGGTTGCAACAGTCATTGACAGAAAATCAACTTAACCCTTTTCCAATGTGGATGTGAAGGCAGAAAATAATTATGCTTAAAGGATATAAAATTATTGATGCAGATTCCCATGTACTTGAGCCAAACGATATGTGGGAAAAGTACCTGGAACCAGCTTTTAAAAGTCATGCACCATCGCCTGAGATGAAAGTTGGCGGCAAAGAAATTTTTCATAAACTATCTGCTGAAATCCGAAACGAAGGAGCCAAGCAAGTTATACGGGATCATCCCCTATCCGTATTGAATTCATTCGACTCCGAATCCCAGGTTAGGGTAATTAAGCAAATGGGAGTTGATGTTTCATTCCTTTATCCCACCACTGGGCTATGGCTGTTGGCAGTTGATACAATGGCACCACAGCTGGCGGGTGCATTCACTCGAGCCTACAACAATTGGCTACGAGACTTTTGCAGCTACGATCCGCAAATTCTCCAAGGAGTGGGAGCAATTAATCTTCATGCTCCCGAAGAGATGACGCCAGAATTGCATCGAGTCGCAAAGTTTGGTTGGAAAGCAGTTGTATTGCGTCCCAACCCAGTCAAGGGAAGACTGCTGAGCGATCCCGCCTATGAGCCATTTTGGACTGAGTGCGAACACTTAGGAATAGCTGTTAGTATCCATGAAGGCACCCATTGTCACTTACCAACTACTGGATCAGATCGTTTTAAGACTCGTTTTGCTATGCACGCCTGCTCTCATCCGATGGAACAGATGATGGCAATGCTGGCGCTGATTGAAGGAGGGGTGCTGGAACGTCATCCCAAGCTGAGGGTTGGTTTTCTAGAAGCTGGTTGTGGTTGGCTACCCTACTGGCTATGGCGGCTGGATGAAGAGTACAAAAACCTCCACTGGGAGGTTGCAGACAATGTAAAGATGAAGCCTTCAGAGTATTTCCTTCGTCAGTGTTTTATCTCAATTGAGCCAGAGGAACCTTATCTAGAGCAGATTATCCAGTACATCGGCTCTGATAATTTGCTCTTTGGTTCTGACTACCCCCATGTGGATCACGAGATGGACATGAGCGAGAAAGCTGTAGCACTTCAGGATCGATTACCTAAGAACACTGTGCAAAAGCTACTATGGGATAATCCTGTTCGTTTCTACGGACTAGAGTAAAATGCGACCATTGCTCGGAGATTGCTATGGATATATTGGGCTACCAAGCAAGGGAAGTACTCTATGAGAGTGATAACTCGTTGGTTTATCGTGCCTATCGGGAAGAGGATAACCAACCTGTTATCCTCAAAATGCTCAAACAAGCTTATCCAACCCCAAAAAGAATAGCTGAGTTCCGGCGGGAATATGAAATTACGAAAAATCTCTCCTTGAAAGGTGTCGTGGCTGTCTACAGCTTGGAAAACGATCAGCATCGCTGGGTGATGGTTCTAGAAGATTTTGGTGGTGAATCTCTAACAAGATTAAAGCAAAACAGTAAATTCACTCTGAATGAGTTTTTGTCGCTGGCGATTAAAGTTGTTGATATCCTAGGCCAAGTGCATGAGCGACACATCATACATAAAGATATTAACCCATCCAACATTGTCTGGAATCAAACAACAGATCGGATCAAACTCATCGACTTTGGCATTTCGACAAAACTTTCACGAGAAGTCACAACTTTCCGCAACCCGAATTTATTGGAGGGAACTCTAGCCTATATTTCCCCAGAACAGACTGGACGGATGAATCGCGCAATTGATTATCGAACAGATTTTTACTCTCTAGGCATAACCTTCTACAAATTGCTCACAGGTCAGTTGCCCTTCCCTACCGATGATGCACTGGAATTATTGCACTGCCATATTGCTCGACAAGCTGTGCCACCGCACGAACTCAGGCAAGAAATTCCCCCAGTCCTTTCAGAGATCGTGCTGAAGCTCATAGCAAAAAATGCTGAAGATCGCTACCAATCAGCCTATAGTCTCAAGGCAGATTTAGAAAAATGTCTGCGGCAATGGGAGACATCAGCTCAGATCAATACCTTTGCTATTGGTGAGCAGGATATTTCAGGTAGATTTCAAATCCCACAAAAACTCTACGGGCGGGAGGTAGAAATTAACTTGCTACTAGCTGCTTTTGAACGAGTCAGCAACTCTCCTACAGAAAAAAGTCGGGGAGGTGAAATGATTCTGGTGACAGGATATTCTGGCATTGGTAAGTCTGCTCTAGTCCAGGAGGTCTATAAGCCTATTACAAAGAAGCGCGGATACTTTATCTCTGGTAAATTTGATCAATATCAAAGAGATATCCCCTATGCTTCACTAGTTCGTGCCTTCAGTACCTTGATTCGGCAACTGTTAGTAGAAAGCCAAATCCAGATAGAGTCCTGGCGTGAGAAACTGCTAGCTAGTCTTGGCTCTAATGGTCAGGTGATTATTGACGTAATTCCTGAAGTAGAACTGATTATCGGCTCGCAACCTGCAGTGCCAGAACTAGCACCAGCAGAAGCGCAAAATCGCTTCAACCTAGTCTTTCAAAACTTCATCCGAGTTTTTATCCAGCCAGAACATCCCCTAGTCGTTTTCTTGGACGATTTACAGTGGGCTGACAGGGCTTCACTGAAATTGATTGAACTTTTGATGACCTCAGTAGATACAGACAATTTGTTACTCATTGGTGCTTATCGAGATAACGAAGTGAGTGCAACTCACCCATTGCTATTGACACTGCATGAAATTAGGAACAAGGGGGCAATGGTGAATCAAATTGTGCTTGCTCCTTTAACCTTGCCTGATATTACGCAATATACTGCTGATACCCTTAACTGTTCACTAGAAACAGCCAGACAGCTATCAGAATTGATACTGGCAAAAACCAGTGGCAATCCCTTCTTCATGAATGAGTTTCTCAAGTCACTTTATACTGAAGCACTATTAGAATTTGACGCTCAGGAGAGGGGTTGGCAGTGGGACATAGCGCAAATTCAAGCACGTAATATTACCGACAATGTTGTTGAACTGATGACCAACAAACTGCAAAAGTTGGAAGAGGATACACAACAGGTCTTGACGCTTGCCGCTTGTATTGGTAACCAGTTTGACATCCAGACTCTAGCAATTATTTCGGAAAAATCTCCCCAAACAACAGCTAGTAATCTGTGGGCTGCAATAGCAGAGGGCTTGATTTTACCCTTGGGAGATGCTTACAAATTGATAGACTTTGATATTGAGGGTTTGGCAGATGAACTCTCGGTCGAATATAAGTTTGCCCATGACCGCATTCAGCAGGCAGCCTATGCTCTCATTCCAGAGGCAAAAAAGCAGTCTGTACACTGGCACGTGGGGCAGTTGCTGCTCCAGAACACACCGTTAGATGAACGAGAGCAGAAAATCTTTGACATTGTCAATCAACTTAACCAAGGTCGCGATCGCCTTGAACACCAGACAGATCTCGATGAGTTAGCTCAATTAAACTTAATTGCAGGTCAGAAAGCGAAGGCATCGGCAGCATATCAATCGGCGTTCAATTACTTGCAGATTTCTATCGGGCTGCTTAACCTCCCCTACTCCTCCTTATTAGAGGGAGAAGATAGTTGGCAATATCAATATGACCTTACCCTGACAATTTACCTGGAAACTGCAGAAGTAGCATGCCTCTGCAACCACCTTGAGGAGGTGGAGAAATGGACTGAGGTAATACTGCAAAAAGCCAAAACTCTTCTGGATACAGTGAAAGTGTATGAAATTAAGATAAAAGCTTATTATGGGCGTCAGCAATCATTAGAAGCGATGAAGATTGGATTGCAAGCTTTGCAATTGTTGGGAGTGGAGATTCCCAAAAAACCAGAGCAGGCGGATTTGGCAGACCGCCAGGAGAGTATAAAGGCTATTTGGGCTGGGCAGAAGATCGAGAATTTAATTGATCTTCCGAAAATGACTGATCCCAGAAAGTTGGCAACAATGCCGTTATTATTTCTAGTACTTAGTCTTGCCTCTGTAGGATTCCCTGAAATTTTCCCTTTCCTCATACTTGAATTGGTCAATTTATCGCTTAAGTTTGGCAATACGTCTTTCTCTGCTCCTACCTATGCCGTATATGGAATCGTTCTATGTGGGTTAACAGAAGACATTGATGCAGGCTATCAATTCAATAAACTAGCGTTAAACTTTTTAGAAAGGTTCGATACAAAACAATTTGAGGCAAAGACAGTCTATGTATTTAATACATTCGTCAGACATTGGAAAGAGCATTCCCGAGAATCATTAAAACCTTTTCTACAGGTACACCAATGCGGATTAGAAACAGGGGATATGATATGGAGTAGCACGGCGCTATTCATGTACGCTTTACACGCATACTGGATAGGTCAGGAATTGGAGTCATTAGAAAGAGAGATTTTTAAATACAGTCAGATTATTAATCAATATAAACAAGAATTAGCCCTGCGTTGGATTGAATTGGTTCGACAGCCAATCTTGAATCTGTTGGAAAGGACACAAAATCCCTGTTATTTAGGCAGTGAATGTTACGATGAGAAAACCATGCTGTCACTTTACCAAGAAGTAAATGATAGACAAGCAATGGGATTCTTTTATCTCAATAAACTTTTTCTCTGTTATCTGTTTGAGAATTATCAGCAAGCTATTGAAAATGCAAATAAAGCTGAAGAGCATCTGGGAGTAGCGATAGGATTGTATACAATCTCCATCTTTTACTTCTACAATTCCCTATCCCACTTAGCTGTATTTCCTAATGCCCAGGCAATAGAACAAGAGCTTATCCTAGAAAGGATAGCTACCAACCAGAAAAAAATGGAAACCTGGGCACATCATGCCCCAATGAATTTTCTCCACAAGTTCTATTTAGTCGAAGCCGAACGTGCCCGTGTATTAGGTAACGATAGCGATGCCAGAGAGTATTATGATCGCGCCATTACCCTCGCCCAAGAAAACGAATATCTCAACGAAGAAGCCCTCGCCTACGAACTAGCTGGGAGATTTTATCTAGCCAGAAATCAAAAACACGTTGCCCGCCACTACCTGCAAGATGCCCACTATGCTTATCAGCGCTGGGGGGCTATAGCTAAGGTAAAAGATTTGGAAGCAAGATACCCACAGTTTTTAGCCCAAACTTCAACAAATACCCTTCAGACTCGTATAAATCTCTCAACCACAAATTTAGGTACAACGACATCTGAAGTCTTAGATTTAAACAGTGTGCTACAAGCTTCGCAAACCATTTCTGGCGAAATCATCCTAGACAAGTTGCTAGAAAAGTTGATGAAGAACGTGATTGAAAATGCAGGTGCACAAAAGGGCTTTTTAATTCTCGAGAAAGAAGGTAACTGGGTGATCGAAGCTGAAGGGGTGGTAGATTCTGAGAACATCACTACACTACAATCAATTCCAATAAATTCTGTAGAGTCTGAAGGCAAGAGCCCTCTCCTATCAGCTGCCATCATTAACTATGTTGCGCGCACTCAGAAAAATATGGTGTTAGATGATGCTGTGAATGAAGGCCAATTTATACGTGACCCCTACATTGTTGCCACTCAACCCAAATCGATACTCTGCACTCCCCTACTCCATCAAGGCAAAGTAAACGGCATTCTATATTTAGAAAATAATCTTACAACGAGCGCATTTACTCCAGAACGTGTCGAAATATTAAGAATTCTTTCTGCACAAGCCGCTATCTCTATTGAAAATTCTCGTCTCTACGAACAGTTAGAGAGTTATAACCGAACACTAGAACAGAAAGTGAGTGAGAGAACCGAAGAATTACAAGAAAGAAATCAAGAGTTGTCAAGTACTCTCAAAAAGCTGAAAGCCACACAAGCTCAAATTATCGCGCAAGAGAAATTGGCTTCTTTAGGAGCTTTAACAGCAGGTATTGCCCACGAGATCAAAAATCCCTTGAATTTTGTGAACAACTTTGCCGAACTTTCTATAGAGTTAACCGAGGAATTACGAGAAGAGATTGAAAGTCAACAAGACCGATTAGCGCCAGAAACAAAAGATTATATTGAGGAAATCTTAAGCGATTTGAGCCAAAACAGTCAAAAAATCAATGAACATGGCAAAAGAGCTGATAATATTGTTCGTGGAATGCTAATGCATTCTCGGGGGCAAACTGGTGAACGACAGATGACTGATCTTAACTTTTTACTAGCAGAAGCAGTCAATTTGGCGTATCACGGAATGCATGCCAAGGATGCTAATTTTAACATAAAAATAACCACTAATTATGATAATAACCTCGAACAAGTCAATATTGTGCCACAAAATATTAGCCGTGCTTTTATCAATTTAATTAATAATGCTTGCTATGCAGCCCATCACAAGAAAACACGTTTACATCCATCAGGCAATGCAGGTGAAGAATTCCTACCTACACTTTCAGTCAGTTCTCACGATTTAGGTGAGCAAATCGAAGTTCGTATCCGTGACAACGGTGAAGGAATTCCTCAGGATGTGCTAGACAAAATCTTTAATCCCTTTTTCACCACTAAACCACCTGGAGAAGGAACTGGATTGGGTCTCTCGATTAGCCATGATATTATTGTGCAGCAGCATCAAGGCAATATCCAAGTAGAAACTGAAGTGGGCAGTTATACGGAATTTATTGTCACTTTGCCTAAATTTACTTTGGAGAAGAACGAAGTTAAAAGATGAAAGTTATGGTTGTAGACGATGAACAGGATGTTCAATCGTTATTTAGACAAAAATTTAGAAAAGAAATTAAGCAAAACCAAATAAAAATAGACTTTGCTTTCTCAGCACAGGAAGCTTTGGAATCTTTGCAAAATAAGCAAACAAATTGTTTTGTTCTGATTATAGCGGATATTAATATGCCTGGTATGAACGGGCTAGAACTGCTGAGAATTGTAAAGGAAAGATTCCCTTATTTAAGAGTGTTTATCATTACTGCTTATGATGACGACCAAAAATATCAAACTGCTAGAGAATATGGGGCTGATGAGTATCTCACAAAGCCAATTGAGTTTGACAAATTAAAGGAAAAAATATTGAATTTATAGATAGATAGTAAGGATGCATCTGCGCTTAAAATTTCCCCTTCGGCGCATTACCTGGAATTGTCATATAGGCAATACAATAATTCTGGAACGTGTAAATAACTCTCATCAGGAACTAAGGCTATGCCAGCTAAAATACTGGTCGTGGATGATGAGCCTGACTTAGAAAACCTCCTCCGTCAGAAATTTAGACGAAAAATTAGAGAAAAGCAATTCCAGTTGATTTTTGCCCACAATGGGATAGAAGCACTTGAAAAGCTAAAAGCCGAACCGGATGTAGATATGGTTTTAACCGATATCTTAATGCCGGAAATGGATGGTCTAACTTTGCTGACAAAACTCAATGAGCTGTATCCCATCATCAAAGCCGTAATTATATCAGCTTATGGCGATATTGAGAATATTAGAACGGCGATGAATCGTGGTGCATTTGACTTTCTGACCAAGCCAATCAATTTTCAGGATTTAGAAATCACTACCAACAAAACCCTGCAACATGTGCAGCAGATGAAAACGTCTTGGGAAAAGGAAATTCTCGCAAAAGAGGCTCAAGCAGAATTATTGGCACGTTTACAACAAGAGGTGGCTGTACGTCAACAGGCAGAACAAGCATTGTATGAGAGCGAGAGAAGGCTAGCACAACTGCTAGACGCTGTGCCCGTAGGGGTGTTTGTTGTTGATGCCAGTGGTAAACCTTACTACTTCAATCAAACAGCACAACAAATTCTTGGCAAGGGAGTTATTACTGAAGCTACGTCTGATCAATTGCCTGAGATTTATCAAGCCTATCTAGCAGGGACCAACCAGCTCTACCCTGATAAACAACAGCCACTTGTACGAGCATTAAATGGCGAAATTGTCACTATTGACGATATGGAAATTCGCCAAGGTGACAGAATCATTCCTCTAGAGGTAACAGCTACCCCAGTTTTTGATGAAAAGGGTCAAATTGTTTATGCTATAGCTGCCTTTCAAGATATCACCCAACGCAAACAAGCAGAAGCTGAACGTATTCAATTTACTCAACAGCTAGAACTTAATAATACTGTCTTGCAACAGACAAAAGACGCGTTGGCTGAGTCTAACCTCACTTTAGAACAAAAAGTTAAAGAGCGCACTCAAGAACTGTCACAAACTCTCGAAATTCTCAAAGCAACCCAAGCAGAATTGGTATTTGAAAATGCTCTGCTCAGAAGCGCTGATGAAAATCCTTCAACCTTTTATTATCACGTTGGAGGAAGTTTGCCTATGGATGCGCCTACATATGTAGTGCGTTCAGCAGACCGATACCTCTACAAGGCATTAAAGCATGGAGAGTTTTGTTACATCCTCAACACACGGCAAATAGGCAAGTCTAGCCTGATGGTACGTATGATGCATCGTCTCCAGCAAGAGGGATTCATCTGTATAGCAATTGATATGACCCGTCTTGGGAGCGAAAATGTCACTCCTGATCAATGGTACAAAGGATTGGCAGTAGAGTTATGGCAAAATTTCGACTTACTAGGAAAAGTGAATTTGAAAGCTTGGTGGAATGAGCGCCTGGATATTTCGCCTATACAAAGGTTAAGTCAGTTTATTGAAGAAATTGTGCTGCATCAAGTTGGAACAGATGATGACACGACCCCAAAAAACTTGATCATCTTTTTAGATGAAATTGATAGCGTTTTAGGTTTAAACTTCTCTGTTAATGATTTTTTTGCGCTGATTCGCTCTTGTTACAATCAGCGCAGTCTTAACCCAAATTATCAACGTTTAACCTTTGCTCTGTTAGGAGTGGCTACACCATCAGATTTAATTACCGACTACCAAAGAACACCTTTTAATATTGGTCAGGCAATTCAGCTTCATGGCTTTCTGTTACACGAAGCGCAACCTCTACTGCAAGGATTGACGCAAAAACTTAGCAATCCTCAAGTGGTTCTCAAAGAAGTGTTAGCCTGGACAAGTGGTCAACCTTTTCTCACCCAAAAGCTTTGTAGGTTGATTCGTAGTAGTTCATCTTCCATACCCTTAAACAAGGAAGCCAAATGGGTGCAAGACTTTGTGCAAACCAATGTTATAGAAAACTGGGAATCTCAAGATGAACCAGAACATTTGAGAACAATTCGCGATCGCATTCTCAAGAGCAATCTCCAACCTATTCGGCTGCTAACACTCTATCGACAAATTTTACATCAAGGAGAAGTCGTCGCCATTGATAGTCCAGAAGAAAAGGAATTGCTCTTGTCTGGACTAGTGGTCAAGCAACAGGGTTCGCTGAAAGTCCACAACCGGATCTATGAACGGATCTTTGATAACAGTTGGATTCACCGACACGTTAAGTAGATGGGTGAGAATAGAGGATTCTTATACTAATTCACTATAAATTTGATACGCTTGGCAACTGGAAAGACAAGGAGGACAAGGAGGACAAGGAGACAAGGAGACAAGGAGACAAGGAGGACAAGGAGGACAAGGGAATGGATTTGTATCAACAATTTCGTCGTGAAATGGTATTAGTTAAGATGGGTCAAGGACAGAAAACAAGAGATTTAACATTCCAAGCCAAAACACATAGCTACACATGTAGGTAGCTGTTGCATTCTTTTATGCTATTGGTATTAGACTTGGTGAGTCCATCAACTTTTGTATAGACTGGTGTCTACTCAGAGTCCTCCTTCCGAATTCAACTCTCGTGACGATATAGCCAAAATACCAGAATTGTCTCGTCCTCAATTAAGATGGCTGCAGCCCTTGGTTATGCTTGCACCATCTGGTATTTGGTTGTTACTTTTACTAGTGTTGCCAACACTGCTCATTTTTGAGTTAAGTTTGGTACCTGGGATTCGACCAGGAGATTTGGTGAATCCTGGTGGATTAGATAACTATATCCGGATATTTGATCCTCTTTACCTGCGAGTTATCGCGCGATCGCTCTTTTTTGCTGTTGAGACGACAATCATCTGCCTGATCTTAGGTTTACCTGTTGCTTATTGGATTGCTCAAATAGCACCAAAGAAGGCACGCAATTTACTCTTGATTAGCTTTGTTTTGCCTTTGTGGACTTCTTCCTTACTTCGCTCCTATGCTTGGATTACAATTCTTCGTCCTACAGGTTTACTAAACAGCTTGCTAGAAAGTGTTGGCTTGCCTACTTTAGATGTGCTTAACCGCAGTCCAGCTGTATTGATTGGTATGAGCTACAGCTTACTGCCCTATATGGTTTTGATCTTATATGCATCTTTAGAAAAGCTAGATAAGCGTTTATTAGAAGCAGCTGCAGACTTAGGTGCAAATCCTATGCAAGCTTTTTGGAAAGTCACCGTACCTCAAACCTTAACAGGAATTGCTGCCAGTTCTTTTCTAGTGTTTATTACTGCATTAGGAGACTTTATCAATCCAGAATTACTGGGTGGTGCTTCCAGCATGACTATGGCGCGCTTAGTTTACAACCAGTTCCTTGGCGCTACCCAAAACTGGGGATTTGGCTCAGCTCTTAGCACAACCTTGATTTTAGTCGTCAGTGTAGCGATCGCCCTCCTCATAAAATTCGGCGAAGTCACCCCCAAACGATAGTCCCTCATAGCAATCCCCATACCCCAACAACTATTTCTTCTTCTGTTGCGAAATTGATAAGGTATATGTATACTGTCGTTGGGATAACTCTCCTACGTACAGAGAGTACTTTCCCTTTTGCCAGTATCCAGAAATTTCCGGCTTGCCTCCAGAATAACTATCTGCTAAGACACAGAAATGTCCTCCAGGACCGTCAATCATAAGTGTTGGCTGTCCACTGCTTTCTGCTGTTAATCGCAGGTAAGGGAGTGGCTGTGTCACATCAATCACTTGATTTGGTGTCGTGCTGATGTTACCACATTTGCTTGAGTGTGGTCCTCCAGATGTGCCCTGAAGAGTCAGCGGATCAGGCTGAAAATTAGGATGAATTTGCACCACTGGTGTTTCAGCAAAACTAACATTAATGAGTCCCAGACTCATAGCTAGCACTGCGGGAACAACCATTATTAACTTACCCGTCTTCATATTATTATGCTCTCGACTGTTTCTAGAGCGATATTGATATACATATTCTGACTTGATCGACGAACGCAAACCGTCTTAGTTCCTTGGTTTTGCTCCCTGGTCAATCTTACAAATCTTTATTGGTGAACAACTGTCAGAAAGATCATTATAGAATTAAAATTCAACCAAATAAAAAATAGATTATTTGCTATCAAAAGTGTCTTGAAAACAAGAACGTTCCTTGAAATTACGCTTGACAAATACCAATCAGAAATTGTGTTGGTAGTTTTATCTAATAAGTGTCCTAGCTGAGGTAGAAATTGATGAATGCTCAATCAGAAGAAGACTTACATCATAGCCCTCAACAGTCGAAGGCAATGATTCATTGCTCGTCTATAGTTGTGCCTCAGATAAAACCAACAATCCAGCATAGAACAACAGACTCATTGCTTTCAGAAAGAATGTGGCACTATACACACTAATAGTGTACCTTGGATACACATTTCTTGGATTTCGTAGCTTCCAAAAGAATAAACAGCGTATTTTAAACACGCTAATGAGTGATGTAGAAATAAAGTTATAGGGAATTTATCGAATGGCAACCCCAATTGTGAGGAGAAGTACTAATCAATCTAGCCGCTCGCAAGAACCAAGAACAACCAAAGCATTACCCCTGGTTACCAGACGCCTCGCAGCTTGGGTAACCGAAATCACACTCGTAGCAGCTAGTGGATTGATACCATTTAGCGTAGGTGTATATGTCAATACTAAAAGTGATTTGGACAGAGTACCACTCAACCCGGTACTCATAGTTACAGAAAGAATGGTTGGTCGCCCCTTAGCTTTGCCTGTAAACTACAGTACGCGTAATGTGGCTTGGCCCACTAACTTTTTATGGACAGTAGCTATTTTAGCACCCTTGACACTATCGTGTTGGCAACTATATTTACTAGCAAAAATCGGTAGCACTATTCCCAAACGTTGGTTTAGTGTTCGGGTTGTTAACTCTCAAGGTCAGGCTCCTGGTTTGGGGGCAATTTTACTACGAGAAGGAATTGGGCGTTGGACCATACCTGTTTCTGTTGCTTATTTTTTGTGGCGCTATAGTCTAGGTTTTCCCTATTTAAGCGTATTCACAGGACTAGTAGCAGTCACGCTTTTAGCAGATGGAATTGCCTTTCCTTGCAGACAAGGACGTCGCGCATTTCACGATTGGCTAGCAGGTACGTATACAATAGATGCGATGAAACCCTTTACACCCTCACTCTTCCAGAAAAACAAGCAGAGTCAATCTCAATGGACGGAAGGAGATGAGGAAGCAGCGATCGCATCAATTGTGATGACCCCCGAAGAGCCAAGTCAAGCACTGCACATTTGGCAAAAGGTACGGCAAAACCCAAATCTCACTTTGCTAGTAGTAGCGCTCTCAAGTATGGCTGCTGTGTTGGCAACTTTAGTAGGTACTCAGATCTATATTCAAACTCAGCAAAATCAGAGAGCTATAGAGCAACGCAATAGCCAAGAGTTTATCGCACTTGTAAGACGATTAAGTCCTAACTCAGGAGCCACAAATGAAGAGCGTCAGAGTGCCATTCTCGCTTTAGGTACTCTAAAAGACTCACAATCAATTCAGTTTCTTGTTGATCTCCTAACTAAAGAAACCAACCCGATTCTACTGGGTACGATTGAGCAAGCTTTAGTGAGTGTAGGACCAAAAGCGATCCCTGATTTAAAACAAATGAATCAGTTTTTAGCTCATGATTTGGAGTCTGCAAATAAAAACAAATTCCAGCAGCCACAAGAGTTGAGACAAAGGCAATTGTCTCTTAATCAGCAGGCAATCAACAAAATCCTCACTGTATATAGTGGTCAAACCAATGGGATCGATCTTAGCCGTGCTCAATTAGGTTCTAGCGGCTCACAAAAAAGCTCTTTCAATTTGACACTAGACAAACTTGATTTATGGGGAATTAAGTTCAAGTCAGCAAATCTTAACCAAGCAAGCTTTAAGGGGAGCCACTTTCGAGGAGCAGGTGAGGATGGTCGCTGGGATACCAGTGATGATTTAATCTCCGATTTTAGCCAAGCTCAGATGAAACAAGCCAATTTCACTGATGCTAGCCTAAGCCGTGTCTTAATGAACAATGCTGATTTAAGTCGCGCCACGCTCAAGAACGCCAACCTATCTAATGCATATCTTATGGGTGCTAACCTCAGTAGCGCTCAGCTAACAGGAGCTAATCTCAAAGGCGCGATCCTAGAAAATGCTAGTCTGACAGGAGCCGATTTAGGACAGGCGAACTTGAACGAAGCTGAATTATTCGCTGCTCATTTAGGTCGTGTTGTTGCTATTGGAACACAATTGTCATTTGCTAACTTAGCAAGAACTGATTGGCAAGGAGCAGACCTATCAGGATCTGACTTAAATCATGCCAACCTTAGCGATGCGAACCTCAGCGCCACACGCCTCGCTGGTACCATTTTACGCTCTGCGAATTTGAAAAACGTCAACTTGCGCAACGCCGACTTAAGCCTTGCAGATTTACGGGGAGCACATTTGGCAGGAGCTGATTTTCAAGGAGCAATTCTCTCTCCTATTAAACAAGATCAAACAGATCAATTTGTGCAAAAACCGAATACAGGCAAACAATCGGCTGTCGTTCAGGGGGTTGATTTTAGTCAAGTCAAAAATTTAGATCCTAAGCAACTAGCGTATATTTGTACACAAGGAGGCATTCATCCAAATTGCCCGTGAATGGAGAGGTGCAATGTCTTGCACCCCTACTGTGCACATACGCGTGTGTTTCAAAAGTGTTTCAAAAATCAAAGCTGTGAGGAGTCAGGAAATGACGTGTCTTCAAAAGTATTTACTATCAGTTGTGTTAACCGGTTCACTTTTAAGTTTTGCTCAATTCACCCCACCAGCACAAGCTCAGGTAGCATATGGTAGCTATGTTGGTGTAGGTCCAACATTTGGTTTATCAAATGATGCTCAGGTTGGGGGAATGATTGCTTTTCGCTATAAGCTCCTCAAACAACCAATTTCTTTCCGTGCACAAGCTTTAGTTGGTAAGAGTACAGCATTTGTGCCAACGGTTTCCTACGACTATCCGATCAACTGGCAAACGGATGCTTATTTAGGTGCTGGACTTGTATTAGCTGGAGGACATACTCCTTCTCCCGTTGGTAATAGAGTAGGCTTTGCTTTGCAACCAGGAATTGATTATATAGTACCCAATAGTAACACTGTTATTTTTGGTAACGCCATCATTGGTTTTGATACCTACCGTAATGATGGGTCAGCTTTCGCCTTGCAAGGTGGTGTTGGCTTAAGGTTTTGAGACAGTTATCAGTTATCAGTTATTAGTTATTAGTTATCAAAATTATTGATGGATAATAGTTTACTGTTTACTGATAACTGTTCACTGATAACTGAACTGACAAGTTGATTGCCTTGGAAGTTGAGGTGGATGTGGTCTTGATACAGGGTTTTAAAATCTGGGATCGTGTTAAATTTTGGTAAAAAATCTATATAAGTGATTTGGTGAGTTTGCGTAAACTCACTGAGGCGTTGACGTGCTTTGATTTCGTAATCACGAGGTCCCCCTTCACCGATTTCTCGCAGTAAGGGAGTCATAACCAACAGGAATTGACTATGAACTTGACGTGTTAAAGCTTGGATTTTGCTGATTGCTTCCAAATTAAAACGGACGCGATCGCCTCCCTCATCTTGTACCAATTGCATTTCTGGTATTGGTTTTGGCTTTGATAGATAACGATTAAAGACCTCCAGTAAAGCCAAAAGGGGTTTCTTTGCAGGGTAGTTGCGATCTCTTCCTACAGGCAAAGAAGTGGGAGCAGTCGCAAATAAGTCATCTGTATTAATTAGTAAGACGACAACCTGAGCATTAAAAGTGCCAAACCTCTGCAGATAGGCTAATTCATTTCTTGGTCCCCAGGAGTTGGCTGAAGCATTCAGTACTTCCACTGCTTGAAATTTACTAGTAACTGCCGCGCTTAAAGAGTGCGTCATTAAGCTGGAAATAGTCTGAGATTGATCAGTCCACCAGCCACCATTAGCGATAGAATCTCCTAAAATCAAGACTCGCAAAGTAGAAGTTAGAGGCGTCCTTTGGATAGGCTCACCTCGCATAGAATACTCATTAATCTTGATCAGATTTCCAAAACGACGAGTGCGTTGATTTGGAGCTAGCAAATAACCAATCTGCTCATCCGCAATGTATATTAGGGGATTACCAAAGCCGATGGTACGCAAGCCGATCTCTAATATCACTGCCAATCCTACTAATAATGTAAAAAGAATAACTAGCATAATTCAACACCCTTAGATAAATAATTTTCACCACGCCTATACGGGTTGCTATATACGGTAGAGACGTAACAATGCTACATCTCTACACAGCCGTGCATTGGAAATTCATATTTTGGCTTGACACCACTGATAAAAATGATACGTCTTTTGAAATATGCAATTATGCTGAAGTCAAAATTATGAAAGGAATGCAAAATCTTATTATGAACTTTGCATGATCGGCGAATGAAAGGAATACAATCAAGACGGACAAATTAGCACTGTAAGAAAGGAGGATTACAAAGCTATGTCCGATTTAAACCGAGGAATCATGAAATTTGAGGGTGCTGATTCACCAAAAGCAGTCACGATCTCCACTGTGCTGCTTCTAGGTGCAATCTTTGCCTTAATCATTTGGGCGCTCCAAGCAGCCTATGCAGTAAGCTAATAAAATATTTCATTATATTACCCAAAAGCTCAAAAATCTAAAAAAGCAAGTAGGGGGGGACACTGATCATAGAAGTTTATCCTTCTATGAAGGTGTCCTTTATTCCATATGCCTCTATCATGATATTGAAAGAATTTTAATTGAGATTTTTAATGGAAGCAGGAGGGTAAACCTCTCCTAAGACATATTGATTTTGCGTTGTTCGTTCGCTCATAAATGAGTTCTGGTTACATAGTTTTGAGCAATGTGTTTCAACGCTCTGAACCAAAGCCGATAGGAATTGATAGGTATAGCCCATTACTAACTTTACGAAGGAGATCATAGTATATAAGGACAAGGATGCTGATCTCCTGCTGCAACCCTTTATCTTCCAACAAAGTTGGTCAGTGTAGAGGTTAATGTGGTTCATTAAATCGTTCTCATCCCAGTCATGCTTGCGAAAATTGCTAAAGTCCAAGATTAAACATGTTTGAACTTTGGGGTATTCTGGTTGTTTTTGTTATTTGCCCGCTCTTGGGTGCGATACCGCTGATTGCTTGGATGGCTCAAGCTATAAGCAAACGTAGATTAGCACACGTGGGAACTGGCAATATTAGTGTTTCATCTGCTTTCTACCACGGCGGAACACTGGTAGGTATACTAGCAGTTTTTTCAGAAGCTTTTAAGGGCATTGCTGCTGTTCTGCTTGCCCGAGTTTTCTTTGGGAATGGCTCGGCGTGGGAATTGATTGCCCTTATTGCTGTAGTATTGGGTCGATACTGGGTAGGCAGGGGAGCTGGTACCACAAACGTTGTCTGGGGATTTGCAGTACACGATCCATTGGCAGCAGTATTTGTGCTTTTGCTTGCAAGTACGAGCTTTACGATTATACGCTCTAGGAAACTAGCAAAATTTGGCGTTTTGGTTTTATTTCCCCTAATTGTAGCGATCCTGCACCCCGAAAATCCACCGAGAATCTACGCTGCTATTGCCTTGGCTGCTTTGTTAAGCTGGATTTATAAAACAATGCCTGATGATTTGAATCTCCCAGCCGAAGAGGCACAGGCAGAATCTCAGGCAGCATTTCAGTTTTTACGAGGTGAGTCAACTATTCTCTCTTTGGACGAAAATTTAGATGCCACGCTATTTGGACACAAAGCGGCTAGATTATCAGAAATTCATCGATGGGGTTATTCTGTACCGAAAGGATGGGTACTTGCGCCATCCGATGATCCGGCATCGTTGATAGAATTTCTTCAGCCATCAGATTTATCGCCTTTAGTGGTGAGTTCTTCCGCAATTGGAGAAGACTCAGAATACGCTTCCGCTGCAGGTCAGTATGAAACTATTTTGAACGTTACCACTAAAGATGGGTTGCAACAAGCGATCGCTCGAGTTCGGGCTTCTTACAATAATCCAACTGCAGCGCAGTATCGCCGCGATCGCTCTTTACATGAAGCCGGAATGGCAGTGCTGATTCAACAACAAGTTCAAGGAGTCTTTTCTGGGGTTGCGTTTACCCGTGACCCAATGACGAAACAAGGTGATGCAGTCGTCATTGAAGCATTACCAGGGAATGCAGCACAAGTTGTTTCTGGACGAGTGACACCTGAGCAATACCGTGCCTTCGTCATCGAAACAGAAAATTTCGCATCTATACAACTAGAAGGTAAAGGTCAAGTTCCGCCAGCTTTGATCAAGCAAGTGGCATATTTGAGCCGACATATAGAAGAACATTACCACGGCATTCCCCAAGATATCGAATGGAGCTACGATGGTCAAACGCTTTGGGTGTTACAAGCTAGACCTATTAGCACTCTGCTGCCCATCTGGACACGCAAAATTGCTGCAGAAGTGATCCCAGGATTGATTCGCCCATTAACTTGGTCAATCAATCGTCCATTGACTTGTAGTGTCTGGGGAAAGATTTTCACTCTAGTCTTAAATGAACGTGCCATAGGCTTGGATTTCAATGAAACAGCGACGCTTCACTACTCAAGAGCATACTTTAATGCCTCGCTGTTAGGAGAGATTTTCCGCCGCATGGGTTTGCCTCCTGAAAGCCTGGAGTTTTTGACTCGAGGCGTTCAGTTAAGCAAGCCGCCAATAGAAACCACTTTGCGAAATCTGCCAGGATTAGCAAGGTTGGTTGTGCGAGAATTTTGTTTAGAAAAGGACTTTAACAGACATAATTCCAAGCGATTTGCTCCTGCTTTGTCTCAGTTAGCTCAGGAACCAGTGAATGATCTTGAGCCACATCAACTGTTAGAAAGAATTAACTTCATCCTAGAATTACTGCACGTTGCAACTTATTACAGTATTTTGGCTCCCCTCAGTGCAGCGTTGCGCCAAGCAATTTTACGTGTCAAAGATAGAGACATTGACAATAGCCTTACTCCAGAGGTTGCAGTGTTGCGATCGCTGCAAGATTTAGCGACAACTGCTCAGCAAATCCTACCAGAGTTTAATCCAGATCAACTATTCGAGCAGTTAGCCCAAACACCCCAAGGACAAGAAATTCTAGAAAAATTTGAGCAATTACTTCAGCGTTACGGTTATTTGAGTGAGGTAGGAACTGATATTGCAGTACCCACCTGGAAAGAAGAACCTCAGGCTTTTAGGCAATTGTTTGTGCAATTTATGCAAGGGGAAAAACCACGAATCCAAAACAGTGAACTGGAAAGGCAGCCTGATCTTGAAGAAAATAGCAATGTTGGCAGTATCCCCAACGTCAAGCAACTACCCCAAAATCCTCAACCAAGGAAAACGAGAAGATTTGTACAAAGGCGTGTGAATCTTAAAGGAAGAGTCACAGAGATTTATTCTCAGCTACTGGCTGAGTTGCGTTGGTCTTTTGTAGCGTTGGAAAAAATTTGGTTGCACTCAGGTCTACTGGGGCAGTCCGGTGATATCTTTTTTCTAGAATTTGATGAGGTGCGACGTCTGGTTGAAAATTTCGAGCCAGAATTTGTTGCAAGTTTACAGGAGTTAGTCAAACAAAGACAACTTCAACTCACAGAAGACAGTCAGCTCACTTCTGTACCTCTTTTAATCTATGGCAATAATCCTCCTCCTGCTGTGAGTTTGGAACCTGTTTCCCTTTCTTCTGAGCAAAAGCTACACGGCATTCCTGCTAGTCCTGGACAAGTGGAGGGAAGGGTGAAAGTGCTACAGAATTTTCAAGCTCTGCCAGAAGTTGAACCAGATACAATTCTGGTCGTGCCTTACACAGATTCAGGTTGGGCACCTCTGCTCGTGAGGGCTGGAGGATTAATCGCCGAGACGGGTGGAAAGCTTTCTCATGGAGCGATTTTAGCTCGCGAGTATGGTATTCCTGCAATCATGGATGTTCAAAATGCTACTTCACTACTGCAAGATGGTCAGAAAGTACGCATTGATGGATATACAGGCATTATCGAAATATCTGACGGTTAGAATCGTAAAAATTCTGAGTGAAGGCTCTGAGTGGTAAAGGTTCTCAGAATTTCCTCAGAATTTATAGGTAGATTATATTTGAGTGTTCTTAGATGCATCATTGCTGCAAGCAGCGGTGGTTTTTTTCAAAACAAGCACCCCACTAACCTGAATAGTGGGGTTTTCCTTTTGACCTCAACAATAGAAATGGCTTCTATCGAGAATAACTTCACAATACGTTAAGGCGGAAGCCCACCAGTTAAAGGGAGAAAACTTTTTGGTTTTCTCCCTTGAACGTCCTTTAGGGGTGGGAGGAAGCCGCAGGCAGCTTTAGCTGCCGTCCCCATCGTTCAACTAATTCGCTGATACTAATACCTTCAATTTCAGATGCTTGCTTTAAGGTATTCCATGTAGAAGGAGTTAACCAAATTGCTTTTCTGATCTTTGTTTCGTCATAGAGCAAAGGTTCATTTCTTATTGCTTTTCTCTTAGGTCTTGGGGTTGACATATTAAAGCTAGGTATACTAAGCTAATAGTAGGTCGAACAAAGGAAAGTTGTCAACATGAAAACTAGCTACCAATACAAATTGCGCCCAAAAACAGAACAATCAGACTTGATGGACTCATGGTTAAACATGATGCGTTCTTTGTATAACTGGATGCTAGCTGATCGTATTGACGGATATCATCAATCCTTTATTTCTGGGGATTATTGCGACACGAGAACAAAAACTGAGCGCTGTCCATTAACTTGCTCTCTCAGCAGAAGTTCAATGCTCCATAATCCTTGGAAGAATCCTGATAAAGAAGGCAATATCAAGAAGCGTTCTGCAAGTTTAATGCAAGATGCATATCTGGCTGAAATGAAGAAAGCTAGACCTTGGTATAAATCCATCCATTCCAATGTATTGCAGCTTCTTATTAAAAGACTAGATGCAGCAATGGAAGGATTCTTCAAGCATGAGCGCGGCTTTCCAAAATTCAAAAACCGTTCTAATTTTCGGTCTTTTCAATACAAACCCGGTGATGTCAAGGTAGATGGAAACAAAATCTATCTGCCTTCAATTGGTTGGATGCGGTTTTATAATTCTCGTCCAATCCCAACAGGGTATGAAATTCGCACGGTAACGGTACGCACAAAAGCAGATGGCTGGTACGTCAGCATTCTACTTGAAGACAAAACGATTCCTGATTTTATCGCTCCTGCTCCTCCTAACACATTAACCGGATTGGACATGGGGCTAACAAAACTGGTTCATTGTTCGGATGGACAACAGATTTCTAACCCTAGGTTTGCTACTTCAAAAAAAGCAAAGCGAACTTTAAAAATCAGACAGCGTAGGGTGGAGAGAAAGAAAAAGGGAAGCAACAACCGTAAAAAGGTAGGCATCAAAGTAGCGCGTCTGTACAAACAACGAGTTGACAAACGAACTGCTTACCAGTGGGAAGTAGCTAACTTGGTTGTTAAAAAAGCAGATGGTGTTGCCGTTGAGGAGTTGAACATCAACGGCATGAAAGCGCGTTGTAAGCCAAAAAAGAATGATGATGGTAGTCATGCTCGCAATGGTCAATCAGCCAAGTGTGGTCTAAATCGTTCAATATCAGATGCATCTTGGGGAGATTTGATAAGCAAGATTAAGTACACTGCCGAAAAGCAGGGAAAGAATTTTTATCAAGTCAATCCCAAGCACACAAGCCAAACCTGCTCCCATTGTGGGGTAGTTGATGCCAAATCTAGGTTTGGTGAAAGGTTCGTGTGTGTTGAATGTGGGCATCAAGACCATGCTGACTTGCAAGCAGCAACAATGGTCAAGCGCCGTGCAATAGCAGAATACAGTTTGACTATTAAAAAGAATGCACCTAAACCTAAAAAGGTGAGCCACTGCGGTCTTGGGGTCTCCCCAAGTAAAGCATGTGGCCTTAAGGTGCAGATGGTACGGGTGGACTGCCCGGAACCCAAACAGCTTTGCTTGTTTGAAACGCCCATCCCTGAATCAACAGGGGTTAAAAGGAAACAACACCGTACTCGCAAGAGTGAACGCGGTGTGCCTGGGAACCCGCTAACTCAATTGAGTTTATGGGATAGTGCTGGGTGTGGCTACCCGCACGAATCCCACCCCTTCTAGGGGTGGGTGCGTCAATTGAAGAGGCATTCTCGTTCTCCGTTTCAGATCAATAAACTCTAATAGAAACAATCTCTTTTGTCATGCAGAATAGAAAAAGATGAAATTATTTCTGTATTCATTTTTACAAAATGACGAAAAAATCGCTCAATCTCATCGGATAAATTAATAAATCCTAACAAAAGCTATGCTGATGCTATGCAAAATTCGGGATGCTCCCGAATTGGCAGATTTATTTTGTAGTGCGTTCGCGAAGCATGTGCTTTGCACTACTTATTCCATTTAGGAGATACTGTTGAAAAATTCTGATAATTCCGACTATTTATAGATACCATTTCAACAGCCAGAGGTCTGGCACTTGCGTTCTTTACTAAAAAATCCCCAGTCTTCGGCTGGGGATCGCAATTAGGGTGCATCTACCATATATATATGCAGCTTTGTTATCGCTAAATCCGGAAAGATTCAACCTGAAAGAACAAGAGAACTCAGTTCTCAGAATGAGCATACAAATTCTTCAACACTTGCTTGATTGTATCTGATGGCACTTGGTCGGTTATTGTGACTGCACCAATCTGTGTGGGTAGGACAAATCTCACTTTACTATCTTGAACTTTTTTATCAGTTTGCAAAGCTGCTACAATCGCGTCAATATCCAATCCCTCTGGTAACCGAGTTGGTAACCCTGCTTTTTGAATGAGGGCGTCTTGACGCTCAGCTTCTGCCTTTTGCCACATTCCCAGTTCTACAGCAATTTGCCCAGCTGCTACCATACCAATAGCCACAGCTTCGCCATGATTAACCACACGATAACCCGTCAGGCTTTCCACCGCGTGACCAATTGTGTGTCCATAGTTGAGAATTGCTCGTAATCCAGCTTCTTTCTCGTCTTTACTGACAACATCGGCTTTGGCTTGACAAGAACATGTTAATATGCTGTCTAGTAATTCAGCTTTTAAATAACGTAATTGATCCAAGCGTTTACTCTGTTCCATCTCAGCAAATAGCTGAGCATCCCAAATAACACCGTACTTAATCACCTCCGCCATTCCTGCTCGAAACTCCCGCATGGGAAGGGTTTTCAGCACCTCTGGGTCAATGAAAACCAATCGCGGCTGATGGAATGCTCCAATGAGGTTTTTTCCTAAAGGGTGATTTACGCCTGTTTTGCCACCAATTGCAGCATCGACCATTGCTAAAAGTGTGGTGGGCACTTGCACAAAGTTAATTCCCCTGAGCCAAGTTGCTGCTGCAAAGCCAGTCATGTCACCAATCACGCCTCCACCCAAAGCCACCATAGTTGAAGAACGTTCTATGTGGTTTTCTAAGGCGGTATCATAGATTTTTTGAACAGAATTTAGGGTTTTGTAGCGTTCACCTATCGGTAGGGTACAGCTAGCAACTTCAAACCCAACGTCTTTAAGCGATGCGATCGCCTTTTCCCCAAAATGCTTGAAAATTGTTGGGTTAGAAACCAGCAGTATTTTCTTACCCAACTTCAGACCACTCATATGTTCACCTAGTTTATCTAGACCACCAGGTGCGATCGCAATCTCATAAGATTGCTGTGGTAGATTTACATTAATGACACGAGCCATTGCCAACCCCAAACAAACGGCAGTCGCTGTATTTTAGCGTAATATTGGGCGTGAGGTTAATAACAGATCCAAATTTCCTATTCCCCATTCCATTTCACTAATGGTTCAATGGATTTAGAACTATTGTGGAGAAACGTAAATGTTAGCCGTCGTTGCTTATATTGGCTTTTTGGGTCTATTTTTTGCTATTGCTGTTGGTTTGTTGTTCGGTTTACGTACCGCGAAGATCCTTTAGAAAGGCGTGGTAACGCTTCTTTGAAGCTCATCAAAAGGCGCTAAAACAACTAAGAGCCAACGAGAACCCCGATTTCTTCAAGAAACCGGGGTTCTTTGCCCTAATACCTAAAGTTGATTAGTGTTTATCCTAAAACAACCTCTCGATCCACCTTCTTTGCACCTTCAAAGGGAGGACGTGTCTCTAAACCAAGCAAATTAAGCATTTCCTGATCAGCACTGTATCCAGGACAGGGAGTTGTGACTGTTAGCATATGGCCGTCATCACTGGAAAAGATCGAATTTGCTCCTACAAGGAAACATAAAGCTTGCTCAACTTGTGAAAGCCTTGCTCTACCGGCACTGAGACGAACGTCAGCAGCGGGGATTACAAGACGTGTAGTAGCAATCATCCTAATCACATCCCAGATAGGTACATCTGGTTGATCTTCTAAGGGTGTACCACTTACCTGTGAGAGAATATTAATCGGCACTGACTCTGGATGTGGACGTAATGTTGCCAAAGTCTGCAACATAGCTAAGCGATCATCAACACTTTCCCCCAAACCAAGAATACCACCAGAGCAGACAGTGACATTTGTTTGCCGGACGTTGTTAATGGTGTTGAGGCGATCATCATAAGTCCGAGTTGTGATGATCGTGCTGTAGTAGTCCTGAGAGGTATCTAAGTTATGGTTATAGGCATACAATCCCGCATCTGATAAGCGCTGGGCTTGTGCTTCTGTCAGCATTCCTAGAGTGCAGCATACCTCTAATCCTAATGCAGTCACTTCCTTGACCATTGCCAGCACGTGTTCAAATTGTGAGTTATCCCGTACCTCTCGCCAAGCTGCACCCATACAGACGCGACTCACACCGTTGGCTTTAGCTTGCTGCGCGATGCTTACTACTGTTTCTTTTTCTAGAAGTGCTTGCGGGGTAACTTCTGTTTTATAGCGAGAAGACTGGGCACAGTAACTACAATCTTCTGGACAACCACCTGTTTTAATAGATATCAGCTTGCAGACTTGTATTTTTGTTGGGTCATGGTACTGACGATGAGTACTAGCTGCTTGATAGATTAGCTCTAATAATGGTGTGTTATATATCGCCTGGATTTCTTCTTTTTGCCAATCGTAGCGTATTCCTACTGACATCAGTGTCCCTCTTGTCGTCTGGATTTATATTATCGAGTTCGTCACCCAACAACCAAACCATCTTGAATGCGAATAGTCCGTTTTGTTTGAGCGGCGACATCTGGCTCATGAGTCACAACCACAATTGTGATTCCTTGGTCGTTAAGTTCTGTCAGCAAATCCATAACTTCCCTAGATGTCTGGGTATCTAAGGCCCCTGTTGGCTCATCTGCCAAAACCAAAGCAGGTCGGTTGACTAAAGCACGAGCAATAGCGACTCGTTGCTGTTGTCCTCCAGAAAGTTGATTGGGACGGTTGAACAAGCGATCTGCTAGACCGACTCTGGTTAATGCTTCAATTGCCCTTTGGCGGCGTTTTTGCTTGGACACATTGGCATAGACCATCGGCAACATAACGTTTTCTACCGCTGTTGATCGTGCCAACAGGTTAAATTGTTGAAAGACAAAACCTATCCGCTGATTACGAATATACGCCAATTCGTCATCGTCAAAGGTCGTCAAGTTTCTACCCTCTAGAAAATATTGTCCGGTTGTAGGGCGGTCTAAACAACCGATGATATTCATGAGTGTAGATTTACCTGAACCTGAGACACCCATAATAGAGACATATTCCCCTTCCTCAACTGACAGGTTAATTCCTTTGAGTACTGGGACAGTCACTTCTCCTAAGCGATACGTTTTGGTAATCGCTTCCATCAAAATCATAATTTGTTTATCAAAAGAACGACTAACTACTAACAACTAATCAATTTTAATCACTGCGTAAAGCTGTGATAGGGTCTAACTTGGCTGCATTCTGTGCTGGGATCACTCCAGCTGTTAACCCAACAATGAATGAGAGTCCAAAACCAATGACGACTGATAAGGTAGAAATCACAAACGGAAACTTAAAAATCATCGAGGCAACAGCAGCGATCGCAATGCCACTCCCCATACCAATGCATCCCCCAAACGTGGAGATCATAATCGCTTCTGCCAAGAATTGATTGAGAATAGCTGTATTTGTTGCTCCCACTGCTTTACGAATTCCTATTTCCCGTGTTCGTTCTACAACAGAAACCAACATAATATTAGCAATCCCAATCCCTCCTACCACCAGTGAAATTCCAGCGATCGCTACCACCATGACGGTAAATAAACCCACGACATTCGTGAAGGTGCTAATGATATCGGCTTGATTGATAATCCGGAAATCATCAGGTTCAGGGGGATAAATGTTGTGACGCAGACGTAAGATATTTGTAAGTTGAAACTGAGCTGCATCCAACTGACTCTGATCAGCAGCTTTGACCAAAATGACATTAACAGAAACACCTGACAAGGCATTATTTCCGACAATCCTCGCTGACATAGTCGTCAAGGGAATATAAACAACATCATCTCGGTCTATTCCTCCCTGCGCACCTTTAGACTCGGTTATGCCAATCACTTCATAAGCCTCTCCCCGAATACGAATTTTCTGACCTATGGGATTGACATCATCTTCAAAAAAAGTACTTTGGACTGTGGTGCCAATCACAGCCACAGATTTAGCAGTATCTAGTTCTTGCTGAGTAAAATATCTCCCTGTTTGAACGTGGATGTCTCTGGCTGCTGGATAATTCAAATCTGTTCCGTAAACTGGTACTGAATCGTTCTGACCTTTGTAAACAACTTGTATGGATCGTTGTAAGTAAGCAGAGACAATCTTGGCAGATGGTGCTTGTTTAGCGATCGCTTTAGCATCAGCCCAAGTCAAGGTACTCGTAGAACCAAGTCCTTGACGAATATTGCCGCTTCTTGCAGAACCAGCAATAACTTGGACAATATCAGGACCCAACGACTGTATCTGTTGCTCAGTGCCCTTTTGCACACCCTGACCGACAGAAGTAATGGCAATCACTGAAGCAATGCCAATAATCACACCCAGCATAGTCAGCCCTGTGCGCAGTTTGTTGCTCCACAAAGCCTCTGTTGCCATTGACACAATTTCTAAGAGAGATACTGTGTTAGATCTCTTAGAATGAAAAAAGCCCTTAAACATATTTTTTCTAAATAAGAGCAATATTAAAGAGCAATATTAAAAAGGACGGTTACCACCAGCAGGACCTCCACCTTGGCGACCACCTCCACCTCCCATACCAGGAAGAATTCCTCCTCGTGGTACTGATTGTGGTCGTAAACCTGGTGGGAAGCTGATCAATACTTTCTCGGTTCCTGTTAAACCAGACTTCACTTCAGTAAAGTTATCCACAGTAACGCCTGTCTTAATGGGCGTAAACTCAGGTTTTCTATGACCTGCACCCATCACATACACTCCTGTAGCTCTGTCTTGGCGCACCACGGCTGCTGTTGGTACAACAAGAGCATTTTTCACTTGACCAACTTGGAAATCGGCTTCTACATTCATCCCAGATCGCAGCAGCTTTTTAGCTTCTGGGGAAACTAGGGCTATTTTCACTTGAAAACTTGTTACATTTTGCTCTACTGTTGCCTGAGCAGAAATTGAACTGACTCGACCCTCGAAGGTTTTTCCTGGGTAAGCATCTGCTGTAATAATAACTTGCTGACCAAGATGTATTTGGGGAATATTTACCTCAGCCAAATTGGCTACCACCTCATTTTGAGAAGCCAGAGACAAGATAGAAGAAGAAGTTGCAGAGGAAACAGAACTACCTGAAGTTGTTGGGGTGACAAAAGCCCCTGGATCAGCAAATTTCTGTGTCACAACACCATCAAAAGGCGCTCTGATTATGGTGTCATTAATCTGAGTTTGAATGGTTTGCAACGAACCATTAGCAGCCGTCACCTGAGCCTTTGCTTGGTTAATATCCTCAATGCGTGATCCAGCTTTAAGAAGTGAAAGAGCTTGCTGTTTCTGACTCACTACAGCCCGTGCTTGGGCAATGTCTTCAGTCCTCGATCCGGCTTTTTGCAATGCCAACGCTTGCTGTGCTTGCGCCACATCACCTAAAGCACTGTCACGATCTGCTCGTGTTTGGTTTAAAGTCTGAAGAGAAATAGCTCCAGATTTGTAAAGCTGCTGATTCCGACGGAAATTATCCTCTGCTTTACTTAAAGCTGCTTGAGAACTTCTTAAGCGTGCCTCAGCCTGACCAATATCTTGTGGTCGATTTCCTGCGATCGCCTTCTGCAGGTTCGCCTTAGCCTCATCCAATGCTCCCTGTGCTTGAGCAATATCTTGTGGGCGATTCCCTGCAATTAACTTTTGCAGATTTGCTTGTTGTTGTGCTAACTGCCCTTGAGCTTGCTTGAGTTGCCCTTGCAGATCCGAGTCGTCCATCATCGCAAGGATTTGCCCCTGTTTAACAATATCACCTTCCTTAACCAACAGTTTTTTCAGCACTCCCGAGCTTTTAGGACTGAGATTAATTGAGCGTTCAGGCTTCACTGTTCCATTTGCTGAAACTGTTATTGGTAAGCTGTGACGTTCTACAGGCGCAGTCAAGATTCTTCGTCTTACTTCTTGCTGGGGGACCGTGACCATCTGGTGATAAACTGCATAGCCAATTCCACCAAAAATCAAAAGGATCAGTAGCCACGACCAGCGAACCTGACTGCTCTTTTTCTTCAACGTATTTGGCACTAAATACGAACTATTAACAGCTTTTAAGATATTCAGTTTCATTTTTACTTTCCTATTTTAGAAAAAACTCATAGAACAACCTCGCGGAAGTTTGGAAACAAGCATGGCTTTAGCCTTAGGAGGACAACAAACCAACACGTTTAAGCTGCTATCTAGATATGGTGCCCAAAAAGCTGCATTAACAGAAGTTTGGAGGATTAATTTTCTTAAATTGGAGAATTGGACAACGATAGCTTTAGCATTTTTCGGAACAACTTTTTATGAGCCCTGTAGCTTTTGGCCCCAGGAGTATTAAAACGATTTGATATCTCTCGATATCTATCATAGGAATTTACAGAAAAATTTATATGGGCCTAAAGTCCCGAATATGATCAAAGTCCCTGAATGTCGCCCCTGTCCTCACTGTAAATTTGATACATTTGGCAATCAAGTCGGGGAAGGGAAGGGAAGGGGGACAAGGAGGACAAGGAGGACAAGGGGGACGCTCTTTCTTATCTATCCTATGCCCTATGCCCCATGCCCCAATATACTGAATATAGTTTTTGATCAACTCCATGAACAACTCAGAACTGCCACTGATTGGTACTGAACGTTTATTATTACGACTACCAACTCAAGAAGACATACCTGCAATTCTCGACTATTACACTGAGAACAAAGCCTATCTCACCCCATTTTGTCCTAGTTGGTCCCCAGATTTTTTTACACAAGAGTATTGGCATCTGCAAGTAGAGAATAATTATCTAGAATTTATGAATGACTTGTCCTTTAAGCTATTTATTTTTCCTAAAAAAGAGCCAATAAGAATTATTGGAGTTGTCAACTTTACGAATTTTATTAGACGGTCTGCTCAATATTGTAATTTAGGATACAATCTGGCAGAAGTTGAGCAGGGTAAAGGGTATATGACAGAAGCTTTGCAGGCAGCCATTCAGTATGTCTTCCAAGAATTGAATATGCACCGCATTATGGCCAATTATATGCCCCACAATCAACGTAGCGGCAATGTGCTTAAAAGGTTAGGATTTGTTGTAGAAGGATATGCCAGAGACTATTTATTAATTAATGGACAATGGCAAGATCATATTTTAACAAGTATCACCAACCGAGATTGGAAGTTTTCGCAATAAGCTAACAGATATATTGAAGTTCACAATTATCCAATTTTTCTGTTAGGGGATTTTGGTTTCCACAACCCAGAGGTACTATTATTTCAATACTAAGAGTGCAAATAAAGTCTAATGACTCTGGCTGAAAATTCAAACAACAACAATTCTATCAATGCCTTTCTGGGTCTTAACTACGAACCCGCCTTAGAATCTTTAGGAAATGACTACTACGATGAAGTTGCAGCGGCGGAATTTCCCCAGCATATCCTACGCTGGCGTAATGACGCACTGCTACCCCGGTTAGGACTAGATCCCGAGGTAGTAACAGACGCAGACTTCGTCACAGCTTTTGGGAAATTTGAAAAGCGGAAACCTTTACTAGCGCTACGGTACCACGGTTACCAATTCGGTGAATATAACCCCATGCTAGGTGACGGTAGAGGCTTCCTCTATGGACAGGTACGTGGTAGCGATGGTGAATTATATGATTTCGGTACCAAAGGTTCTGGTAGAACCCCTTACTCTCGTGGTGGGGATGGGATGCTAACACTTAAGGGGGGCGTGAGAGAAGTTCTTGCAGCAGAGGCATTACATCACATGGGTGTACGTACCTCACGCTGTCTGAGTATGATTGAAACTGGTTTATCGCTTTGGCGGGGTGATGAACCTTCTCCTACCCGTTCCTGCGTAATGGTAAGGATGAGCAAATCACATATCCGGTTTGGTACGTTTGAACGACTGCACTATTTAAGGCGTCCAGATTTAACCAAAAAGTTATTAGACCACGTCATTGAGCAGTATTACCCAAACCTGATTCATGAACAAGAGAAGTATGCTCTATTTTATGCAGAATTAGTCAAACGGGTAGCAGAATTAGTAGCACAGTGGATGGCGGCGGGTTTTTGTCATGCAGTGCTTAACACAGATAATATGTCGATCACTGGGGAGAGTTTTGATTATGGTCCCTACGCGTTTATTCCTACTTACCAACCTTACTTTACTGCGGCATATTTTGACTACTATAAACGTTATTGTTACAGCCATCAACCAAGTATTTGCCAGTTGAATTTAGAAATGCTCCAAGAAGCATTAAAATCTGTTATTGCTTTAGCTGATATGGAAATGGGATTAGCTAGCTTTGATGAGCATTATCAGAGAGAATATGATTCTTTAATGTTACAAAAAATAGGTTTTGAGCAACTACAAGATACTCAAAAAACAGAGCTTTTGAAGCTAACAATTCAATTTTTACAAGACAGCCAAGTTGGTTATCACCAATTTTTCTATGAAATTGCTCGCACTTTCTCACCCAAATGGAGAGATGAGCCAGGTTTAGTCATGGCAACATCCAATATTGTACCAGTAACAGGAACGTCTGAAATCTTTGATAATTGGTGTATACTCTATCATAAGTTATTGAATAATTTTGATATACAAGATATGAGTATAATTGCCCAAAATCTAGCTCTTAATAATCCAAAAACGGTCTTACTAAGACCAGTGATTGAGTCAATTTGGGAACCAATCACTCAGGAAGATAATTGGCAGCCTTTTTATGAGTTAGTCAAGCAAATTCAGTCTGGTAATTAGTTAAGAGCAAAGCAGAAGAGACTTTTCTGCTTTTGCTTATTAATAACACCAATTATAAGGTTTATCTCATGCAGCATACAAAAAAAATACTTGGTAATTTTAGACTAATTTTGCGTTATAAAGTACGAGAAATTTACTGTACAATAGTCTTTAAGTGGATTTTACATAAAAGTCAATTAAAAAAGATAAATTCAAAACCAGCTATCGTTTTTGCTCCCCATCAGGATGATGAAACTCTCGGATGTGGTGGTTTAATTGCTTTAAAATGTGCACAGAAAATACCTGTCAAAGTCGTTTTTATGACTGATGGTAGGTACGGAAGCTTAAATCCGGTTCCAGTTGAAGAAATCACGGAAGTTCGTAAAAAAGAGGCTTTAAGTGCTCTAGAGAAATTAGGTTTACCACCATCAGAAATCTATTTTCTTGAGCAAATAGATGGAAACTTAAAGTATTTATCTGAAGAAGATCACCAACAGGTAATTACAAAATTAACTGATTTGTTAAAATCTTTTAGGCCTGAAGAAATTTATGTTCCCCATCGTCAAGATATTCATGCAGATCATGAAGCAACCTACAATTTGGTTCAAGAGGCAGTTACCTTGTCTGGTATACAAGTAGAAATATTGCAATATCCAATTTGGATACTTTGGCAACATCCATTATACTCTGAACTAAAGCTAGATGAAATATCTAATAGCTATCGCATATCTATCAGTGAAGTTCAAGATAAAAAAAATCAAGCAATATCATCCTATCCATCTCAATTGACTACTTTGCCTGCTGGCTTCTTAAATAGATTTTACTCATCTTATGAAATATTTTTTAAAACTCATAACTATATAAGAAATAAATAATTAGAGGGCATAGGGCATGGAGCATAGGTAAAAGACAAGAGATTTAACCCCCCAAAACAAATAGTTAGCTTGATTTGCATTGACTTACTTAGTATTAATTTTCAAAAATCTTATATATTATAGAAAACCTTAGAAGTCTAAACAACATGTTGCTAACAATACAATTCGATGTCAAAAAAATAAATCCTCTCTTCTTGGCTCGTAAAATCAAAAATATTGCTTATAAACTTTCAATAAGTCGGATTCGAGGTTTTGATTTGCATCTTAATTCACCCGACAGAATTGTATTAGAAGATACCATTTTTCCCTACCTAGTCTCTTGCAGTAACTTACAAAAAGTACTTTTTGTGGGTTGTGATTGGTATACTCAACCTTATAAGAAAATTTTTAATAACAAAGAGTATTGGACAATAGAAATAAATGAGAGAAATAAGAAATATGGCTCAAAAAATCACATTGTTGATCGCCTCCAAAACTTAAGTAATTATGTCAAAAGTGATTATTTCGATCTCATTATCTATAATGGGGTGTTCGGATTTGGAACTAACACTAGGGAAGATACAGAAGAATCGTTTAAACAGTGTTTTCAAGCTTTACGTAAAGGCGGTGTTCTAGTCTTTGGTTGGTGTGATATTCCTCCGTACAAGCCATTTCCTGTTATTGAAGAATGCGAAAACTTGAAAAAGTTTGAGCCATATATCTTTCCACCTTTGTCTACTTCGCAATACTTAACACCTAATACAGAATGGAGGCATACATATAATTTCTATACAAAACCAAAATAAGTTAGAGCCGATTGATTGGAATATTTTCATATTTTGGCGCTGAAATCTAAACGTCTGTTAGTTTATAGACTCGCCCAAAAGTATGGTCGGGATGGGGATGAATTTCAATGACTAAATCGACTAATTTTGCAGATTTGACCAATGGCTTAATGAATAATTCTGGGTGAAGTGATCGCCAAAAATAGTGAACAAATTGTTCTATTTCTTGTTCTGTCATTCCTGATTTACCAGCAGCAATCATTTGGCGTTCTGCTTGCTTACGCCATTCTAAAGTAAGGCGATAGTCTGTGGGGTATAGT